>SXGU01130328.1_pt1 | contig 15658 bp, 8 predicted proteins | sample 3174531 | NCBI WGS metagenome assembly SXGU01 (sample SAMN11356863, study PRJNA531348) | freshwater metagenome | isolation source: freshwater sample F1-140 | place: China: Fuxian Lake, Yuxi | collected 2017-12-25
AAGGGAAAACGCCTGAACCACGTCCGCACGGCGCGCGCCCGCGCAGAATCAAGGTCCCCCGACTCCGCTCTTTTTCTGCCAACCCTTTTTCTGCCCTCCGGCTTTTTTCGCTCCATGACCTGCAGCGACCCCGAGACACGACTGCGTTCTCCCATCTCTGTCCATGCGTGGTTTCTCGTCTGCCGCCCGACGACGTCGCGCATCCGCACTCTCCGCCGACCAGCCTGGAGGCAAAAAAATGTGGGGTAAAAAATCCAAGCGCGATGCCTGCATCTTTTACCCGCCATCTTTTTGCCAAAATGATCGGCGGATTGGGGTTTAATTCCCCTGCCACCGATTCCTTTGCCATGGGATTGGTCCTGGTTCCTGGTTTTCTCCTCCCACAGATTCAGAAAGACCACAGATGGCCGGATTCCGGGGTTTGCATCTGTGGCCTTTCTGAATCTGTGGGCGGTCCTGTATTTTCAATCGGTAGCTGGGACCGGCCACCAGACCATCAACTCGCGCAAAACAAGCCGGCGGATTTATCCTGAAACAATCTTCCGAGAATATCGTGACGCGCTACACCTCTGCGCGGTATTCTCCCGTCTCTGCGGTGCCCCATCTGGATATTCGGCCAATCCGTTTGCCCCGCAGAGACTCAACCGGAACGCAGAGAGTACCCGCCATTCAAAACGCCTTTTGGCATGAAGTTCCTCTCTGCTTTAGTCGGACTTCTCCTCGCCGCCGCGCGCGACCGCGGTTTCACACGGCCCGACACGGGGAAATGATCCTTGAGCATCAGTCGATCGAAACGACTAGATTGGATCGCTCGCAATGATACCTGGCTAGTTTCTGACCCCATTTTTCTGACTTTCACGACGACAACCACCGGCCCGACTTTTTTGAGTTCAATGGATGTCGCTGAAAAGATGAGACGAGCCAGTCAGAAAAATGGGGTCAAAAAAATACTGATCATTCAGCTAATGCATGAGGACAGATGACCAGTCGGCGAGCCATGAAATGAAATTTCTCCGTCGCATGAACCCAACCGGGAACCCCTTCCCACCCAGCCCTTCTTCGATGCGCCCACTCACCTGCTTTCTCTGTCTCGCTCTGGCGTCGCTCGCTCGCGCCGCAGCCGAATCGCCCGTCACCGTCACGCAGATCACCCACGGCCCGAAGCACCACTATTTCGGCTACATCGGGCAGAGCCGCACCATCCCGTGGAGCGCGGACGGGCGTTACCTCCTGGCGCTGCAAGTCCCCTTTCAGGATCGGATGCCGGGGCCCGACGATCCCGCCGACGTCTGCCTGATCGACACCCGGTCGAACTACGCCCTGCGCGTCGTCGACCAAACGCGCGGCTACAATCCGCAGCAGGGAACGATGTTCTACTGGAATCCGGCGCATCCCGAGACGCAGTTTTTCTTCAATGATCGGGACCGGAAAACCGGCAAGGTGTTCACTGTCCTGTTCGACGTCTCAGCCGACGGCGGAAAGGGGAAACGCGTCCGCGAATACCGCTTCGACGACACGCCGGTCGCCAACGGTGGCGTCGCGCAGAACGGCGGATACTTCCTCGCGATCAACTATGCGCGGATGGCGCGGCTGCGGCCGGTGACCGGCTATAGCGGAGCCACGGATTGGACCGCCGCAGTCGCGGCCCCGGCCGATGACGGCATTTTCCGCGTGGACATCGCCACCGGGGAGAAGCGGCTCATCGTCTCTTTTTTCCAGCTCCGCGAGGCGCTGCGCGGCACCACGGCGCGGCTCGACGAGCGACACCTGTTCATCAATCACACGCTGAACAACCGGAACAACGACCTGATCTATTTCTTCTGTCGCGCCGACTTCCATGATCGCGCCGAACGGGTGAACATGCCCTTCACGGTGCGCCCCGACGGCAGCGGTCTCACCCGCCACGAGATTCACATCGGCGGACATCCCGAGTGGGAATGGGGTAGCCGCATCGTCGGTTCGCACGACGGCCAGCAGGTCGTGTATGACGCCGTGCAGAAGAAGATCGTCGAGTCTTGGGGCGGCAAGAAGGTGTTTCCCAACCCCGAGGGCGATATTTCCCTCAGCCCGTCCGGCCGCTGGTTCGTCAACAGTCACCGCGAGGGAGAGCAACATCACTACACCTTCCTGAACCGGCAGACGGGCCGCGTGGTGAAGTCTCCACCGGTGTTCATGTCGCACTGGGTCAAGGGCGAACTCCGACTCGATCCCGCCCCCTGCTGGAACCGCACCGGCGATGCGATCGTGGTGCCCGCGATCGCCCCCGACGGCACGCGGCAGATGTTCATCCTTGCCCTCCACGAACCCTGACTTCCACGTCACCGCCGGCGGCCGCGCGAGCTTTGGCGAATCGTTCGAGGACGTGGCGATCTCCCATTCTGCAATAGTAGTCATCACGCTCCGCGTGATGCCGGCCCGGCTGCTCACCAACGACGAGCAGCCGGCCACCGCCGCCCGTGCCCACGGCTTCGGAGCATTGTTGCCGCGCTGAACGTTATCGAACCACCCTTCGCAGTTACTCGAGCCAACCGTCCGGGTGCACAATCGTCTCGCCACCGGTGCGGTGGCTTTGGAGTCTCACGCCGTTTCCGGTTCCCGCCCACCCACTCACTCCGCCCGCATGCCCGAATCCGCCGGCCAAGCCGTTTTTCTCTCGTATGCGTCCCCGGCCTTCGCCAAGCCTACGGTCCGGCAGGCAGGACGCGGTGTGCCCCGAGGAGGTGACGCATGAGCGACACCGCCAAAGCCGTTTTTCTCTCGTATGCTTCCCAGGATGCGGGGGCGGCGCTGCGCATCGCGGCGGCGCTGCGCGAGGCCGGCGTGGAAGTGTGGTTTGATCAAAGCGAACTCGTCGGCGGCGATGCGTGGGATCGGAAGATTCGGCAGCAGATCCAGTCGTGCGCGCTGTTCCTGCCCGTGATTTCGGCGGCGACGCAGTCGCGGCGTGAGGGGTATTTCCGGATCGAGTGGAAGCTTGCGGCGCAGCGCACGCACGCGATGGCCGACGGCACGCCGTTTCTGTTGCCCATCGTGATCGACGCCACGCGCGACGCTGAGGCGCTCGTGCCGGAGGAGTTCCGCGCTGTGCAGTGGACACGAATCGCCCATTCGACCAGCTCAGGGCCTGCGGGCTCCGCCGATTCGTTATCCACGTTCTGCGAACGCGTGAAACGGCTTCTGGCCGGTGACACCGAAACAACGGGCGGCCAGGGTCCAGGGTTGATGCCGGCGCTCGCGCCTTCGGCACAGTCGCGCGACGACAACTTCTGGATCGCGGTGCTGCCGTTCAAGTGCCGCAGCGCCGATGCTGACGTCGCGGCCTTGGCGGAGGGGATGACCGAGGGAATCGTGACGGGCCTGTCCCGTTTTTCCTACCTCCGCGTGATTGCAAACAGCTCCACCGCCCGCTTTGCGCAGGAAGCGTTGGACATCCGCACGACCGGCCGAGAACTCGGCGCACGCTATGTGATGGAGGGCAGCCTGCGCCAGTCGGGTTCGAAGTTGCGGGTCGCGGTGCAAGTGGTGGATGCGATTTCCGGCGCCCACGTGTGGGCGGAGAACTACGATCGCCCCTACAGCTCGGATGCGGTCTTCGATCTGCAGGACGACCTGGTTCCGCGGATCACCGCCACGGTCGCCGACCATGCCGGCGTGCTCCTGCGCAGCATGATCGAGATCGTGCGCAGGCGGGATCCCCTGCAGTTGACGCCTCACGAGGCGTTGCTGCGGGGATTCGGACTTCACGAGCGCTACGCGCCCGCGGAGCATACCGTGGTGCGTGACTTGCTGGAGCGGGCCGTCGAACAGGTGCCGAGTCACGCGGACTGCTGGTCCCAGCTCGCGGTCGCTTACACGTCGGAGTTCTCCGATGGTTTCAATCCCCGCCCGGATCCACTCGGTCGCGCGGTCGCGGCCGCCCAACGCGCCTTCGGCATCGCGCCCGCGAGCGCTTCGGCCCACTACAGCCTCGCGCGGTCCCTGTTTTTTACCCGGAACTTCGGTGCCTTCCGCGTCGCGGCGGAGCGGTGCATCGCGCTCAATCCGCTCGACGCCTCCAGCACGGCCTTCCTCGGCTGTGGGCTGGCCTTCTCGGGGGACTGGGTGCGCGGCTGCGCGCTGGCAAAGCGCGCCCGGGAGCTGAATCCCCATCATCCCCCTTGGTTCTGGTTTGCTGACACGTTTAACGCCTATCGCCAGGGCGACTACGCGACCGCGCTCGAGACGGCGCTCAAGATCAACATGCCCGGCTACCACTGGGCCTATGTGGTGCGCGCGGCGTCCTACGCGCAGCTCGGGCAGACGGACGCAGCCGCCAAAGTCGTGGGCGAATTGCTCGCCGCGCGGCCTGATTTTGCGAAGATCGGGCGCGCCGAGATGGGCAAGTGGACCGTTCCGGATCTCGTCGAGCATTTCGTCGACGGCCTCCGCAAGGCCGGGCTGGAGATGGAAGCGCCGACCCAGCGATGAACGCCGCGGAAAACAAGGCCGTTTTCCTGAGCTACGCGTCGCCCGCCGTCGCTACGCTATGGCGCGGCAAGCAGGACGCGGAGGCGGCGAAGCGTAGCTGCGAAGCGCTGCGGACGAAAGGCGTTGAGGTGTGGTTCGAGGTGGAGGGCGGTTTGGAGGCTGGGGATGAGTGGGATCAAGAGATCCGGCGGCAGATTAAGGAGTGCGTGCTGTTCATCGCGGTGATTTCAAACGCCACGCAGGCGCGCGCTGGGGGCCCAACCGCCTCAAAGCATCTGGGATTTCCGCTCCGCCCAGAACTCCGGTTGGCGATGTCCGTGCGCAATGGCCAGAACCCAAATGGTGTCTTCTCTTACCGCATACGCCACATAGTAACGGAATATCTTGAGGTTCACGCGGCGATAACCTGTCGGCCTGAGTCGCGGCATCGTCGGGTGCTCGCCGATCCATGCGATGGCCGCACGCGCTTCGGCTTTCAATCGCACCCCGAGCCCCGCCTCAATCTCTTCGTAACGGGCGATGGCGTCGCCCAGCTCAAATTCAGCCTCCGCGACGATCCGTATCTCCATCAGGGGAATCGCCGGTCGAGTTCGGCGAACACCTTCGCGGCCGACCGTGATTGCGCCGTCCCGTTGTCAACGGCGCGTAGTCGGCGCGCAATTTCCTCTTCCCAAGCGGCATCAACTTCCGGTGAAAAATCCCGGTCCGTGTCGGATGCATCGAGGAGAATACGGGCCAGTGTCCGGCGTTCGGCTAACGGGAGATCGAGCGCGTCGCGGGTGACTTCGGACAGCACTTTTGTCATGGGAGGGAGGCTAGGTGTCCTTCACTTTCGGTCAACCGGGAACTCGGAGTGATATGCGCACCGCTGAAAACAAAGCCGTCTTCCTGAGCTACGCTTCCCAAGATGCGGAAGTGGCGCAGCGGATCTGCGAAGCGCTGCGTGCGGCGGGGGTCGAGGTGTGGTTCGACCAGAACGAACTCGTTGGGGGCGACGCGTGGGACAACAAAATCCGCAAGCAGATCGCCGAGTGCGCGTTGTTCGTGCCGGTGATCTCGGCGGCGACGCAGGCGCGGCTCGAAGGGTATTTCCGGATCGAGTGGAAACTCGCCGCGCGCCGCACGCACGGGATGGCGACGGCCAAGGCGTTTCTGCTCCCGGTCGTCATCGACGCCACCCGCGACGCCGAGGCCCACGTGCCGGACGAGTTTCGCGAGGTGCAGTGGACCCGCCTGCCCGGCGCCGAAGCGCCGGAGAAATTCTGCGCGCGCGTGCAGGCGTTGCTCGGAGGTAGTGCGCCTGAAGTGGCACGGGTCTCCCGACCCGTGGGCTCGGACGACACGGGGCAGGAGACCCGTGCCACGCCCAAGCCCACCCACCGCGTTCCCACTGCGACGTGGATTACCGCCGCCGCCATCTTGGCCGCAAGCGCCCTCTATTTCGCCCTGCGGCCCGCGAAGGATGCGGGCGCAGGGACGCGCCCGCCCACCTCGGAGGTCGCCGCCCCACCGCTCACCGAGGCGCGCCGACTCACGCTGCAGGCCCGCGCGCTGATCGACGACGATTTCATGGCCGTGCGGGAGAACTTCAGGTTGGCCGACGAACTTTGCCAGCGCGCAACCACACTCGATCCGATGGACGGCGAGGCGTGGGCCACCTGGGCGCGCGTTTCCAATGAAATCATTGCCCAAGGCTATGATCGGAGTGAACCACGACTGGCCGGCGCCCGCAGTCAGGCGGAGCGCGCCATCCGCCTCGCGCCCGAGTCCGTGGAGGCCGGACTGGCGGTGGCGACCAATGCGGCGTTAAGCCGGAGTGGGTCGGAGCGGGTGCGTCGCCTGCGGGAGTTGCTCCTCCGCGCGCCGGGAGACAAGCGCATCGTGTGGGCGCTGGCCACAGTTCCGGGTATGGCCGACGCGGAGAAAACCAAGCTGATGGCCGAGCATCGGGCCCTTTTTGCCAACGATCCGCGTCCCCTCCTTCAGGAATTGCAGGTGCTCATGAACCTAGGACGCTTTCGCGAGGCCAACACCTTGCTGGATCGTGCGCAGGCCTTGGCGCCAAGCGTAGGTGGCTACCGGGCGCAAATTTTCCTGCGGCTCGTTTACGGCGACGACCTGGCCGCCGCGAAGTCAGCCGCGGAGAAAATTCCCGTTCGCCTGATGTTGGAGGATGCTTTCGCGTGCAACGTTGCCCGGTTGTGGGCCTGGCTCGGCGAAGGCGACAAGGCCCTGCAGGTATTGCAACGCGTCCCGCGGGATTTTTTCGAAGAGCGGGCGATATTTGGGCCGAAAGGCTTTTGGGAGGGCTGGGCTTTGCAGGTGACCCATCGTCCGACCGCCGCAGTGGCCCAGTGGAAGGCCGCCCTAGACGTGGTCGAGGGGCGCTTGGCGGCGGCTCCCAACGAGCCGAGCCTCGTGCAATGGACGGCGCTCTTGCAGGCGCTTACCGGAAAAAAGGAGCTGGCGGAAAAAAACTGGCTCCTCGCTGCAGAGCTCGCCGGACCCCGCGATACGAGTTTGGTGAGGCGCCCTGAGTTCGACCTGGCCTTGGGCCGTCCCGAGGAGGCCATCCGTGGACTGATCGCGCTTCGAGCGCAAGTCGGCCGCACAAGGTCGGAGGTGCAGGCGATGAGCTTCGTAAATAGTCTCCGTTTTGATCCATGGTATGAGCCGATTCGCCAGGACCCGCGGGTGCAGGAATTAATCGTCGAATCCGTCGCTCCGCTGAAAGCGGCCTGGGCCCGCGACGCGAATCCTCCGGCCGCCACCGCCGTCGCGCCTCCGCCCGTCGCGGCCGACCAGAAATCCGCCCCGGCGGATAAATCCGTCGCCGTGCTCGCGTTCAAGAATCTCAGCGGCGATCCGGCGCGCGAGTTTTTCTCCGACGGCCTGAGCGAGGCGGTGACGGATGTGCTCGGGCGCGTGCCGGGCCTGAAGGTCGTCGGCAGCGCCTCGGCGTTTTCCTTTAAGGGCAGGTCCGTCTCGATCCCAGAAATCGCGCGGCAACTCGGCGTGACCCATCTCGTCGAGGGCACGGTGCTGCAGGAAGGGCAGAGGGTGCGCGTTACGGCGAAGCTCATTCAGGCCGACGGGTTTCAGGTGTGGGTGTCCGACAAGCTCGAGCGCGAGGCGAAGAACATCTTCGCCCTGCACGACGAGGTCGCGGGGCTCATCGCGAAAAACCTCTCGCTGAAACTCGGCGCGAGTTCCGCCGCCTCGAAGGCCGCGGTGAATCCGCAGGCCTTCGAATTCTACGTGCAAGCGCGCCAGGCGTGGGGCCTGCGAACCGCGGCCGGATTAGCGCAGGCCGAAAGCCTGCTCACCCGAGCGCTCGCGCTCGAGCCGGATTTCGCCCGGGCCCACGCGGCCCTCGCCGACGTGTGGGGGATTCGCCTTGCCCGCACGCAGGAAGCGAGTGGAGCGGAGCCCCCCAACAAGGCGGCCGAGATCGCGCGCGTCCTGGCGAAGATCAACCACGCCCTCACGCTCGATCCCGATTCGGCCGAAGCCCACGCCTCGCTCGGAGGCTTGCTCAACTGGGCGGGCTACGTGGCCGACGGCGAACAGGCGCTCCGCCGCGCCGTGGCGCTAAACCCGAACTTCGCCGTGGCCCATCACTGGCTCAGCACGACGCTGATCGTCCAGGCCAGGATGGATGAGGCGCTGGAGCGCACGAAGCTCGCGACCGAACTCGACCCGCTCTCGCCGGCAATCTGGACCAACTACGGCTATGTGCTGGCTAGCGCCGGCCGGCCAACGGACGCAGTCGCGGCGTATAAACGGGTGCTCGCCGTGCAGCCAGATTACCACGACGCACTGCGGGGCAAGATTCATGCCCAAATCGAGCTTGGTCGTTTCGCCGAGGCGGTCGCGCTGGTGGGACGCATGCCTGAGGGTGACGCGAGAACTGTGGGTATTCGGGTTTTCGTCCTTGCCCGGGCGGGCCGGAAGGCGGAAGCGGAAGCCCTGCTCGCCGATCCCCGCCTTCACACCAGCAACTCCACCGAAAGGATTGGCGCCCTCGTTGCGCTGGGGCGAACCGAAGAAGCCATGGCGCTCCTGACCCCGCTGCAAATCAGCCTTTCTTCCAACGGCGTCTATCTCTGGCACCCGATCTTCGACCCGCTGCGCAACGATCCGCGCTGGGTGAAGCTCATGGCGGACACCGGCCTGACCGAAGCCCACGTCCGCGCGCAGGCGTGGCGCAAGGCGCATCCGGCGGAGATACCGGAGGCGAAACGATGAGCGCCAATCGGGTGACAATCCGCGGGACACGGAAGTCACCCTGCTTCGCCGAGGCTTTGCAGGGCAGGCGGAGAAACCGTCCGCGGGCACGGCGGAATTCGGCCGGCGCGGTGTTCGCCGCGATTCGACTCCGGTTTCAGCTTCAGCGAAACAGCTTGTCGAATTCGTTGTGTGTGCCGATCCAAACCCAGAAAATGGTGTCGCCCTGTCGTTCTCCGACGACGCGATACTGCTCGTTGATGCGGACCGACCAGGCACGATCGGAACCGCCGAGCTTCTTGAATCGCAGCGACGGGTGCGCCGGATTCTCGAGGAACAGGGCATAGGCCCGACGGGCTGCCGCGTGGGCCGGGGCATCGAGCCGCGCGTAGGCGCGCCAGAAACTCAGCCGCGTGCGCGAATTCACAGGCGCTGCAATTCCAGCGGTTCGTCGCGCCCTTCGGCCGCGGCTTCCTGCAAGAACGCTTCGAGCTTGGGCATCGGTCGCGCGTCGGCCAGTCGTCGTTCCCACGCGAGATCGTCCGGATGTTCGGTGCGGGCCAGCAGGAAGCGGGCGAAGTCGGCCACTTCGGCGCGCTTGTCATCCGGCAGCGCCTCGCACAGGCGAATGATCTCTTCGGTTCCGATGCTCATGCCGGGCAGCTTGGCCCTTCTTGCGAGAGTTTCAACCACGGTTTCGACGCGGAAGGATCCGCGGACGGTTAAATTCCTGCCAAATCTCGGCCTGACCGAAGCCCACGCTCGCGCGCAGGCCTGGCGCAAGACGAATCCGCCGGAGAAGCCGGCGCGGTGAACGCTCAAGTGACCAAGCCAAAATCAACCCATCGGAGGGCAGAAAAAGGGTTGGCAAAAAAAGAGCGGAGTCGGGGGACCTTGATTCTGCGCGGGCGCGCGCCGTGCGGACGTGGTTCAGGCGTTTTCCCTTTTTCTGCCAAACCTGTTTCTGCCGTCATCCGTGAACGTCGCGAGCGCAGCGGAGCGCGGCAGAGCCGCAACCAAACCTAAATTCGGCGGCCTGTTTTGCGCGAGTTGATGGTCTGGTGGCCGGTCCCAGCCACCGATTGAAAATACAGGACCGCCCACAGATTCAGAAAGGCCACCGATGCAAACCCCGGAATCCGGCCATCTGTGGTCTTTCTGAATCTGTGGGAGGCCAAAACCAGGAACCAGGACCAATCCCATGGCAAAGGAATCGGTGGCAGGGGAATAAAACCCCAAGCCGCCAATCATTTTGGCAAAAATATGGCGGGTAAAAGATGCCGGCGTCGTCGGGCGCCAGACGAGAAACCACGCATGGACAGAGATGGGAGAACGCAGTCGTGGCTCGGGGTCGCTGCAGGTCATGGGCCGAAAAAACCGGAGGGCAGAAAAAGGGTTGGCAGAAAAAGAGCGGAGTAGGGGGCCTTGCTTCTGCGCGGGCGCGCGCCGTGCGGACGTGGTTCAGGCGTTTTCCCTTTTTCTGCCCATCCTGTTTCTGCCGTCATCCGTGAACGTCGCGAGCCCGGGGTAGCGCGGCAGGGCCGCAACCAAACCTAATTCTCGGAGGGGATGGCCACAAAAAACACAAAAAGGCGCAAAAAGAGGCGTCCGTTTTTGCGTTTTTTGTGCTTTTTGTGGCTAACTGGCCCGGGGACGATTGGATCGCGGTCGCCATCATGGCGAAAAAAGCGGATACCGTTATTTCTCGGTAATGGCGGCGGCGATCCAATAATCTCCGTACTATCAATTGTCGCATAAGTTCGTGCGCGATTGTGCCGGCCGCTCCGGACGCCACGCCGCTTCGATTTCAGCCGCGCAACTTGGGCCGCGAACAAAAAGAATTCGCGCTGAATTTCGCGCCAACCATGCGGCGGGAAGACGCCGAGACAATTCCAGGCATCGAGGCAGGAAAATTTCTTTGGTAAGAAGATTTTCCGGCGGAAAACGCTTCTTGGCTCTCGATGACAGGTCGATGGGTTCCATCTGACCACCGTGTGCCAAGGCCACGAAGCTGCGGGAAGTTACGGGTTAAACGGAGCCCATTTGTCCGTGGGTTGGAAAATCTTCCTACCAAAAGAATCTTCCTGCCTTCACTCCTCGATCGTTTTTTCACCGCGGAGACGGGACGCCCCGCCGAGGTCGGAGAAAGCCTGCGCCCACTCTTGCCCCACGCTTGGCCCGGACCCGATGGGTTCGCTGCCGCCAGCCGACCGGGAAAGTATGCACTCGCCACTGATGGGGCGGCTTTGAAGTGTTGGGCCGTTTCCAGCCCCGTCCCACTCCCGTGTCAGAGCCAATCAAAGCCGTTTTTCTCAGCTACGCCTCCCCGGCCTTCGCCAAGCCTACGGCCCGGCAGGCAGGACGCGGTGTGCCCCGAGGAGGTGACGCATGAGCGACACCGCCAAAGCCGTTTTTCTCTCGTATGCTTCCCCGGCCTTCGCCAAGCCTACGGCCCGGCAGGCAGGACGCGGTGTGCCCCGAGGAGGTGACGCATGAGCGACACCGCCAAAGCCGTTTTTCTCTCGTATGCTTCTCAGGACGCGGCGGCGGCACAGCGCATCTGCGCGGCGCTGCGGGAGGCGGACGTCGAGGTGTGGTTCGATCAAAGCGAACTCGTCGGGGGTGATGCGTGGGATGCGAAGATCCGCGGCCAGATCAAGACGTGCGCGCTGTTCGTGCCGCTCATCTCGGCGAACACCAATGCCCGTCGCGAGGGCTATTTCCGCCGCGAATGGAAACTCGCCGTGGACCGCACGCACGACATGGACGAGGCGCTGCCGTTCCTGCTGCCCATCGTGATCGACGACACGACCGATGCCGGTGCGTTCGTGCCGGAGAAATTCCGCGAGGTGCAGTGGACGCGCCTGCTGGGCGGGGAAACCCCGGAGAAATTTTGCACGCGAGTGAAGAATCTGCTCGGCGGTAGTGCGGTTCCCGCTGCAGCGGGACCGTCACGGGAAACGCCCGAGCGCGGGCTGGGGCACCGCGCTACTCCGGAGTCTCGCCGCCGCGTCCCAGCCGCAGCGGGAATCGCCGTGGCCTTGGTCGTCGCCGCCGTTCTCGCCGCCAGTCTGTGGCTGAGGCGTCCCGCCTCAGTTGATTCGCCGGACCCGAGGCGGGACGCCTCAGCCACGACTACCGCCGCCGCCACGCCGGTCACCGCCGCCCAGAAACTCCTCGCGCAGGCGCGGCAGGCCTACGAGGGCGGCGACGAGATCAACCGCGAGAACCTCGCACTCTCCGAGGAACTGGTGCAGCGCTCGCTGGCCCTCGACCCGGCCGACGCCGCGGCGTGGGAATTCGCTGCGTGGCTCTCCTATATCATGGTCTGGCACTCAATCGACGAGTCCGGCCCGCGGCGCGAGAAGCTGCTGCAGCAGGCCAACCGCGCGGTCGCGCTGGCACCGGACATGGTGTCGGCGCGCCTGATGCTCGCGACGGCGCGCCTGGGCACGGCGTGGTCCGCGCGTGTCGCTTTGAACGACACGAACCAACTGGACGAAATCGCGCGCGAATTGGTCGTGCTCGCCGCTCGCGAGCCCAGGAACTGGAAAATCCAGCGTGCGCTCGGCACCGCCTACCGGTTCCTGAACCGGACCGACGATGCGATTCGTTGCCTGGAGCGCGCGATAGAACTCTCGGGCGAGCACCCCATGGCGAGCGCCGACCTCTTCAACGTGCTCCTGCGCCGCCAGCGCTACGCCGAAGCCGAACCGATTCTCGCGCGGGCGCTGCTGCGGCATCGCACCGGCCGGCTGTTGACGTTCGACGTGACGTTCAAATGCCGGTGGCAAGGCGACACCGCCGGGGCATTGCAGGCGGTCGAGACGTGGCCGGGCTGGCTACTGAAGGAGGATCGGGGCGTGGCCATGGCGTGGCAGGCGGCGTATTGGGGCCGGCAGCCGGCGGTGGCGCTCCGTTTCGTGTCGCAGTATCCGCGCGACACCGTGCGCGACATGAATTTCTCCGGCCCGCGCGCCGTCCTCTTCGCCCGCGCCCACGAACTCGCCGGCAACACCGCCGCCGCGCAAAGCGACTGGCAGGCCGTCGTGCAGCGCTGCGAGCAAGACCTTGCGACCAACGCCCAGGACGTGATCGCCCTTTACTGGAAAGCGTGGGCGCAGGCGCGGCTCGGCGCGCGCGCGGAGGCGCAGGCGACCGCGACACTCCTGCGCCAGCGCATGCAATCGGTGGTCAGCACCTTTTTCACGACGCACGGCACGGCGGCACTCTGGGCGACGGTGGGCTGGAATGACGCCGCATTCGCCGACCTGCAGACGGAGTTCGCCACGCCGGTCGACGGCTATTCCCTGACGCGCGCCTACCTGGAACTCGAGCCGGCCTTCGACCCGCTCCGCGCCGACCCGCGCTTCAAGGAACTGCTGGCCCGCGCGCCCGCGCCCGCCGCGGCGCAGCCGCCTCCGGATTTCGCGTCCGCCAAGTCCGTCGCCGTGCTCGCCTTCGCCAATCTCTCCGACGACAAGGCCAACGAGTATTTCTCCGACGGCATCAGCGAGGAGCTGCTCAACGTGCTGGCGAAAGTTCCCGGCCTGAAAGTTTCCGCGCGCACGTCGGCGTTTCACTTCAAGGGCAAGGACACGCCGATTCCGGAAATCGCGCGGCAACTCGGCGTCGCCTATGTCGTCGAGGGCAGCGTGCGCAGGGCGGGCACGCAGCTCCGCATCTCGGCGCGGCTGCTCAATGCGGCGGACGGCAAGCAGGTGTGGGCGGACGATTTTCGGGAGGAGTTGAAGGACGTGTTCGCGCTGCAGGACAAGATCGCCGGACTCATCGCGCAGAACCTGCGGCTCAAGCTCGCCGATGCCCCGCGCGCGCCCCAGACGGTGAATCCCAATGCGTTCAACCTGTATCTCGAGGCGCGGCAGTATGTGATCACCATCTCCGTCGGCAATCTGGCGAAAGCCGAGGCGCTCTTCCGGCGTGCGCTCGAAATCGATCCCGAGTTCACGCGGGCCGCGGCCGCGTTGGTGGAGATGCGAGCGACCAGCACCACCAGCCGCTGCGTCGCATCCCGCTACCTGGCCCAGGAGTTGTCGGACATCGAGCGCGCGGCGCGGGATCTCCTGCGCCGCGATCCCGCCTTGGGCGAAGCGCATGCTGCGCTTGGCCTCGTGCTGGGGGCACGGGATCGGGGCGCGGAGGCCGAGACGGAATTTGGGAAGGCCCGCGACTTGGGTTATAGCCCGGAGCAGTGGACGCACCAAACAGCGTTTGGCCACTTCCAGCGCGGTCGCCCCGATCTGGCGATAGCGGCGATGGAGGAGGCGCGCCGCATGAACCCGCTGGCGTGGACGCCCATCGACGTGGCCGGACTCGGCTACCTTTTCACTCGACGCTATGCCAAGGCGACCGAGGCGTTCCAAACCGCCGCCAAGATGGCCGGCCCGCCCGTCACGTCCGCCAACCTCGCGCTGGCGCTGATCGGCCTGGGCCGGAAGGACGAGGCCCTCGTCGCGGCGCGTCAGGCCCTCGCGGTTCCGAACCGGGCGGATTGGCAGCCGGAATTTCTCGCGTGGAGCGACGGGCTCGCGGCCTGGGCGCTGGCGCAGGCCGGCGTGCGCAGCGAAGCCGAAGCGATCGTGCGACGCCTGCTGGACGGCCCGGTGGAATCGCGCCACGCGGCGAACTACGCGCTGACCGAGCTCGGGCGGGTCGATGAAGCCGCGCCGACGCTCGAGGACATGGGCGCCGTCCCCGGCTACCTGTTTTTCCTCCTCAACGAGCGCCCGGCGCTGCTCGAAGACGCGCGGTTTGCGCCCGTGCTGACGAAGCTGCGGGCGGAGGAGGCTTTCGCGAAATTCCGCCGCGTGGTGGCCGAACAGGCCGACAAAAAATGACTGCCGAATAGCATGCCCGAATCATCCAAAGCCGTTTTCTTGTCGTACGCGTCCCCGGCCTTCGCCAAGCCTACGGCCCGGCAGGCAGGACGCGGTGTGCCCCGAGGAGGTGACGCATGAGCGACGCCGCCAAAGCCGTTTTTCTCTCGTATGCTTCCCAGGACGCGGCCGCGGCCCTGCGCATCTGCTCGGCGCTGCGCGCGGCGGGCGTCGAGGTGTGGTTCGATCAGGATGCACTCGTCGGCGGCGATGCGTGGGATGCGAAGATCCGCGGGCAGATCGGGGCGTGCGCGTTGTTCATCCCGGTGATTTCGGCCAACACGCAGGCGCGGCTGGAGGGTTATTTCCGGCTGGAGTGGAAACTCGCCGCGCAGCGCACACACATGATCTCCGAGCGCGCGGCGTTCCTGCTGCCGGTGGTGATTGACGCCATCCGCGATGCCGAGGCCGACGTGCCGACGGAATTCCGCGCCGTGCAGTGGACGAAACTGCCCCTTCGACAGGCTCAGGACCTACGGCCGGCGGATGATGGATCGGCGGCGTTCGTGGCTCGCGTGCAGAAATTGCTGGGCGGGCCGGAGGTTTCCGCCGGAGGGGCGCGGCTCGCCCCCGCCCGGGAAGATGGGCGTGGTCAAGCCACGCCCCTGCAAAAACGTCCTCGCCCGTGGCTCATCCCGGCCCTCGTCTCCGTTGCCGCCGTCGTTGCCCTCGCCGTGTGGCAGCCGTGGAAAGCGAAACCTTCGTCTCCTCCCGCCGCTCCCGTCGCAGCGCGCGCCCCGGCCAATGCACCCAAATCCCAGACCCAGGACCCAGGACCCGCTGATCAGCCGAAGGCTGATCAGAAATCCATCGCCGTCCTGCCGTTCGACAACTTGAGCGACGACAAGGAGAACACCGCGTTCTTCTCCGACGGGATGCACGAGGACATCCTCACCACCCTCGCCAACATCCCGGAGCTGCGCGTGATCTCGCGCACCTCGGTGCTGGAGTATCGCGACACGACGAAGAAGATTCCGCAGATCGCGCGCGAACTCAACGTCGCCTACATCCTCGAAGGCAGCGTGCGCCGCGCCGGCAACCAGATCCGCCTCACCGGGCGGCTCATT
>SXGU01172957.1_pt1 | contig 15658 bp, 16 predicted proteins | sample 3174531 | NCBI WGS metagenome assembly SXGU01 (sample SAMN11356863, study PRJNA531348) | freshwater metagenome | isolation source: freshwater sample F1-140 | place: China: Fuxian Lake, Yuxi | collected 2017-12-25
AACAGTTGGCCGGGGCTGGTGTAGGTGCTGTTGGCCTTAATGGTGAAGCGTTGCCAGCCATCACGTTGCACTTGCACGCCGAATTTGGCCATTAAATTCAAGGTGATTTCTATGTAAGGTTTGGATATCAGCTCGCCTATCACCTCTATCCTGGCTTCTTGTTTGGTCAGCGGCAGGGCCATCAGCAGGGCCGTTAAAAACTGGCTGGATACGTCACCGCGTATTTTGATGGGCTGACTTAAATTGGCCAAAGCGGGCGCTATTTTTAGTGGAGGAAAGCCGGGTTGAGCTAAATAGCTAATGTTGGCGCCGGCTTGTTGCAAGGCGTCAACCAAGTCGCCTATGGGCCGTTCGTGCATGCGCGGCACGCCGGACAATAGGTAATCGCCGCTGGAAAAAGCCAGTGCCGCGGTGAGGGGCCTAAAGGCCGTGCCGGCATTGCCTAAGAATAAATCCGCCTGTTTGTTGCTAAAGTTGGCGGCACAGCCTTGAACGCGCCAAGCATTTTCCGCAAAGTTATCCAGCGCTATGCCCAGTTTGGCTAAGGATTCCAGCATGCGCGCCGTGTCGTCTGAGGCTAATAGGTCGCGAATTTCGGTGGTGCCGGTGGCCAATGCGGCCAGCAGCAAGGTGCGATTGGAAATGCTTTTAGAGCCGGGGAGGGTTATGCGGCCGTCAGCGTGGCTGGCAGGGGCGAGATTGAGTTGTTCCATGTCTGTTCTTTGTTATGCGTGCGCTAGATTTTTTTGTCTGACCATGCGTTGCGGGCCAAACTGGCACGGCTAAATAAGGCTTCTAGCCCAGCCCCGTCTTCGTTTTCCAGCAACGTTTTTAATAGGGCTAATTCTGTTTGGTAGGCGGTCAATTCCTGGAGTAAAGCCTCTTTGTTGGCCAGGCTGATGTCGCGCCACATTTCTGGGTGACTGCCGGCAATGCGGGTAAAATCTCTGAAGCCGCTGGCGGCAAAGCCAAACAATTCGGCTGCATTGGCTCGGTTAGCGATGTCGTCAACCAAGGCGAAAGCCAGTAGATGCGGCAAATGGCTGACGGCGGCAAAAATGCGATCGTGGGCTTGGGCTGGCATGTGGCTGACTTTGGCACCACAGCTATGCCAGAAATGCGTCGCGCGGGCCAGCGTTTCGGCCTGCGTTTGCTCTGTGGGGGTGAGCACGACGTTTTTCCCGACGAATAAATCGGCGCTGGCGGCGCCAACCCCACTTTTTTCCGCCCCCGCTATGGGGTGGCCGCCAACGAACTGATGGGCTTGTTCGGCTAATATGCTTAGCGCGCAAGCCAACACGTCGCCCTTGGTGCTACCGGCATCGGTGACCAAGGTATGGCGGTTTAGGTGCGGTTTGATGCTGGCTAAAATGCCGGCCGTTTGTGCCACGGGTGCGGCAATCAAGATCACGTCGGCATCGGCTAACGCTGTTTTCAGTTGGGCACTGCTGCTGTCGACCCCCGCGTCAATCACGCCTAACTGCAGGGCTTGCGCTAAGCTGGCCGGATTGCGACCTACGCCGACTATGCTTAGCGAACCTAGCGTAGGCTGGGCTTTTTTTAAGGCCAAGGCGACCGAGCCGCCTATCAAGCCCACGCCAAAAATAACAATTTTTTTCAATGGATCATGCTCTGATTTTTTAATATTGCCGATTGTAGCATTCTTACAATTAGGCTGTGGTCACTGCCCATATTTTTTTGCTGGCAAGCCAGGAAATTTGCGCTCTTAAGTGGAAATTGAAATTTAACCCGCAAAACCTTTTGACTAAGCGTACGTTTTTACGTACTATTTTGCAAAGGAGTTAATTCATGACCACATTAACCGCAAGTGAAGCTAGGGCTGGTTTGTATCGCCTGATTGACCAAACAGCAGAAACACATAAGCCTGTGCTTATTTCTGGCAAGCGAAGCAATGCCGTTTTAGTTTCTGAAGAAGACTGGAGCGCTATTCAGGAAACATTGTATCTTTTAGCCATACCAGGGATGCGTGAGTCCATTAAGGACGCGATGGCGGAGCCTTTGGCTAAAAGCACAAGGGCCTTGAAGTGGTAACTTGGGATTTAGTTTATTCCAAGCATGCCCTTAAAGATGCTAACAAGCTGGCGGCCGCCGGGTTGAAAGATAAAGCGCAGGCTTTGTTGGATATTTTGCGAGTGGATCCCTTGCAAAATCCGCCGCCTTATGAAAAGTTGGTAGGGGATTTGATGGGGGTTTATTCTCGCCGAATCAACATTCAACACCGTTTGGTTTATGAGGTTTTCCGTAAAGAAAAGACCGTTCGTGTTTTGCGGATGTGGACGCATTACGATTGATTTAGCGTTTAGCAGAACGCGGCAAGTGCAACACGGATGAGCTTGGTCAATCTTGCCGCCACTCACTGTTAATGCGTTTTTCCAAAGGATGAAAGTTCTGTTTGTACGCCATTTTTTGGCTGTCTTTAATCCAATAGCCTAAGTACAGATAGGGCAGTTGCAAGGATTTGGCCCAAGCAATCTGCCAAAGCACATTGTAGGTGCCGTAACTGGCTTTCGTGTCATCGGGGTCGTAAAAGGTATACACCGCAGAAATGCCATCAGCCAGCAGGTCAATCACGCTGACCATCTTTAATTGATTGTTTTCGCTAAACTCAACCAGCACCGTTTCCACCTGGCTTAGGCATAAAAAATGGCGGTATTGTTCGGCGTCATCTAATTCCGGTTGAGCTTCTTGCTGGCCCACATCCTTGGCATGCCTGGCTTTTTGGTAGCGGGCATAAAACTCATAGTGGGCTTGATTGAAATGGGCGGTTAAGATGCGGGTGCTGAGATTTTGATGCTGTTTGTGAGCGCGTTTTTGGCTGCGATTGGGCTCAAAGTCCTTGAGCACTATTCTGACCGGTACGCAGGCCTGGCAGTGTGCACAATGCGGTTTGTAAATGAATTGCCCGCTGCGCCGAAAGCCTTGTTGTATGAGGGTGTCGTACATTTTAGCGTCGATTGAATGGTGCGGTGCCGCGATTAAACTCATGGCTGCTTTATTCGGTAAATAGCCACAAGCGTAGCCATGGCTTAAGTAAAAATGCAGTGCTGTGGCGGGGTGGGGTTGCGTCATAATGAAACTGTAAGTTTGGCCAGTGCCAGATTAAAATCCGCACGGCTAATTTCCCTGGCCCCAAAGCTTGCCAGCAAAGGTGTTTTCATTTGGCAATCTATCATGGCCACGCCTTGCTGTTGTAGGCTATGCACGAGGGTTACAAAAGCCACTTTAGAGGCGTCGTTAACAAGGTGGAACATGCTTTCGCCGTAAAACATCCGGCCAATTTTGACGCCGTAGCAGCCGCCCACTAGGGCACCGTCTAACCAAGCTTCAGCAGAAATGGCCTGGCCGGCATCAAACAGGGCGCAGTAAGCGTCTATGATGTCAGCGCTGATCCATGTGCCGGCTTGACCTGGCCGCAAGCTTAAGCTGCAGGCGCTGACCACAGCCCGAAATGCCGTGTTAAAGCGTATGTCAAAGCGGCCTTTTTTGATGGTTTTGTTAAGCGAGCTACTTATTTTTAATTCGTCAGGAAACAGCACCGTACGTGGGTCTGGGCTCCACCATAGAATCGGTTCGCCGGCGTTAAACCATGGAAAGATGCCGGCGCGATAGGCTTTTAATAAGCGTGCCTGACTAAGGTCGCCGCCAATCGCAAGCAAGCCATTGGGTTCGCTTAGGGCAAGCGCCGTCGGTGGAAAATCAGCCTCACCGTCCACGCTGGCCACCCGCCCATGTTCAAATTGATAATACGCCTGTGTCATGCTTGGGTTTAAGTATAAGCGTAGAATGCGCTATTTAACATGGGCCCATGTTAAACAATTAAGGCTTGGCGCGAAAGGTGGAGCATGCATTATCTTATTATCAAATACTTAATCACCGCTGGGCTGGTGGTGCTGGTGTCGGAATTGGCTAAACGCAGTGATAAATTGGGTGGCTTGCTGGCGGCGTTGCCCATGGTGACCGTGCTGAGTTTAATCTGGCTGTACGTGGAGCAGCAACCTAGCAGCAAAATTGCCAATCATGCCTATTACACTTTTTGGTACGTGTTGCCGACCTTGCCCATGTTTTTACTTTTCCCTTATTTGCTGGACAAATGGGGCTTTGTGCTGAGCTTGTTGGCTTCGGTGCTTGTTACGGCTTTGGTTTTTTTCTTATTTGCCTTGGCCTTGAAGCCATTCGGCATAGACTTGTTATAAGCAGGGTTAATAGCCGTAAAATTTTTATAAAAAAATCTTCGTAATCATGTGATTAGCGCGTAAAATGCGCGAACTTTATAGTTTGACACATAAGCCTTGGAACACTACACCAATCTACTTGCTAAGCCCCTACCAAGCTACCGTCCTTACTGGGCGAAGCGCTTTGGCACGGCGCCTATGTTGCCGATGTCTAGGGCGGAAATGGATGCGCTAGGCTGGGACAGTTGCGACATCATTTTGGTCAGCGGCGATTGTTATATAGACCACCCCAGTTTTGGTTCGGCTTTGGTCGGACGTTTATTGGAGGCGCAAGGTTTCCGCGTCCGCATCATTGCCCAACCGGATTGGCAAAATGCCGAGGCATTTAAAGTCTTGGGTAAGCCCAATCTGTATTTTGGGGTCACCGCTGGCAATATGGACAGCATGGTCAACCGCTATACCGCCGATAGAAAAATACGTAGTGACGACGCTTACACGCCGGACGCGGCGCCGAATAAACGACCCGATAGGGCGGTGTTGGTTTACAGCCAACGTTGCCGCGAGGCTTATGCCGACGTGCCCTTGGTCATAGGTAGCATAGAAGCCAGTTTGCGCCGTATTGCCCATTACGATTATTGGAGCGATAAGGTGCGTCGCAGTATCTTGCTCGATTCCAAAGCCGATATTTTGCTGTACGGCAATGCCGAACGTGCTTTGCTGGAATTGAGTCACCGCATTGCTAAAGGCGAAAAAGTCGCCGACATACAAGACATACGTGGCACGGCTTTTTTGCGTAAAAAGATACCGGATGGTTGGAGTGAGATAGCCAGCACGCAATTGGACAGGCCTGGTGTCGTCGATAAGCCGGTGGATCCCTACGAAATGAAAATGGGTAAAGCCGACGCCAGTTGTGCCAGTGACGCTAAACCCACGACCGCCGATTTGCCGCCTGGCAGTCAGGCCATAGCCGTAGTGCGCAAACCCAAGGCCGATCGCGCCACGCAAGTGGTGCGTTTGCCGGACTTTGATGCGGTAGCACAAGACCCAGTTTTGTATGCGCACGCGTCTCGGGTGCTGCACTTGGAAGCCAACCCCGGTAACGCCCGAGCCTTGGTGCAAAAACACGGCGATAGGGAGGTGTGGTTGAACCCGCCGCCCATTCCATTGACCACCAAAGAAATGGATTACGTCTACGACCTGCCCTACGCGCGTAAACCGCATCCGGCCTATAAAGATGCCAAAATTCCAGCTTGGGAAATGATACGCTTTAGCGTCAACATCATGCGCGGCTGTTTTGGCGGTTGCACCTTTTGCAGCATCACCGAACACGAAGGCCGCATTATTCAAAGTCGCAGTGAAGCGAGCATCTTGAAAGAGGTGGAAGAGATACGCGACAAGGTGCCAGGTTTTACTGGGGTGATCTCTGATTTGGGTGGCCCAACCGCCAATATGTACCGTATCGCCTGTAAAAGCGAAGTTATCGAAAATGCCTGTCGCAAGCTAAGCTGCGTCTACCCCGGCATATGTGAAAACTTAAATACCGACCACAGCGCCTTAATTCAGTTATACCGTAAAGCTCGCGCCATTAAGGGCGTGAAGAAAATACTGATAGGCAGTGGCGTGCGCTACGACTTGGCGGTTAAATCGCCAGAATACGTGAAGGAATTGGTGCAACATCATGTCGGCGGCTATTTGAAAATTGCCCCTGAGCATTCAGAAGAAAACGTATTAAGCAAGATGATGAAGCCTGGCATGGAGGCCTACGACGAATTCAAAGCCATGTTTGAAAAGTTCAGTCTGGAGGCCGGTAAAAAGCAGTACTTGATTCCATATTTCATTGCCGCCCACCCCGGCAGCACCGATCAGGACATGTTGAATTTGGCGCTGTGGCTGAAAAAATACGACTTCAAACTAGACCAAGTGCAAACCTTCACCCCCACGCCTATGGCCATGGCCACCGCCATGTACCACTCGGGTAAAAATCCATTGCGTAAGGTGACGGCCGATTCAGAAAATGTCGCCATCCCCAAAGCCGGCAACGTGCGTAAATTGCACAAAGCCTTTATACGCTACCACGATCCGAACAATTGGCCGATGTTGCGTGAGGCTTTGCAGAAAATGGGCCGGGCCGATTTGATAGGCAATGGTAAACAGCATTTAATCCCCGCTTGGCAACCCTTGTCCGGCAAACCCACCACCACCGTCCGTGGCCAACCTTTGGAGCGAACTATTCGACCCAGACGCCTGTCCGAGAACAAACGCAAATACAGCTAATTTTGTTCGAGCTGTTTTTGTTTGCATCTTGTTTTCGTTGTTAAAGGGTGGTCATGCCAAAAAGTCTAAAAAAATCATTCTGCTGCTTACTGTTTAGTTTATGTTTGTTGGGTGCTTTCAATACGGCTTGGGCGGAGTCCGGTTTGTTTTGGAAAGCCGAGTCCAGCGTTTCTAAAGACCTATACCTGTTTGGTACCATACACACCGATGACAATCGTGTGACCAATTTCGCACCGTCGGTGATCAATGCCATAAAGGCATCCGATGCTTTTATGATGGAAACCTTGTCACCCAATAACCCCGGCGTGTTTATGATGGCCGAGGGGGATTTGCGTAGCATGCTCACGGGGCCGGAGTTAGAGCAAGTGTATGCGCTGGCTGAATTTCACGTTATGCACCGTGATGCGGCCCTGCACATGAAGCCTTGGTTGTTGGCCGTGGTGTTTGATTCACCAAGACCGTTAACGCCGTTTGCCCAAGACAATTTACTGATGACGCAAGCGGAGGACGTTGGCAAACAAATCATAGGCATAGAAGACACGCAAGAGCATTTTGGCATCATGGATAGTTTTAGCCTGGACGAGCAGCTGGTTATGTTGCGCGCGGTGTTGAAACGCAGTGCCGCTGAAAAAGAACAAGGTTTTGCTTCCCTAGTGCAAGCGTATTTAGCTGGGGACAGCGAGGCCATCGCGGCCTTGGACGATAAAATAACCGGCAACATGCTGCCTAAAGCCTTGTGGGACAAAATGCGCGCTAAGTTGGTGGACGATAGAAACGTGGTAATGGCACAACGCATCATGGACGAGGCTAGGCAGCAGAAAGTCTTTGTGGCCGTAGGCGCCTCGCATTTGGCCGGTCAAGGCGGTTTGCTTGCCCGCCTGCGTGCAGCCGGCTATCAATTGAGTCCGCTAAAATAAAGCCTATTTGACGTGCGGACCGGCTTTGTATTGAATGATTTCGCTGGACTGTTTGACGTGAATTAACTGCTCGGTGACGAAGCCCATTTCTTGGGCTTGAGCGATTAAGTGTTGTTTGATAGGGTAAGTGAGTTGCGGGGTGCGCGACAATATCCATAAATAGGATTTATCCGGCCCGCACACCATGACGTAGTTGTAATAAGGTTTATCCAAAACCATGATGTTGTAAGCGCCATAGAATGGCCCGAAGAAAGATACCTTGAGTTTGCCGGTGTTGGTTTTGTCGGCATTGATGGGGTCAACAAAATAGGCTTTGCCTACGGCTTCTTGCCATGTATTTGTCTTGCTATTAAAGCCGCGGTTGGTTACTTTAATACCGCCGTCTTCACGCAAGCTGTAGTTGGCCGTGACGTAATCCAAATCCCGTTCAAATGAATGATCCAATCGAGCAATTTCATACCAGGTACCTAGGTATTGTCTGGCATCCACGTTGTCCACCACTTTCACCTTGTCCGGTACACCCATGCAGGCGCTCAGCATTAATGTGCTAAGCCAGAGTAAGCACTTTAGGCTTAAATTTTTATCTGTCATGAGGGTGGTCTTCTAGTTTTTTCATGTCGGCCTCGCTTAACCAACGCCATTGGCCTGGCGCTAAATCCGCGGGCAACACCAGCTCGCCTATTTGGATGCGTTTGAGCGCTTCAACCCGGTTGCTGATGGCGGCCACCATGCGTTTTACCTGATGGTATTTGCCTTCGGCCAAAGTCATGTGCAGCACATGCTCATTGATGCGTATGCAGTTTAGCGCAGCTATCGGCGCGTCTTCATCGATTAATTGCACGCCTTGGCAAAGATGCAATATTTGCGCATCGCTTACCGGGTGCTTGCAGTGCACTTCGTAGACTTTCGGTACCTTGTGTTTGGGCGAGCTCATGCGGTGTATGAATTGCCCGTCATCGGAAATAAGGATCAAGCCGGTGGTGTCTTCATCCAGTCGGCCTATGCATTGCACATCGCGCACCACTAAAGGTTGTGGTAGCAAACTGTATATAGTGGGGTGGTGTTGGGTCTTGTGCGAGCATTCGTAATGGCTGGGTTTGTGCATCATTAAATAGGATTGCTCACGGTAATCCCAGGCCTCGCCTTTGACCGTGTAATGCAGTTTTTCTAAATCAAATTCCGCATCGGGGTCGTCGCAAGCTTGGCCATTCACGGTGATCTCATTATTCCATATCATCAAGCGGCATAATTTACGGGCGCCAAAGCCTTGCTTGTGAATGATGCGTTCTAGGCTTAGTTTTTTGCTCATGCCAGTATTATAGGTCAAGCGAGCAGAAATCTCAGTTGTAATGAAGATGTTATAGTGTGGCTATGTCGGTCGTGGTTAATTTTTCCCACGGCAGGCTAGACCGTTAATTTTGGTGGATACCATGTTAGAAAAAAACTTTATCGGCTTGCGCCTCAAACTGCTGCTAGCAGTGGCTTTGGCTATCCTGATGTTTTTTACGTTATTGCTGGTGTTGGCTAAACCGTATTTTTTAAATTTAAGCAGTCTTAGCCCCACCGCAATGGCCGCCATCGTGCTGGTAACGACTTTTTTGCTGAGCGTGCTGGTTTGGCTGTTTGATGCTTTGTTTTTATTGCGCTTGGAACGCTTGTCCACAGAGGTTGCCCGGGTGGGCGACGCGGCTAATGGGGTGACTCGAGTTAAATCCCTGACGGGGAAGGATGAGCTGGCGCGCTTGGCGCAGGGCATCAACAGCATGCTGGAAAATCTAGAGGCAGCCCAGTACGCGCTGCAATTGGAAAAAGACCGCGCCCAATTAACCTTGGAAAGCATAGCCGATGCAGTGATTACCAGCAATGCTGAGGGCCAGGTGCTGTCCATGAATCTGGTGGCAGAGCGCCTCTGCGGCATGAATTTTAGTCTGGTGGTGGATAAGCACATGCAGGCCTTATTCCGTTTAAAAACCGAGGATGGGCAGACCGACGTGGACAGCGCTTGGTTGATAGACGCATACAGCCCACTGGAAGAGGTCAGTCTCATGCGTGACGATGGGCAGGTCTTTGCTATACGCAAGTCGGTCTCGCCCCTGTATGACCGAGATGGCCATACCTTTGGTCGGGTGACGGTGTTGCATGACGTCACCCTGCTGCGCAAACTGTCTAATCAGCTGTCTTTTCAAGCCAAGCACGATGCCTTGACTGGCCTCATGAATCGTTATGAATTTGATCGAAAAGTACAGGCGGCCATTGAAGAAGTGGGCAGTGCTGGACAAGGTAAACACTGTTTAGCTTACATGGATCTTGACCAGTTTAAGTTGGTCAACGACAGTTGCGGTCATTTGGCCGGTGACTTGCTGTTGCAACAACTGGCTGGCCAGCTTAAGGCCAAGGTGCGAGCATCCGATGCCTTGGCGCGTTTGGGTGGTGACGAATTTGCCTTGTTGTTGATGGGTTGTGACTTGGATAGGGCACAAGGCATTGCCGACGCGCTACTTAACACGGTGTCGGAATACCGCTTCAGTTTTGATGACAAGGTCTTTAAGGTGGCGGCCAGTATTGGTCTTGCTGAAATCTCCAGCGGGCAGAGCGCGAGCTTGAGTGAGGTGCTGGCAGCGGCCGATTCTGCTTGTTATAGCGCCAAGGAGCAGGGTGGCAATCGCGTTCATGTGTTTCATGCCGATGATCAGCAAGTCTATCGGCACAACAGTCAGTTGGAATGGGTGTCACGCATCCATCTGGCTTTAGAGCAGCATCAGTTCGTTTTGTATGCGCAAGCGCTAAAAAGTTTAAAGCCGGGCGGTGAGCCGCACATGGAGTTACTCTTGCGCATGCAAGGCGTGGATGGTGTGCTCTATCCCCCGTCTTATTTTTTACCGGTCGCAGAACGTTATCTCTTGATGCCTAAGATAGACCGCTGGGTGGTGGCGGAAGCCTTGCGCATTATTGCCGCCAAAGGCCTGCATTTCAAGCATCTGTGTGCCATCAATTTATCCGGTCTAACTTTGTCAGACGCGGCGTTTTTGGACTACGTCATTGCGCAAATAAAGCGTTATCAGGTGAATCCGCGCCAAATATGTTTTGAAATTACCGAGACGGCCGTGATAGCCAACCTTGATTGCACACAGCAATTCATCCTAAGCTTGGGTGATATGGGTTGCCGTTTTTCTTTGGATGATTTTGGCAGTGGGCTGGCTTCTTTCGCCTATCTTAAAAACTTGCGGGTGGACTTTCTGAAGATAGACGGTATTTTTATCAAAGCCATGGCCAACAATGACATTGACCGGGCGATGGTGGAATCGATTAATCACATAGGGCACATGATGGGCTTGCAGACCATCGCGGAATGTGTGGAAGATCAGCCCACCCTGGCCATTGTGGAGGCTTTGGGCATCGATTATGCGCAAGGGTATGTGGTGGCTGACCCCGAACTGTTTGACGACAGTTATTTTATTGCGTCGCGCAGTCTAGATTAATTGTTAATTTGATGGGTAGCCGTAGGCATGCACCGGGGCTAAATCTTTTAACTCTTCATCGTTATACAAACGGCCTCGGGTAATAAAAGCCAAGCCACTGCCACAATCCAAGGAAAATGAGCCGCTGGAACCGGGCAAGGCATCGATTATGGTGTGGGTGTTTTCTGAAAATTGAAAGTGGTTGTGGCCCATGTAAAAAACCGCGCCGGCAACTTCCCCCACCACCATATCGGATGGACTGGGTTTAAATTCATGCACCGGCATGCATAAAGGCACGCTGCCCTCACAACAACCGCCCGATTGAAAAAACAGAATCGGGCCATGTTCTGCAGTGAGTTTATGTATCAGCCCTATGGCGGATGGGGTGGCGGATACGCGTGCTGTTGACATAAGTTACTCCGTATAAAAAATAAGAGGCGGACATAAGCCGCCTCTTGATTTTAAGGCTGTTTACATTGTAAAGCTAGCCTCAACAAATGCCCTTAAATTAGAAAAAGCCTAGTTTTTTCGGGCTGTAACTAACCAATAGGTTTTTGGTTTGTTGGTAATGGTCTAACATCATTTTGTGTGTTTCACGACCTATACCTGACTCTTTGTAGCCACCAAATGCCGCGTGCGCTGGGTAAGCGTGGTAGCAATTGGTCCAAACGCGACCGGCTTTAATGCCACGGCCCATGCGGTAAGCGCGGCTGCCGTCACGAGACCATACGCCTGCACCTAGACCAAAGATGGTGTCGTTGGCAATGGCCAGGGCTTCAGCCTCGTCTTTAAAGGTGGTCACAGCCAGCACTGGGCCAAAAATTTCTTCTTGGAACACGCGCATTTTGTTGTGGCCTTTTAATAGGGTGGGTTGCACGTAATAGCCATCGCTAAATGCACCGCTTAGTACGTTACGCTCGCCACCGATAAGCACCTTGGCGCCTTCTTGTCTACCGATGTCCATGTAAGACATGATTTTGTTTAACTGGTCTTGCGATGCTTGCGCACCTATCATGGTGTTGGGGTCCAGTGGGTTGCCTTGTTTAATGGCCGCCACACGCGGTAACACGCGTTCCATGAATTTATCGTAGATGGATTCTTGGATTAAGGCACGTGATGGGCAGGTACACACTTCACCTTGGTTAAAGGCAAACAACACCAAGCCTTCCACGGCTTTATCAAAGAAGTCATCGTCTGCATCGGCAATGTCTTCAAAGAAAACGTTAGGCGATTTGCCGCCCAATTCCAAGGTGGCGGGAATCAAGTTGGATGCGGCTGCTTGGGCAATCACGCGGCCTGTTCCGGTTGAACCGGTAAAGGCGATTTTGCCTATGCGGCGGCTGTTGGCCAGTGGGGCGCCTACGTCGCGACCGTAGCCGTTAACGATGTTGATCACGCCTGGTGGCAAGATGTCAGCGATGGTTTCCATTAGAATCAAGATGCTGATAGGGGTGAATTCGGCGGGTTTTAACACCACGCAGTTGCCGGCCACTACCGCAGGAGCTAATTTCCAAGCGGCCATTAGAATAGGGAAATTCCAAGGAATGATTTGCCCAACCACGCCTATGGGTTCGTGGAAGTGGTAAGCCACCATGGTTTCGTCTATTTCACTTAAGCTGCCTTCTTGCGCGCGCATGCAGCCAGCAAAGTAGCGGAAATGATCGATAGCCAATGGGATGTCGGCATTCACTGTTTCGCGTATGGGCTTGCCGTTGTCTACGGTTTCGGCGGTGGCCAACAGTTCCAGGTTGGCTTCTAGGCGATCGGCAATTTTAAGCAATAGGTTGGCGCGTTCGCCAGGGGCGGTGCGCGCCCATTTGTCGGATGCGGCATGCGCAGCATCCAAGGCCAGCTCTATGTCTTCTGCACTTGAGCGTGCTGCTTTGGTGTAAGGTTTGCCGGTAATGGGCGTGATGACATCAAAATATTCACCTTTTACTGGAGCCACCCATTTGCCGCCAATAAAATTATCGTACTTGGCTTTGTAAGGTATGTTTACCCCTAAGCCTTTTAAAAGATCTAAACTCATGCTGACTCCTCTAGTTTTTCCATCGTTAATGTAGTATTTCCATCCATCAAACCGCATTGCTCTGTGGGCAATTTATGACTTCCCGTAAACCAGCCTTATCTTTGTTAAAGCCTTATTTATCAAGGCGTTCAGAATAAAAGCGCGAACTAAACAATAAACCTTAGATGCGGGTAAATCAAGCAATAATTCCATCATTTACTGTATTTTCACAGATATCTTATGTTTTATATAAGAGTTGGGGTTTTGGGCGATGGGACGGGGGCTAGAATAAGCTTTATTTTTTCTGTTTATCGCCTATATGGCTTAGCCCACGTTGTTTGGCTAGCTGCACTTGTTTTTGCCTCTCCTGCAAACGCGCCCGTTTATCTGCCGATAATTTATTAAAACAATACGGGCAAGACAGACCTGCGCTGTATAGGTCGCTGCGCATTTCTGCCGGCGACAGAGGGTGGCGGCAGGCATAGCATTGGTCGAATTCACCCACGGCTAAATTGTGTTTGACCGCTACCCGTTGGTCAAACACAAAGCATTCGCCTTGCCATAGGCTTTCACTTTCTGGCACGGTTTCTAGGTATTTCAATATGCCGCCCTGTAAGTGAAATACTTCCTCAAAGCCTTGATCCATCATGTAAGAGGAGGCTTTTTCACAGCGTATGCCACCGGTGCAAAACATGGCGACTTTTTTGTGTTTGGTTTTATCAAAATGCTCGGCGATGTACTGCGGAAACTCACGGAAGGTGGTGGTTTTCGGGTCTATGGCGCCCTTAAAAGTGCCGATGTCGACTTCGTAGCCATTGCGCGTGTCGATTAACAACACTTCAGGGTCCGAAATCAGCGCATTCCAATCGGTGGCAGCCACGTAGGTGCCGACTTGCTTGGTTGGGCTCACCCCGGCTACGCCCAGCGTGACAATTTCTTTTTTTAATTTCACCTTCATGCGGTAAAAAGGGTGTTCGTTGGCGTACGATTCTTTGTGCTCTAGGTCGGCAAAGCGATTTTTAAATAGGGGGTCGCTGCGTAAAAAAGCCAGTAATTGCTTAACGTCATCGGCTAAGCCGGCAATGGTGCCGTTGATGCCTTCTTCCGCCAGCAGTAAAGTGCCTTTGATGTGATTATCTAGGCAAGCTTGCAGGAGGGGTGCTTGCAGGGCTTGGTAATCCGGCAAGCTGACAAATTTATACAAGGCAGCGGTTAAATAGCGGTCGGTGGTGGGGGTCATGGCCATGGTTTTTTTGCAAAACGCTATGGTATCACTAGCCGCTTACGCCGATTACAGGAATTTGTTGGCTTTTTTATAAAAGGTGACTTGTAATTTAATTAAAAAAGGTGAACAATCATGCCACTATGAATACGCCGACATCACTGACTTATATCAAGTTTTTGAATCTAGCCCAAGCCATACGCGAGCTAACGGATTTTCCTGCGCTAAACCCCATGGAAGAGTATTTGTTAAACCACATTGCCTTAACTTGGCATGCCAATAAAAACCCCAGCGTGTCCGAAACCATGCACGCCTCTCCTGAAATGTCACCCAGTACCGTGCACAGGCATTTAAAAGCTTTGCGCATAAAAGGCTTTATTGGTCTGGACGTGTATGAGCTGGATAATCGGGTTAAGTACATTGTGCACACACCGCTCAGTCAGCAATATTTCTCATTATTGGGGCAATGCCTTGATAATTCCGCCACGGCTTAATGCAAGCATCCGCATCCACCCCATCTAATAGGCTTAGCACCGCACTGATTGAAACGCTGGCGGTTTTTCTGATTTGGGTATTTTTCTACCGATTCAATTTATTTGTATTTGCTTATTTTGAATACAACCCACGCGTGTACTGGCTGTTCTTACCTGCGGGCATACGCATGCTGGCGGTGTTTATCTTTGGCTGGCGAGGGGTGGCCGGTCTCTTTGTTGGGTCTATTTACACCAATGAAGCGGAAACCGATGCTTATGTAGTGGGTTTGGCGGCCATTTCTGCGCTGTCGCCCATGCTGGCTTTGTATGCTTGCCGTTGGGTGTTCAATATATCCAGCACCTTAAAAGGCTTAAGGGCTAGGCAGTTGCTGTATTTTACCTTAACTGGCGCGCTGGCCAATTCCTTGTTCAGTCAACTGTATTTTTATTTCATGAGCACGGTCGAGTCATTGCATGGACTGACGCCCATGTTTGTCGGGGATGTGTTCGGCACCTTGCTGGTTTTCTACATCATCGCTAAAACCTTGCAACTGATGACTTATACAATCAAACAAACAAACCCGCCCATAAATTATTAAATCAATAATCCGTCGTATTCACCGCCGGTGTTAGCCCAAGAGCGTGAACAAGAGCCCCAGTCCGGCACAGCTTAAGATGAGCGGAATGACGCCAAGCTTGAAGCGAAATAGCGCGACGCTGGCGATAACGGTGAGGCCGATAGCAAACCCATCCACCGTCCCGCTTAAGCCTTGTGGCCAGAACACGTGGTAGGCAAAGAATAGGGCCAGATTAAGAATAACGCCGACAATGGCGGCGGTAATGGCCGTTAAAGGCGCGGTGATTTTAAGCTTACCGTGCGTCGTTTCAATAAAGGGTGCGCCCATAAAAATGAATATAAAGCTAGGCAAGAAGGTGAAGAAGGTGACAATGGTGGCGGCAGCAAAAGCCGACGCGAACACCGCATCAGGGCCTAGCACTGGGTTTAGCCAACCGCCGACAAACCCCACAAACGTCACCACCATGATGAGTGGCCCCGGTGTGGTTTCACCTAGGGCTAGGCCGTCCATCATCTGCGTGGCATTGAGCCAATGG
>SXGU01426183.1_pt1 | contig 15650 bp, 17 predicted proteins | sample 3174531 | NCBI WGS metagenome assembly SXGU01 (sample SAMN11356863, study PRJNA531348) | freshwater metagenome | isolation source: freshwater sample F1-140 | place: China: Fuxian Lake, Yuxi | collected 2017-12-25
GCTCTAGCCAGCTGAGCTACGGGTGCGCGGGGGCCGCGCGCTGTGCGGTTGGCGCGCATAGCAAGGCGGGTGCGGGGTGGCCAGTGCCTATCGCGCGCGGTCGATGGGCAGCGGGCGTTAGCCAATTGGCAAGTCTCCACGCCTATTCCCGGGCCATGGCCTCCCCCCTGCATGCGCCCGCTCCGGATGGTGATCTCCGCCCCACCGGGTTTGCCGATCCGGCCGGTGGGCTCGCGGCCGCCTGGGCGTTGATTCACGAAGCTGGCGTCGCGGTCGCCGATCTGGCGCAGTTGGGCGGGGGGGCGGACGCGATCGCTCCACGCGTCTTCGCGATGCGCGCGGCTGCGGCCGGCCCGGCGCGATTGGCGCTGGCCGAACAGTTGATCGATGACTGTGCCGCGGCGCTCCACACGGGACTGACGGCCCTGATCGCTGGCGCCGAGGCAGGGCGCGACACGACCGCCGCCGCGCTGACGCTGTGGCGCGAGTTCGACCGCGCGCGCGAGGGGCTGCTGGCGCTTACCGCCCCGACGCACTGAGGGCGCAGCTGTCGCGCGGGCAATTGACCCGGTTCGCATTTTGTTCCAGCAGCCGGGGATGGCCGAATCATATGCCCTCGCCCATCCGCCGGCCCCTGCCTTGCTGGACGAGCGGGCCACCGCCACCGCTGTGGCGCGCGGCATAATGCGGCTGTTCGCGCGCAACGGCATCTGGTGCCTGGCGGAAATGCCGCTGCGCAACGGCCGCCGCGCCGATCTCATGGGCGTGGACGAGAAAGGCCGCATCGTCATCGTTGAGATCAAGGTGGCGCGCGGCGATCTGCTGGGCGACGGCAAATGGCCGGACTACCTCGAATTCTGCGATCGCTTCTACTGGGGCGTGCCGCCGGGGCTCGACCGTAGCCCGCTCGATGGTGACGGCTACCGGCCCGACTGCTGCGGGGTGATCGTTGCCGACGGGTACGATGCGGAAATCCTGCGCCCCGCCCCGCTTCACCCGCTCGCGGCGGCGCGCCGCAAATGCGAGATCGAACGGCTCGCCCGCACCGCGTTGCGCCGGCTGACAGTCGGGGCTGACCCGCAATGCGCGCCGTGGGGAATGGACGACTAAGGGCCTGTCCAGACGCCCATTGCACGGGCATAAGCGGCGCCTGATGTGGACCGCGATCCTCCTGTCGGCCCTTGCGATGACCGTCATCGTGGCGCTGCGCTATGCCGCAACCAGCGGCTTCTTCGCTTGGCTGACCGAGCGCCGCCTGCCCGGCCGTCACCTCGCCCTGAAGCCGCAGATCCGGCGCGAGATCCGCTGGTCGCTCGCCTCCGCAGCGATCTATGGCGTGCCCGCGGGGGTGATCGCCTGGGGCTGGCAGGAGCGCGGCTGGACGAGGATCTACGCGGACTGGGGCGGCTGGCCGCTGTGGTATGCGCCGCTTTCCGTGCTGTTATACCTGCTGGCGCACGACGCCTGGTTTTACTGGACTCACCGCTGGATGCATCGCCCGCGTCCCTTCCGCGTCGCCCACGCCGTCCATCATGCCAGCCGCCCCCCTACCGCCTGGGCGGCGATGAGCTTCCACCCCTGGGAGGCGATCACGGGTGCGGTGGTGATCCCCGCGCTAGTATTCCTGATCCCGATCCACGTCGCCATGCTGGGTGTGGTGCTGGCCATAATGACCGTAATGGGCGTCACCAATCACATGGGGTGGGAAATCGTCCCGCGACGGCTGGTTAATTCCGCCTTAGGGGGATGGGTGATAACGGCCAGCCACCATCAACGGCACCATGAAGAGTATCGATGCAACTACGGGCTCTACTTCCGCTTCTGGGATCGACTGTGCGGCACCGACCGCGGTCTCTGGCGCTCGCTCTAGGCGCGCTCGCGATGCTAGGCGCGGTTCAGCCCGCGTCGCCCGCCGCGGATGTCACCGTGGTCGCCAAGAACCTGCGCAACGATCATGGCGTAGTTCGCGCCTGCCTAACGAGCTTGGCGGACCGGTTTCCCAAGTGCGAAGATCGCGCCGGGTCGTTCAAGGTCAGTGGCCAGGCGTCGGGGACCGTTACGCTGTTGTTCCGCGACGTTCCGCCGGGGCGCTATGCCGTGGCCTTGCTGCATGACGAAAACGGCAACGGCAAGGCTGATCGCGCTGCCATGATGATCCCCAAGGAAGGTTTTGGCTTCTCGCGCGATGCCAAGGTGCGGTTCGGCCCACCGCGCTTCGGCGACGCGGCGTTCGACCTCGCCGCCGGCGCGCGCGAGCAGCTCGTCATCAAGATGCGCTACATGCTCTGAGCGCGCCCCACGGGCCGCCAACTATCGTTTACGGGATGTTTACCACGCAGCGCCCATAGCCTTCGAGCAATCGAACCAGGCGGGGCGTATTACGGGTATGGACAGGATTGGGGGCAGGTTCGGAGCGCACGACGATGCGCACGATGATGCCGGGCCCGACGGGTTCGACCAGCACGACGACGCCGAAGATTCGACGCTGGACCAGCCGCTCTCGCCCGTCGGCCAGGACGAGCGCCGCATGCAGGTGCGCGCCTATAATCACTGGGCATCGCTGCTCGGAACGGCCAATTTCCCCGATATCGCCGAGCTGCGGCCCGAGACCTTGAGCGATTTTGGCCCCTATGGAGTGCTGCTCGACTTTGGCGGCAAGCGCGGGGTGGATGATCCGGCAATCCGTTTCCTCGGCAGCAAGCTCGCGGAAGAGTGTGGTACCGACGCGCAGTTCAAGCGCTTGTCCGACGTCCCCGGCCGCTCGCTCCTGAGCCGCATCACCGACCATTACCTGCAGATCCTCGCCAACCAGGCACCGATCGGATTCGAGGCCGAATTCGTCAATCAACGAGGCGCCGCTGTTCTCTATCGCGGCATCCTGATGCCATGGTCGAGCGATGGCGACACGATCGACTTCGTGTTCGGGGTAATCAACTGGAAGGAGATGGCCGACGCGGCGACCGCCGACGCGCTCCTTTCCGCAATCGACGCCGCGCTGGAAGCGCCGGCCACGCCGCAGTCGCGGCTTGAGGGGGATGATATCATGGACCGCATGCGCGACCTGGGCGGGTTCGCCTCTGGAGAAGGCGTCGAGCCCTTCCCGCTCGAAGCGGCAGAAGAAGCCGCCGCCCGCGGCCTGCCGGCGCCGGCTTTCGGCACCGCAAGCGAGAGCGACATCGACGCGCCTCTCGAGCTGGTCGACGAGGCTGATGACGAAGAAATCGACGAGGACGCCGTCGAAGACACCGAATGGGGCGCGGGCTTCGCTGGGTTCGGCGAGGACGAGATCGTCTATTCGGTGGACTATGGCGCCCAGGGCCTGGAGGACGGCGAGCACGCGGACGATGTAGATGGCGTGGTCGATCCGCTGGCCGACGAGAGCGTTGGCTTCGGCCTGGCCTCGCTGGTCTCGCGGAACGCGCGCTCCAAGCCCAGCGTTGTCCTGCCTGGCCTGGCGTTCGATGCCGAGCCCTCGCCCGGCTTCGCCATGCCGCAGGCCTATGAGCCTGAAGCGACACCGGCGCAGCCGCCTGTGACCGAGCAGGCTTACCACGAGGAAGTTGGAACCGCCGATCAGGACGCCTTCGAACTGCTCGAGGAATTCGAAGCCGGTATCCACGCGACATCGAGCGATCCGGAATTGGTGCTCACCGAGGAAGCCGACAACGACGATGAGGCTGAGTTCGGCCCCTTGGTCGCGCCGGTCCCCAATGCCACCGACGAGGAGCCCGAAGGGCTTTACGATTGCCTCGCGGCAGCGCGCGAACTGGCGCAGACCGCGCGATCGAGCGAAGACCGGGGCCGCAAGGCACTCTATCAGGCGGTCAGCCGCGCCTACGACTTCAGCCTCGAAGCCGCAGCCAGCCCGGACGATTTCGACGAGTTGCTCGCCGAGAACGGCCTGACCGTTCAGGATCGCGCGCCGATGACGCCGATCGTCAAGCTCGTCTTCGGCGCCGACTACGACAAGACTCGTCTGACCGAATATGCTACCGTTCTGGGTTATGCTCATCGCACGGGCGTTGCCCGCGGCAAGCTTGGCAAGGTGCTGGCCGAAGCCGAGGGAGGCCTCAAGGCCATCGTTCAGGCCGAGCGACGCGCACGCAAGGGTCATGACGGCGAGACGGAGGGCGAGCCCGCCGGCATCCGCGCGGCACTGGCTAAGAAGCTTCGCAAGCTCGAACCGACCGGCTTCGACAACCTCGCACCAGACGGACCCGAATTCGCCCTCATAATGGTTCGCCGCCTGCCCTCGGGTGGGTTGGCAGTGCTCGGCGAGGTGCCGGACGACGTACCGCTGGTGGAGAAGGCCGCCCGCCGCCTGCTCGGCTAAGCTCGCTTTCAGTTCCGGTTCAGCGCCAAACCCGCTAGGACTGGCGCGATGTCCGGTCTAGCCCGCGCCATTGGGCGCTTCGCAACAACGCTCGCGCTCACCGCGCTCGCCGTCCAACCGGCGGCAGCGCAGTCGATGTTGCGCGACACCGAGACCGAAGCGTTCTTCCAGGAATTGGCCGCGCCGCTGGTCAAGGCTGCCGATATGCCCGAGCGCAGCGTCGAGATCGCACTGATCGGCGACCGGTCAATCAACGCCTTCGTCGCCGGCGGCCAGATTATCTACGTTCACGCTGGACTGATCCAGGAAGCCGATACCGCTGCCGAGGTGCAGGGCGTGCTGGCGCACGAGCTCGGCCACATCACGGGCGGCCACATCATCCGACAGGGCGAAGGCGCGCAGGCTGCGACCAATATCTCGCTCCTCTCGCTGCTGGCGGGGCTTGGAGCGGTGCTGGCTGGCGCAGGCGATGCCGGCATGGCCGCAGTGATGATGGGGCAGCGCGCGGCGATCGGCAAATTTCTCGCCTACAGCCGCGGCGAGGAGGGCAGCGCCGATGCGGCGGGGGCGAATTTCCTCGCCAAGGCCGGCATCTCGGGGCGCGGTTCGCTGGGCTTTTTCGAGAAGCTGTCCGGCCTCGAATCGATGTATGCGGTCAGCCGCGATGCGGAGATGGAATATGTCCGCAGCCATCCCCTGACCAGCGATCGCATCTCGACGCTGCGTGACACCTATCAACGCGATCCGGCGTGGACGAAGCCAGACGATCCGGCCCTGCAGGCGCGCTTCGAGCGCATTCAGGCCAAGCTGAAGGGCTATCTCGATGAGCCTGCGCAGACGCTGCGCAGCTACCCGCCGTCCGACACGGGCGTACCCGCGCGCTACGCCCGCGCCTATGCGTATCACAAGCAGGCCGAAGTCGGCAAAGCGCTTGCCGAAACCCGGGCGTTGATCGCCACAGCACCGAACGACCCCTATTTCCTCGAGCTCGAAGGACAGATCCTGCTCGAATCCGGGCGGCCGGAGGAAGCGCTGGCGACCTTGCGCAAGGCGACAACACTGACCAACGCCCAACCGCTGATCGCCACGCTCTATGGCCACGCGCTGATCGCCACCGAAGACCCGAAGAACTATGAAGAAGCCGAGCGCGTGCTCCGCGCGGCGGTTTCGCGCGATCGTTACAACCCCTTCGCCTGGCGGCAGTTGGGCACCGTCTATGCCGCGCGCGGCGACATGCCCCGCGCCAATCTGGCCAGCGCCGAGCAGCAAGTGATGAGCGGCAATTATCTCCAGGCGGTCCGCAGCGCGCGGACTGCGCAGGCCGGCCTTGCCGAATACTCCGCCGACTGGCTGCGCGCGCAGGACATCGAGATGCAAGCCCGCTCACTGCTCGAGCAGCAGGAGCGGCGCGGCCGCGGCAGGCGGGGCTGAGCGATGCGGAACGCGCTCACTACCGCTCTCATCGCGCTCGTCTGCGGGTTTGGCGGGGCTGCGCTGTGGTCCTATTCAGGGCTCGGCGAGAGCCGCACCCGGGCCTGGCTGATCGCCAATCCGGATGTCCTTCCTGCCATGGCCGAGGCGCTGCAGGATCGTGAAGCCGAAGCCAAGCTGGCCGAGACCGGGGGCGCCGTCACGCGTCCGTTCCCCGGCGCGGTGCTGGGCAATCCGCAAGGTGAGCGCACGCTCGTGAAATTCACCGATTACGGCTGCACCTATTGCCGCGCGAGCGAAGCCGACGTGCAGCGGCTTATCGCCGGGGACCCGCAGCTTCGGGTGGTCATCCGCGAATGGCCCATCTTCGAGGGCAGCGAAGACGCCGCACGCATGGCGCTGGCAGCCGCTCGACAGGGCAAATACGCGGCGTTCTACAAAGCGATGTTCGCGGCCGGCCCGCCCAGCGCGGCGACCATCGCCGCCGCGGCGAGCAAGTCCGGGCTGGATCTCGGTCGGGCGCGTGCCGACGCCACTTCCGATGCCGTAGCCGCGGAACTGGCGCAGAACATGCAGTTGGCCCGCACGCTCGGCTTCACCGGCACGCCGAGTTGGGTAGCCGAGGGGCAGGTGGTTCAGGGCGCGGTCGGCTATGACGCGCTCAAGCAAGCGCTGGACGGCAAGGAGCCGGCGTGAGGCTGCTTACCGCGGCTTTGGCCGCGCTATTCCTTTCCGTTTCTCTTGCCGCAGCGGCCCAACCGCCGGCGGTCGATCGCGAGCTCAGCGAACTACAAGCGCTCGATCGGCAATTGTTTGCCGTCGGCTGGAAGCTGGCCAGTGCCAATGCCGCGTTCTGCGACCGCGCTGCCCCCGCACTTGGCCTGTCGGTTCTTGACGCGGGTGGCTTCGGCGAGCCGGCGGCAGTGCGGCGCCAGCTCGGCCTGAGCGGCGATCTTGCAGTGGGGGCGCTGGCGCCCGGCTCACCCGCCGCAGCAGCGGGCGTTGCCGCCGGCGACACCTTGGTTGCGCTGAACGGCGATCTGCTGGCTGACAGATTTCCGCGCGCCAAACCCGGCTGGCAGCGACTGATCGATGTCACCGCGGCGCTGGACGCTGCCGCGGCTGCCGGTCCGGTCACCCTGACGCTGGCTCGCCCGGGCGCCGCTGAACGCACCGTCACAGTGCGCGGCATGCCGGCCTGCCCCAGCCGCTTCGAAGTGCTCGACAGCGGCGGGCGTGCCGCCGCCGAGGGAACGCGGGTGCTCTTCGGGCGCAGCTTCCCCGGTTTCGCTTATCCGGAGTCGGAGTTCGCCGCGGCAGTGGCCCACGAATTCGCGCACAACCTACTCCGCCATCGGTCAGCGCTCGACGCCAAGGGGCGCACGCTGGGCAATGTCCGGGCCACCGAGCGCGAGGCGGATCGGCTGATGCCCTGGCTGCTCGCCAATGCCGGCTGGGAGCCCGAAGCCGCAATCCGCTTCATGGAGCGCTGGGGCCCGCGCCACGGCGGGGGCCTATTCCGCAAGCGCACTCACGAGGGCTGGGACGAGCGGACCGAGGCGATCCGCGCCGAAGTTGCGAAGGTGAAGGCGAAACTCGCGAGCGAGGGCAAGGCCGACTGGGCCCGGCACTTCACCCGCGAAGCGCTCGACTAGGCGTCCTCGCTCAGCGCTTTGGCGTACATCGAGGCCAGTGGGCGAGCCATCACCCGCCGCACCATCGGCTCGAAGAACTCTAGCGGCTCGCTGTCGTAATCGGGGTCGAAGGCCGCCTGATCGTATTTCTCGCAGAAATCGCGGCAGGCCTCATAATGAGGGTGATCGCGGAACTGATCGCGCACATTGCGGTCCATCCCGAGGAAGTGGAAATAGTAATACCCCTGGAACGCGCCGTGGTTCTGGCAGATCCAGTGCAATTCCTCTGACACGAAAGGCTTGAGGATCGAGGCCGCCACCTCGGGGTGGTTGTAGCTGCCCAGAGTATCGCCGATATCGTGAAGTAGCGCCATGACTACGTAAGGCTCATCGCGTCCGTCGCGGTGCGCGCGCGTAGCGGTCTGCAGCGAATGTTCGAGCCGACAGACCGGGAAGCCGCCGAAATCTCCATCGAGCAGCCGCAAATGGTCGAGCACTCGGTCGGGCAACCCTCGCGCGAAGGCCATGTATTCGCCGGCAATGATGCCCCAGTCAGCCTGGGTTCCTTCGGTCATTTGGCGAAACTTGGCGCGCTCGGCGGCGCCATGCGCCATGTCGGCGGCAGCTTCCTCCACCGTGGCGCTTTCCTGCTGGCCCAACGCGTCCATCGCATCTCTCCCTCGCCCCGCCTCGTTCCGGAGCAGTCTAGCCGCTGGCGCTTGCGCCTGCAATTACGCTAAGGCACGCGGTAACCATGGTCATGCTGCCGATCGAGCCCCGGCCGTTCTTCGCCAACAAGGACCGCGCCTTCTGGAACCTGCAGCTGGCCGGCTGGGGCGGGGCCTTCCTGCTGCGCGCGATTTCTGCCTTCGCCAACGGGCAGAGTTGGGATTTCCTCGTCATCCTGCTGATCCAGGCCGTCACGGGCTTTTCTCTCAGCCTCATCCTTTCGGTGATCTACCGCCAGCTGATCACCAAGAAGGCACTAATCACCTGGGGTGTGACCGCCATCGCCCTGGTGATCGCGGCCGCGGTCCATGCCTTCATCGATGGCTGGGTTCTCGATCTCGCGCGCCCTCAGAGCGAGGGCAGCGACTTCATGCGATTGTTCGTGGGCATCTATTTCTACGATTTGACCGTGCTTGGGGCGTGGTCGGCGCTCTATTACGCCATCAATTTCTTCCTCCAGGTGGAAGAGCAGGCCGACCGCCTGGAACGGCTCGAGGCGCAGGCGACCAGCGCGCAACTCGCCATGCTACGCTACCAGCTCAACCCGCATTTCCTGTTCAACACCCTGAATTCGATCAGCACGCTAGTGCTGCTGAAGCAGACCAAGCCCGCCAACGCGATGCTGACGCGGCTGTCCAGCTTCCTGCGCCACACGCTGGTGAGCGAGCCCGGCGGCAAGGTCAGCGTCGAGCAGGAAGTCGAAACGCTCAAGCTCTATCTCGATATCGAACGGATGCGCTTCGAAGACCGCCTCCAGACCGATTTCCGCGTTGAACCCCCCGCCGAGCAGGCGCAGATACCGTCCATGCTGCTTCAGCCACTGGTCGAGAATGCGATCAAATATGGCGTCACCCCGCAGGAGGAGGGCGCCACGATCAGCCTAGTCGCGCAGGTTGTTGGCCCTCGGCTGCGCGTGACCGTGTCGGATACCGGTCCGGGCGTGCGTCGGGGGGGCATCGGGGGCGGGGTCGGAGATCTCGTCGGCGGGCCCGGCGGAGCGCTCGAAGGCATCGAACGCCGCTACACCTCGACCGGCGTAGGCCTCGCCAACATTCGCGACAGGCTGGCGCAGGCCTATGGCGAAGAGCATCGTTTCGAGATCCGGTCGCCCGAGAGCGGCGGCTTCACGGTGATGATCGAACTGCCGTACGAAACCGCCCCAGCCACTCAGCCGCTGGCGCAGGCGAGCGCACCGAACCTGACACAAGCCCTGCCGGCGCCTTCGCCAGCCCCATCGCAATCCCCCTCTGCCCCGCCCATGTTGGGCCCGGGGCGGCCCCTCAGCGCAGGATAGAGAATGACCATACGTACCCTCCTCGTCGACGACGAAAAGCTCGCCATCCAAGGCCTTCAGCTGCGGCTCGAGCCATTCGACGACGTCGAAATCATCGATACCTGCCAGAACGGACGCGAGGCGATCCGGGCCATTAAGACGCAGAAGCCCGACTTGGTCTTTCTCGACATCCAGATGCCCGGATTCGATGGATTTTCGGTGGTCCAGGGCGTGATGGACGTCGAGCCGCCGCTGTTCGTGTTCGTCACCGCTTTCGAAGAGCACGCCATCCGCGCCTTCGACGCTAATGCGGTCAATTATCTCATGAAGCCGGTGGACGAGGACAAGCTAGCCGACACCATCGAGCGCGTCCGCAACCGCCTGGCCGAGAAGAAAAGCAGCGAGGAGGCGGAAAAGCTCAAAAACGTCCTCTCGGAGGTCGCGCCCGAGGCGGCCGAGGAATTCGGCAGCGCCGAGGAGATGGAAAGCGCCGGGCGCTTCGAGAAGCTCATCAACATCAAGGACCGCGGCCAGATTTTCCGAGTCGAGGTTGGCACCATCGAGCATATCGAGGCGGCAGGCGACTACATGATCATTTCCACCGGCGACAATTCGCTGGTGCTGCGCGAAACGATGAAGGATCTCGAGCGCCGGCTCGACCCGCGCAAGTTCCAGCGCGTTCACCGCTCGACCATCGTCAATCTCGACCAAGTTCGCCAGGTCAAGCCGCACACCAACGGCGAATGCTTCCTGGTGCTGGAAAGCGGCGCGGAAGTGAAGGTGAGCCGGTCCTACAGGGATGTGGTCGCGCGCTTTGTCCACTGACGGCTGGTCGCTTCCAGGATTCGATCTTGGAAGATTTGTTCGAGAGACACTGGCCGAAGACCTCGGCGAAGGACTGCCCGGAGGTGGCCGGGACGTCACCAGCGAAAGCGTAATCCCGGCGCATGCCAGGTTTTCGGGCGCGATGGACACGCGCGACGCGATCGTGGTCGCCGGGCTGCCGATTGCCGCTGCCTTCTTTCGCGCGCTCGACCCGGACATGACCATCGACATCCTCGTCGATGAGGGCGCGCAAGTTGGCGCCGGGACCGATCTCATGCGGCTCGAAGGAAACGCCCGCGCGATGCTCACCGCCGAGCGGAGCGCCTTGAACACCGTGCAGCACCTCTCGGGCGTGGCGACGCTGACCCGCGCCTATGTCCGGGCGATGGACAATCCGGCCTGCACCCTGCTCGACACCCGCAAGACGCTTCCCGGCCTGCGCCATCTCGAGAAATACGCCACCCGCATGGGCGGCGCGGTGAACCACCGAATGGGGCTGTGGGACGCGGCGATGATCAAGGACAACCACGTCCTCGTCGCCGGCAGCGTGGGCGAGGCGGTGCGCCGCGCGGTCGATGCCGGGGTGCGCGAGATCATCTGCGAGGTCGACCGTCTTGAACAGATCGAACCTGCTCTCCAAGCCGGCGCGACCCAACTGCTGCTCGACAACATGGAGCCAGAGGAGTTGCGCGAAGCTGTCCGCATCGTCGCCGGACGCGTGCCTACCGAGGCCAGCGGCGGGATCAACCTTGAGAAGATCAAGGCCAAGGCGGCGACAGGCGTCGATTACGTCTCGGTCGGACGCCTGACCCAGAGCGCACCCGCCGCTGACATCGGCCTCGACTTTACGCCGCTGTCGTGAAGCCCAGCCTGGCGGCCATGGGTGGAAGCGATTTCGCTTGAGCAGCGGCGTGCACCGCTACTAAATTGCGGGCTTGGGGAGAAAGACTATGCCCGACAAGGCAAGGAAAGCTTGGTTCCGGGTCAAACGGCATGGATACGGAGTCGGCCTGCCGGTCGCTTGGGAGGGCTGGCTCGTTTTGGGCTTTTACGTCGTGGTGTTAGTTCTCACAGCAACGTTATACTCCGAGCTGGCATCGCTTGCGTTTCTGATCGTTTTCACGCCCATCCTCCTCGCTATCGTTTATTCGCGCTCAGACGATGAATGGCGTTGGCGCAACGGCAGCTAGCCCGCCCACGCTTGGTGTCCGCAAGGGGTCGTAACCCACCGTCACCGCCGCCGGCTAAAAAATGCACGCAGCAACTTCGCCGCCTCTGCCTCGCCCATGCCCGAATAAACCTCGGGCCGATGTAACGCCTGGGGCTGTTCGAACACCCGCGCGCCGTGCTCAACGGCGCCGCCCTTCGGATCGGAGGCGGCGTAGTACAGCCGGGCGATGCGCGCGTGCACGATGGCGCCCGCGCACATCGCGCAGGGTTCAAGCGAGACCCACAGCTCGCATCCGGTAAGCCGCTCGTCCCCGATCGCGGCCGCAGCATTCCGAATCGCCACAATCTCGGCATGTGCGGTGGGGTCGTGAGTCGCACGCGGGGCATTGCGGCCCTCCCCGATCACCTCGCCGTCCTTGACCACCACCGCACCGATGGGCACTTCGCCATCCACCGCCGCCTCGCGCGCCAACACCAAGGCGCGCGCCATCGGTGCGGGGATCGGCCATTGCGTCATGGCCGGGCGTTAGCCGGGCTGCAGACCGCCCGCAAACGCCTTGACGATTCGGGCCTGCGTGGCTAAGCGCGCGCCTTTCCGGGCACCACCGGTTGGATTTTCACGCCCGCGAGTGTTTCTCGCGGCGCCCCAGCGAACGAGAGACATATCATGTCGCGCATCTGCGAACTGACTGGCAAGGGCCGCCAGGTCGGCCACAATGTGAGCCACGCCAACAACAAGACCAAGCGCGTCTATCTGCCCAACCTGCAGAACGTCACGCTGATGAGCGAGAAGCTGGATCGCAGTTTCAAGTTCCGCGTCTCGACCCACGGCCTGCGCTCGGTCGAGCACAATGGCGGGCTCGACAACTGGCTGCTCAAGACCGGTGACGAGAAGCTCTCGGCCACCGCACTCAAGGTGAAGCGCGAGCTGAAGAAGGCGGGCAAAGCCGAAGCCGCCTAAGCGTTCTCGACGAAATCTCGAAAGGCGCGCGAGGCGACTCGCGCGCCTTTTTTGTTGCGTTCAGGGCATCGGCGGCAGGAACAGGAGCGCGTCGAGCCGCGCCTCGTGCCATTTGAGGCTCCAGTGCAGATGCGGGCCGCTCGCCCGGCCAGTGGCGCCGATCGTGCCGATGAGTTGGCCTTGCTTCACCCGCTCGCCCTTCCTCACCGCCAGAGTCGACGAGTGGAGAAAGGCGCTGTTGAGCCCCATGCCGTGGTCGATGATCAGCAGGTTGCCCTCCAGGCTGAAGGGCTTTTGGGCGGCGAGCACCACCACGCCATCGGCGGGGGCGACATAGGGCGTGCCGCTAGCGCCGGTCGTGATATCCAGCCCCGAATGATAGGCCCCCGGCACGCCCTGATAGATGCGCTGCGAGCCGAATCGCCCCGAAATTCGTCCGGTGACTGGCCAGACGAACTTCTGCGTCCAGCCCAGGCTGTCCGATTGCACCGCCCGCGCTGCTTGGATGGCCGCGAGCTCGGGACGACGGCGCGCCATGAAGGTATCGCTCGGTACGCTGCCGCGCAGCGGCACGTTGACACGCTCGATCGGCCACTCGCGCGGCGCAATCTGCATGTCGCGCGCCACGGTTTGCCCCCGGGCGCCGGTGGCGGTGAGGCGCAGCATCGCCGGCGCGTCGCGATCGATGCCGGCGAAAAACCGGCCCTGACGGTCCACCGCCACCCGAACCGACCCAAGCGTGAGCCGCAAGGTCCCGGGCGGCACGCTTCCGCGCATCCATCCACCTTGCTCGAAGGCGCCCTCGACAAAAATCGCGCCCAGGTAGGGTTCGGCCGTAGGCGCGGGAGGCGGATTGGGCGGTGCGGGCTCCAGGCGCTGATCCGGGGCGGCGCAGCCAAGCAACATAGCTAGCGGCGCGACAGCCGAGCCGGTGAGCAGCTTCAAGGCTTGAGCCGCTCGGTCGCGATATCAGCGGTGGCGTAGGGTTCCTGGTGAACCACGCTCCAGTAACGCAGCTCAGCCAGCGGAATGAGCTCGCCGGTGGCCCCGCACACGACATGGCTACCCGGGCGAAGCACCCGAAAGCCGTTGGGCCCGTAATGCAGCTTGGCTTCGTTGCCGCGGTCGTTCGATGTCATCAGCATGGCAACATCCTAGCAGGCGCGTATCAACCGAACAAATCGTCTTGCCGCGCAGGCGTTCCGGCCGGGCGAGCGCGGGGCTTCGGCGCGGGCGGTCCGGCCGGAGACACCGCTAGCGTGCCATCGGCGAAGTGCAGCTCGAGCGCGGTCTCGCGCTTGGCCGCGGCGCGGGTGGTGACGGTCGCGCCTTCCGCGCTGGTTACGCGCACATAGCCCCGCGCAAGCGGGCGATCGGGATGGAGCTGGCTGGCCAATCTCATCAAGCTGGCCAGTTGCTCACGCCGTTCGCTGAGCGGGCGAGTGACCAGCATGGGCACGAGACGAATGCTCCGCAGCGCCCCCTCCGCCTCGCGCGCCGCACGCTGGAGCATGGCCGGAGAAAGACGCAGCGCGCCCAACCGCTCGCGCCCTAGCGCCGCCCGGTCGAGCAGGCCCCGGCGCAACCTCTCGGACAGCTCGTCCAGCTTCTGCGCCTGCGGCTGAAGCAGGGTTTGCGCGTTCGGCAGCCGCTCTGCCCGCGCGGCCAGCCGCTCGCGTCCGAGCGTCACCGGCGCCAAAGCGCAGCGGCGCTTGCGGTGCGCGAAGTCGGCGAGAACCGCCAGCAGCTCGGCGCGCACCGGAACCGCCATCTCTGCAGCGGCCGTGGGTGTGGGGGCGCGGCGGTCGGCAGCGTGATCGGCGAGGGTGGTGTCGGTCTCGTGTCCCACGGCGCTGATCGTGGGGATGGTGCTGGCGGCGATGGCGCGCACCACGATTTCCTCGTTGAAGCTCCACAAATCCTCGATCGAGCCGCCCCCGCGCGCCACGATCACGAGATCAGGGCGGTCGGGGTGGCCGCGCGGAAGATCGGAAAACCCCTGCACTGCGCGCGCGACCTGCTGCGCCGAGCCCGAGCCCTGGACCAGTACTGGCCACACGATCACCCGGCTGGGACAGCGGTCGGCGAGACGGTGAAGGATGTCGCGGATCACCGCGCCGGTGGGGCTGGTGACCACGCCGATGGTCACGGGCAGGAACGGCAGCGGCCGCTTCCTTGCCGTGTCGAACAAGCCTTCGGCCGCCAGCCGTTGGCGCGTCTTCTCCAGCAAGGCGAGCAGCGCGCCCTCACCCGCCAGCTCCATCCGCTCGATCACGATCTGATATTTGGAGCGCCCCGGATAGGTCGTGATCTTGCCACTCGCGACCACTTCCAGCCCATCCTCGGGCGCGAAGCCAAGCCGAGCCATGCTCGTGCGCCACATCACTGCGTCGATCACCGCGCCCTCGTCCTTGAGGCAGGCGTATAGATGCCCCGAGGCGGCGCGCTTCACGCCCGAAAGCTCGCCGCGCAGCCGCACGAAGCCGAAGCGGTCCTCGACCGTGCGCTTAAGAGCCTGCGCGAGATCGCTGACGCTCAGCGGCTCGGCGTTGTCCCCGTCGCGCCCGCGCGCTACCAGCCCCTCGGTCGCCAAGCCGCCGTCATCGTCAGTCTCTGGGAGAAAATCGGGCATGAACATCCTGCTGCTGGGGTCGGGCGGCCGCGAACATGCGCTGGCCTGGAAGCTGGCGCAATCCCCGCAGGTGGCCACGATGTGGGCCGCGCCCGGCAATCCCGGCATTGCGGACCATGCGACCTGCGTGCCACTCGACGCGAAGGACCACGCTGCGGTAACCGCGTTCTGCCGTGCCGAGGCGATCGACCTGATCGTGATCGGCCCGGAGGCTCCGCTTGTCGATGGTCTCGCCGACAGCCTGCGCGCGGCCGGTTTCTCCGTCTTCGGTCCCTCTGCAGCCGCCGCGCAGCTCGAAGGGAGCAAGGGCTTCACCAAGGACCTGTGCGCACGCGCCGGCATTCCCACCGCGGGCTATGTCCGCGCGCACTCGCTGGCTGAGGCCGAAGCGTCTCTCTCGCGATTTACCGCGCCCTATGTGCTCAAGGCCGATGGCCTTGCCGCGGGCAAGGGCGTGGTGATTGGCGGAACCCCGTCCGACGCCATGGCAGCGCGGACCGATATGTTCGGCGGGCAGTTCGGCGCCGCCGGTAGCGAGGTGGTGATCGAGGAGTTCCTCACCGGCGAAGAGGCGAGCTTCTTCGCCCTGACCGATGGCTCGACCATCGTCCCCTTCGGTAGCGCACAGGACCACAAGCGCCTGGGCGAGGGCGACACCGGCC
>SXGU01226885.1_pt1 | contig 15645 bp, 21 predicted proteins | sample 3174531 | NCBI WGS metagenome assembly SXGU01 (sample SAMN11356863, study PRJNA531348) | freshwater metagenome | isolation source: freshwater sample F1-140 | place: China: Fuxian Lake, Yuxi | collected 2017-12-25
CGATTCGGCGCAGGCAAGTACATGCGCGCCGCAGACATCAGCCCCAGTCAGCCCATCTACAGCATCATCCGCCGCGTCACTACCACAGAGCTAGAGGGCGAGACTCGTCTCGTCGTCGAGACAGACGCCGGCGCTGTGGTGGCCAACAAGACCAACACACGCTCGCTGCAGAGTGTGCTCGGCACGGACAGCGATGCATGGATCGGCGCCCGCATCAAGCTCGCACACGAGCAGACGCTGTACCAGGGCCGCACGACGCCGTGCATCCGCCTCTACGCGCAGCCGGCAGCCGCGCCGAAGCCAGTGCCGCCCGTCGATGATCTGCCATTCTGACTCGAGCGGCATGGCAGTCATGGACGACCACCGATCGGCAGCTGCTGTGTGCGTCCACATCAGCGACCCGCGAGCCGCATGGCGTCGCTACCACAGGGCCAGTGGTAGCGCCGCCGCGGCGAGCGAGGCGTATCTCCAGTGGCTCACGCATGTCGCCCTGCCCACGGGTGCGGACGCGATCGACGCGCACTACACACACTGCGCAGAGGTGGAGGCAGCCATCGCCGCAGCCATCGCCGCCGAGAAGGATGTGCCGCCACTCGCAGCTGCGAGCCCACTCCCACACCTGGGCGACCTCGAGCGGATCGCACCGCGGCCTGAGCTCGTGCGCGGCATCATCCGCCAGGGCGAGGTGGCTCTACTGGTCGGCGCCACGAAGGCGCGCAAGTCATGGCTGGCCATCGACCTCTGCCTGAGCATCGCGGGCGGGCGGCACTGGCTCGGCACACTAGCGACCGCCCAGTGTCAGGCGCTCTACATCGATGCGGAGTGCCCGCCGTCGGTCGTGGGTGAGCGTGTGCGCATCCTCGAGGGCGACAGGCAGACCTATGCGCGCGAGCGTGTCGCCTACTCGTCTCGCCGGTCTGCACCACCACGCCACGCGCTCGAGGCCGTGGACATGCTTGCTGCCGAGATCAGCGTGTCCGGTGCGCAGGTCGCAGTGGTCGACACACTTTCCGCATACTGGCCGATCGCCGATGAAAACGACAACGCAGAGGCCACACAGGTCATAGGTCACATCGTGCGTGTGGCCGAGGAGTACCAGTGTGCGATCGTCCTGGTGCACCACACCCCCAAGCAGGCCGGCGGACGCCGCAGTGTGGTCGACGCCGGTGCAGGCGCCGGTGCCTATGCTCGGCGAGTCGATACCTGCCTCGTCGTGCGTGAGGAGGAGCCGGACCCACCCGAGCGCGGCGAGCCACCACCACCACCCACTGGCCGGCATGTCCTCGAGGCCCGCACCCGCTCGTGCGCTCCCATCGGTGCGATCACCATCGGATGGCGCGGGCAGAGGGGATATGACGAGACCGAGAGGTGAGTCCACACAAAGCCCCCGAGGGGGGGTTAGGCCGTCGGGGGCGAGTGCGGACTGGCACTATCGGGTCGCTGTGAGTCTACCACGGATACATCGCTCGACCAGTACTGGCGCGGACATCTCGCAGATGGCATCGTCGCCTTGACCGTGAGCTCGGCGCGCCGCCGCCGCCCACACCCGCACGCAGTGCACCACTCGCCGTCGGCGTCTCGAGCATGCGCGGTACACGCTCGGCATGTAGCCAGGCGAGCGGCGACCGTCTCGGGCGAGAGTGCACCGCGGACGATGAGCGAGGTCTCCGCCCGCAGGTACTCGCCTGCACGCGACACCGTGATGTGCTCGAGCCACCTCACACCGTGTAGGGGTCGCACCACTCCGGTGGCGTGAGGACACCGTAGGGGGGGATGGTCAGCGGATCGAGCGGCCCGAGGAGATCGCCTGCCGTCACGCTGTCGGGCACTGTCAGGGTGATCGGGTCGCAGACGTTGCCCGCGACGAAGCCCTTGCACTTGGGGCACGCCAGGCCTGGGGAGCCTGGCGTCCATGCCTGGTCGCAGGTGTGCGCGCCGCCGCTGTCATCCCACACACCACCGACACCGCTGACATGCCACAGCGACATGGGCGTGGCGAGCCACTGCGCCATCGACTGCCCAGGGGTGAACTGCGAGCGGTACTGCGCGCAGACATGGTCGCTCGCGTACGGGATCGGGTCGACGTCTGTCGGATCAGGGGGGTATCCCGCCGCATCACGGGTCCACTGGTCACCGTAGTGCTCGCCGTCGACGTACCACACGCCGCCCCACCGCACGAGGAGACACAGTACGGGGCACTGGGCATGTGCTGCCTCGTCCCACGCCACCCACAGCTGGAGAGAGAGCAGCGACCGCTGATTGCCCGCGGCATAGACGCCCTGCGCCGTGCCGAGCTGCCGCACACCGACGAATGGTGCCACCGCGTCGAAGGGCGAGGCACCGTAGCACGCATCCCACTGGTGCACAGGAGACGCCGGTGGCGACCCTAGTGGCGCAGTGAGTAGTGACGGGTGGGTGGTCTGTATGGTGCCGCATGTCGCCATCGGCAGCGCCGCGCCAGGGAAGCCCGCGCAGCTGTCATTCTCCTGGAGGGGGTCGATGTCGACATATGCGGGCATGACGCCGCCGCTGATGTCGACCGCGCCGCAGACAGCCGAGACGTAGCCCTGGCATCCGCACGGTGCGACACACTTGGCGAGGGCGATATCGTCGTACCAGTTGCGCACCTCATAGGCGATCGGGGTACTCGGCGTCAGTGTGAGCGTCAGTGGGCCTGGATTGAGTCGCCACGTCGAGACCACCGCCCACGACAGCATGCCACTAGGGTTACCGAGGCTCTCATCCATGTCGGCACCGCACTCGGTCCCGCAGCAGCAGGCGACGTGCGGCCTCATCGGCGGCTCTGCTGCTTCGGCGCAGCGAAACGCCGGATCCATGAGCCGATGACATGCATGACGCCACTCTGTGCGACCACTACAGCGATCGCTACGACGCTGATGCCGAGCATGGCCCACGCGATCGTCGTAGCCCACCATGGCGTCTGATCCTCGACACCAGGCAGCGCGGCGACGATGGCAGCGACCGACGCGATGATCTCGGACTGCTCGCCGGCACCGATGCGCGCCTGCTCTCTGATGACGATGATGTCGGGGAGTGGCTGATGGGTCTCCTCCTCGATCGCGCCGAAGCGATCACGCGAGGAGTGGGCGAGCGACGAGATACCAGTCGATGATGTGGCGATGACCCGCGAGTCCGAGCAGCCCATCACGCAGAGCATGAGGAGGCAGAGCACGCCGCCGGCGCGCGGGATGTCCTCGGCCCATGTCATGCGCAGACCCCATCGATGCCGTTGGCTCGGTCGAAGATGTGGAGCGGCACACCATCCTCGCCACGCAGCGAGGTCATGCGCACGATGCCACGCACCGGCACGACCGCGAAGCCTGCGGGGATGTTGGCGACGAGCGTCCCGTCAGCGAGGTAGGTCGGGTCCTGTGTAGTCCCAGTGATCGGCCACTCGTACAGGTTGTAGCAGTGGACCTGCTCGGCAGCTGTCGCGTAGCGGTGCGAGGTGTCGGCGACAGCTGCCAGCGTGGTCACGTTCGCCAGGACTGGCGTGGCGCTGTATCTCCACCGCCTCGTGCAGCCTGGGAGCAGCTCGAGCATGACGATCTGAGCCGTCCACACATGCTGCACCTCATGCAGCTGCGGTGCGATCGCGCGCTCGATCTCGGGCCTGCGTGAGTAGAGCCACGCGGCAGAGTCGACCATGGTGCGCATCGAGCCACCGGAGACCTGCCCCCAGCCGCGGCGTACTGATGGATTGTCCCAGTATGCCATTTCAGCAGGGAGTGGGGTGTGCGGGTGTCGGCGCGATGATCTGGCCGAAGTTCCACATCGAGGCGAACGGCAGGCGCGCGGTGCGGTACGGCTGATACCAGTAGGCGTATCCCGCTTGCCGGATCACCTGCGGAGGTGAGCCGACCGTAGTAGACGCGGTGAGCAGCACGCTGCCATCGACATGCGGGAGCACCCGCTGCTCGAGGTGGTAGAAGTGGTCTGCGCTGTACTGGAGCGAGTAGGTCATCCATGGATCCTCCGTGAGTGACTGGCTCCACCCAGTGAAGACCACACTGCCTGCCGGATATCCGAGCCACTCCACCGAGTTGCGGACGCCTAGGTAACTGTTCCACAGGAGCTCCCAGTCTGTCGCACTGGCGCAGCCGATCATGTGTGCCTGATCCACCCATACGTCGATGGATATCTCGTGATACCACCCGCGCACGAGCTCAGGCTCGCCCATCACATCTATCGCCGGTGTGGTGATCGCTGCGACAGGGAACCATGGGGAGTCGCCATCGGTCGGCAGTACGGTCGGCGCACGCCAACATCGCATCTCGCGGATGCGCCCGCGCCGCGTCATGCGCGAGTAGGCAGTGTGCGCCGCAATGTCATGCATCGATGTCCACTCGGCCTCGAGCCGCCACGCGAACGGCGTGAGAGGACTCGCGTCCACGCGCACGCAGACATACTGCGGGCTCGTGATGTGACGCTCCCGCGTGTGCGGTGTGAGCACGCTCAGGCCAGGCGTAGTGTCATCGAGCACTTCCTGCGCCGTCATCACGGCGTCGGCCTCGAGCGTGAATGACTCCACGATGCGGCTCACCTCGCCGAGCTGTGCGCGGGTGTCGCGTCGACTGGTGCGCTCGATCTTCAGGACGGCCATGTCAGGGTCTCCCCTGTGTATTGCGAGCGATCGCGGCGAGGTGGTCGGTCTGCTGTTGGCGCGCTCGCGCGGCCTCCGCCTCCACCGCGCGGCCCTGCTGCTCGAGGGCGTAGCCCCCACCGAACTGTCCGGCGAAGTCAGACGCGGTATAGCCGCCCTGGCCGAGTGTCGCGGCGTTCATGCCGTCGGCGACCGCCGCCTCGAGCCACTGCATGTCCTTGCCCCAGCCCTCGGTGCCCGTACCTCGGCGCAGGTCGAGTACCGCCGTGCCCATCCGCTCGCGCGCAGCATCCATGTCGCCCGATGCGGCGCTCAGAGTCGCGGACCCGACGCCGATCGCGCCATCCCATATCTGGCCGAGTTGGTTGCCGAGGCTCGCCCAAAATGCCTGCTCTCCGATGGCGTTCGGTGTCGCCGCGCGGTCAGCCAGTGCCTGCGCGTGCTGCTCGCGCTCGATCGATATAGGCGCCAGAGCCTGCCCGACCGTCATGTCGGATTGCATCTGCACCGCTGCAGTCCTGCCGGCCTCAGCCGCGGCGCCAGGCGCGAACATCGTCGACAGCTTGTGGAGGCGGTCAGCCTCCTCGCGGATCGCGTGCAGGCCACGCAGGGCGCCGGCGACGCCCAGGAAGCCCGCGAGCATGCCGCCGAAGCCACCCGTCACGGCACCGGACAGACGGCTCGTGAGCCCCGACAGCTGTCCCCTGAGCCGCTGCAGTCCCATCGGTACCTGCGATGCGTCCGTGGTGATGACCACAGGGACGCGCACGCCCGCCGTCACGGTCCTAGCGCTCATCGCGGTATCTCCGTAGCACCGTCATCACATGCTCCGGTGGTGGCTTGGCCCAGGGCGCTACCGTCCCGAGATCGCGTCTCGAGAGGACCATCGCCACGATCGTCAGCAGGTGCTCGACTCGCTCGGCGTGCGTCGGCTGGGCCAGCGCGGCGATATCCGCGTCCTGGTCGATGAGCCCCTCGGCCACTAGCCTGGCGAGCCGAGAGGCGACGTAGGGCGCGCTGTAGCCAGTGCCACGACCTCAGCAGCCAGGTCAGCATCCGCCTCGCCAGGCGACATGCCAGCCGGCAGGAGCGGCGTGCCATCGCCGTCACGGCACAGACGAGCCCACACCGTAGCTTGGTCGGCGAGCGCGTCGCCCACTGTCGGGCGCCTGACCTGGATGTCCCTCTGTAGGTGCTCACTGTGTACGGTCCTCCACGTGGGGGCGAGGCGCTCCGATCGCTCTACGGTCATGTGAAGGCACCGACGACCTGCATCTCGAGGGCACACACCTCACGGTCACCATAGGTCGTCGTGATCTGCGCACTCGTGACGATGCACGAGCCGCTGATCGTGTCAGAGCCCGAGGCGACGAATGAGATGCTCATCGCAGCGATCGCGCTAGAGGTGCCAACCTTGAGGCTGGTGATGACCGAGAGCGCGATGGCATCATCACACTCGACCGTGGCCGAGATCGTGCACGTCCTCGGGCCGGCGACGAACTCTCGCACCCACTTGCCGAGGACACTGCAGTCCACCGCCTCCTGTGTGATGGATGCGGACATATCGACGATGCGGTATGAGACACTATTGAGTGTGAGGGTGCCGCCTGATGCTCCGATGACTGCTGACATGACTAGTGCTCCTAGGAGTGTGTAAGGTCGAGATCGAGGATGATTTCTCGCGCGAGGTCCAGCCCGTCGGGGCGGTCATCCTCGAGGACGCCGCCGCTGCGACCGCGGACCACCGCGATGTGCGCGGTCGATCCGCCGCTCGTCCACCCGACAGCGTGCAGCGCGGTGAAGACACTGTCGGCGAGCGCGTCGGCTGCGATGAGGGTGTCGGCGAGACAGTGCACGCGCATGTGTGCGACACTCATGCGTGGGACGGGTGAGCCGAGCACCTCCATGAGCACATCCTGCTGTAGCTCATAGACGATGCAGGGCAGGGCATCACCGGCGCGGCGCAGGTCCGGCGAGATGCGACCACCGACGCTCAGTACCTGAGCGTTGAGGCGGGCGTAGAGCAGGCCGCAGGCGCTCATGTGAGGCGGTATCCCCCACCGCGACCACCGCGACCTCTGATCCTGCCCGCGACGATCTGCTGCGCGGCGATCGCCACCTCTCGCTGCACGCTCGCTGCCGATGCGACGAGATGGTGCTGCATTTTCGCCCGCACCATGTGGCCCTGGAGCTTGCCGGACTGCTTGTGACGCGGGCCGCGATCGAGCACATTCACCACGCGCGCACGCCGGCGACTGCCCTTGGCGACGATGCCGGCGAGAGCAGACCAGTGCATCCCGCGCCGGCGCACGATCGACTGCACCGCACGCACGATGGCCTTCCGATGCGATCGCTTCCTGTTGCGCGTCCATCCGCCCTCGGCCTTCCACATGGCGCGCAGCTTGTCGCGGAGGGGATTCGCTACGCGGTACATCGTGACAGCGATCGCTCGGCGGATCTGATCGCCACTAGCACCGGCGCGAGTGGCCGCTGCGTGCAGAGCCTGGACACTGACGTAACGCACGCTCATGCCTGCGTCCCCACCTGCTCGAGGTCACGCACGCACGCGAGCCGCATCCACCTGTGCGCCTGGCGATCATCCTCGATCGAGGTGATGCCGTACTCCACCGGCGAGGTGAGATACCCAGTGTCATACACACTCAGGCGATCGCCGAGACGCACATCAGGGTGCCACGGGATCGTCACGACGATGCTGCCCTCGCCCATCAGCCCCATCGACTCTCGATCGTCGGCGCGGCGTGAGGACTCGACATGCCCGACGAGTGTGGCGACTGTCGTCGGCACGCTCACCGTCTGCTGCCCGAGCGAGTCAGCACTCAGCGTCGCGCTGCGTGCGATGACGATATGACTGCGCATCATGCCGCAGGGCATCACAGTAGTGCCCCCACTCGATAGCGAGCCGTCAGGCGCAGCCACGCACGCTCGTCAGGTGGTGATGGATCATCACCGCGATAGGCGTAGAGGTAGCCGATGCGGATCAGCAGCGCCGTCAGGATCGCCGACGGCAGTGCGATCGTGCCCGCTGTGTAGGTGTAGGTGATCGGATAGAGCCACGCAGCGAGCTGCGCGTCTGTGAGCGGTAGCTCCACCCAGCCCTGGAGCGTGCGGTACTGGTCTGTCGCCACCACGACGAGCTGAGGAGTGCCGGCAGCGTCGGTGTACTCCACCTGCCCGCCCGCGGTCGCATCGACGCCGCCCCATGCATGCCGGATCACTCCGTCAGATGGGGCGGCGTCGAGGACCTGCACACAGTCGGTGGGGGCGAGAGGGTAGTGCGTGATCTCCTCCCACTCGGCGACTACCCGAGTGACGAGCGTGCTGATGTAGGCGTCGTCCTGCGTGTGGTAGACACGCAGGTGCGTCTTGGCATCAGCCGTCGAGATCAACGCAGCTGGCATGGTGGCTCCGCGTCAGCTCGCGGCGCAAGCCACTGCCACCATCGCATTCGTATCGACGATGGCGGCATCGTGGAAGACGAGCGAGGTGTAGCGCACCTGCCCATTGACCGCGACGGTGTAGGGATCCGCCTGGAACTGCACGCCGCTATAGCGGTGGATGCGGTAGCCGCGGCGCACGTTGCCAAAGATGCCCGCGCGGGCGTTCGCGCCGACAGCCGGCATGCCGCTCGAGGTGATGACAGGATGCCCGAGGAACGTCGCACCGACACCGTGACGCGCGACGTTGTCGCCCTGGCCGCCGCCGAAGGCGTACACGTTCGTGCCGGCCTGTCCGGCAGTCGCTGCCCACATAGTCGGCGAGAGCAGCCAGATGGCGCCCGTGAGGTAGCCGCTCTTGAGCCCGCTGCCGTACATCGCGGTGAGACCTGAGGACACAGTGATGAGACCAGTGATCGGCACGACGATGGAGGTGAACGTCCCCAACGCCTCAGAGATCGCCTGGCAGTTTGTCAGCGCAGTAGCGCCGCCGAATGCCGCCTCCCATGTGGCCGCATGCAGCTCGCCGTGCTGCTGCTGCAGGTCGCTCGCCACGTCGAACGGCATCGTGCTGAGCGTCTCGAGTGAGACATCGGTGTAGATGCTCGTCTTCTGCGGGGAGAGCGTCACCTTCGCGGCTGCCACATCCCTGCTCGTGGCAGCTGCCGCCTCGGCGATGGCACCGACGAGCGCCATCTGCGCGCTCTGTCTGTAGTACACCACTGGCGCGAGCGTGTCGACGACCACAGTGCGGGCCTGCGCAGCGATGACAGAGTCGCGCGCCATCGCGGCGATGAACTCGCTCGATGCGACATCGGTCGCAGTGCCGAGGGATGAGACAGTCGTAGCGCGGAGCTCATAGCCGCCCGTGCGGTAGCCGCGTGTGGCCCACTCCGTGAACGCATCGCGCTGCTCCTGCACAGGGCGACCCGTGCCGAGCACGATGCCACCACCGGAGCGCTCATCGCGCAGAGCCTGCACTCGGATGCGTGCGTCGAGATCGTCGCACTCCTGCATCTGTGCGTAGATCCGAGACTCGCGCTCAGGCGTCATCTCGCCAGTCTGAGCGAGCTCGGTGTCGATCGTCGCAGAGAGTGCCTTGCGGCGCTCATACATGAGCGTGAGACGCTCGCCTGCGGGTGCGGTCTGAGGTGTGACGTGGGATGGGATCGTGGTCATGTGATGCTCCTGAGTCGAGACCCCAGACGCAGCGCGAGCCGCAGCCCGCTAGGGGTGAGAGGTGTGTGTGAGCGAGCCGTCGCGCTGGTCTGGGGGTATGCGCCGCGCTCTACGAGAGAGATCTCCGCGATGCGCGCCTCATGGACGCGCCTCGTGTGCTGTGTGCGGTCCAGTGTGTCGCGTTGGACCCGCATGCCGAACGACATCTGCGACACCACGCCCGAGCGCACGAGTGCGACCGCATCGCGCGCGAGCTGTGTGTCTGCGAGAGTGGCCTCATATCGCAGACCCTCGGGTGTGTCGGTGAGCACGAGCGTGCCTGACGCGGTCGACGCGAGCGGCATGCGTGTCTCGTGCTGCCAGTACAGAGACTGCGCATCCTCGGCGAGCGACCTCGTGAATGCACCGGCGTCGATCTGCTCGCGCACCATGACGCCACCCACGAGCAGAGGGTGAGAGTCGACCGCGTAGCGCGAGGCCCATCCGGCGAGCCGCAGAGACTCCGTGGCCTCGACAGTCTGTAGGCGGTACTCGAGTGCGGGGGTGGTCATGGCTCGAACTCCACAGGCACCGCGGTGCGATGCACGACCGAGTCACCGTGCGGCGCCGGTGGCAGGCCGAGCCATGAGCGCGCATCCTTGACGAGGAGCGCACCCGTCGATGCGAGATCCTTCAGCGACGCAGCCGTGTCGCGCAGGTTGCCGCGCACGAGGTCATGCGCGGCGAGCTCGACACGCTCGCCAGGGGCGCAGAGCTTGCGCGAGACCGCCGAGGCGAAGCGTGCGCACCATGGTGCGACCGAGCCGTCGATGTACTGGCGCTGCATCTCCACCTGCGATGTCAGGCTGCCCGCATCGCCCTGGTACAGCATCTGTGGGGGGATGCCTAGGACGCGCGCTACCTCGATCACGGCGTAGCGGCGATCGTCGATGAGTCCAGGAGCGCCACCATCGCCTACACGCTCCACCTTGACGCCCTCGTCCAGGACGAGCGGGCGACTAGCGCCCTCGGGCGATACATGCTTGGCTTGGTAGGCGGTGAGCAGATCGAGCTTGGCTGTCGTGCTGAGCGTGCCTGGATGCGTGATCGAGATTTTTCCCACGCGGCCGGCCTGTGCCAGTGACGCGGCGACACGCTCCTGGAGCACTGCGAGCGACAGACTCGGAGCGCAGCGCGAGAGCGGAGACGCGCAGGTGTACGGGTGAGTAGGGGAGCCTGGACCGGCGAGCAGACCGATCAGCTGATACTCGTCGATCAGCTGACCGTCGAGGGTGTACTGGGGTACCTGCCCGTCCCACGCGCACTGCACGCGCCCAGGTGCGATCGGCCACAGGGCGACAGCCTCGCCGTCCACCGTGCGTTGGATCAGCGAGTAGGCAGTGCCGTGCATGATGGCCTCGCTCACCATCCACGCGCGCCACTCACTGCCGGACATATGCGGGTTCGCATCGCTGCCGAGGAGCAGCGCCGCGGCGTGCCCCTCGACCTCTAGCCCGCCGCGGCTCACCACTCGCGCCGTCACACGAGCGATGTCACCTGAGAGCAGGGTGATCCCTCGCACGACCGCGGGCAGTGACTCACGCGCTGAGGTCGTGGCGTTGTAGGTGTCGCCAATGCCGACGAGATAGCTCGACGACGCCGAGGTGCCAGCCCAGCCCATAAGGCGGCTGAGCAATCCCATGCATGCGAGTGTCGCACGCGTGGCAGGCTGTCAATACCCTAGAGCACTATTTCCCCACGCCCCTCATACGAGGAGCGGCGCGCCACCTGGTACCGCTCGACGAGCAGGGCGCACATACACGCAGCCACCACGGCGTCGATATTGGCCGCGCTGCGGCCCTTGACTGGGCGCACATTGCCCGCGTTATCCGTGATCGTGCGGGTCGCAGCGAGGCACTGGCGCAGCACATCGTCGCGGTCGTGGTGGATCCGCTGCGACCGCAGACCGTCCGCCCACAGGGCCCACGCCGGCCCCATCGTGCGGATGCCCTGATCGACCGCGGTCACGGTGATGCCGCGCTGCCGCCAGTCGACGATCGCCGACTCCTGATGCGACAGGGGATCCACGCCGACGTGGCGGAGCGAGTAGATCGAGCGCCACGCCTGGAGCTGCGACTCGATCACCGTCATGTCGTGCACCTCACCAGGCATCTCGCGGAGCTGCCCCTCTGCGAGCCACCGCCGCAGAGGCTGATGGCACCGCCGCTCGTCCTGCTCGATGTGCAGGCCTGCCCACCAGTGCACCATCTGCACGCAGATGCACTCGTGCTCCGCGTCCCACACAGCGAGACACGCCGACGAGAGATTGGCGTGCGCCGATCCCGTCGGCGTGCCGCGCGCCATGTCCACCGCGGCGACTGCCGGCGCGCCCTTGAGGGCGGCCCAGTCTGTGCGGTGCTGCATCGAGCGATCGAGCAGCGAGAGATCGAGTGCGCCGGATAGGCGGTCGTTGTGCCTGCACAGGACCTGCATGTCGCACTCGGCGACCTGCTCAGGGTCATGCGTCCCGAGCATCGCCTCGATCGTCGTGCGCATGGCTCCACGCGAGACGGTCATGTCCAGGGATGGCTGCGCCTTGGGCCAGTGGTCCTGCTCGAGCGCGTCATCGTCGGCGTCGAGACCGTAGAGCATGCCACGCCATCCACCTGGACAGTCCGCGCCCGTCGTGTAGTGCGCGTGCAGTGCTGACCAGTACGGCCATACCGGAGTGCGCTGCTGCCGCGCGTCCGGTGTGGTGATCGCCAGGAGCTGCGCAGACTGCTGCTTGCCGAGTCCAGTCAGGACACGAGCGAGCGCGCGGTCCATGCGTGCGACCTCGTCGGCCACGACGAGCCGAGCGGCGAGTCCGTCCATCGCAGCCTCGGTGCAGGGGAGTGCGCGGTAGGTCGCGTCCTGCGTGCGCGCCCATCCACCCGTCGATCCGATCGCCATCGTGGCCGACACCGCCGCGGCCGGATCGCAGTGCGTCAGGAGTGCTCTCAGACGGTCGTGGATGATGCTTGCCGCCCGCTGCGTCGGGGCGACCGAGTAGTAGGCACGCCCTGGACCGTCGTGCAGCATCAGGTAGCACAGGAGCGATGCCGCTAGCTCGGTCTTGCCCGCGCCGCGCGCCACGACCACGAGCAGCGCCGTGCAGGCCGGATCGCACAGCAGCTGCGCCGCCACCGCGTACTGCCATGGCAGGAGGCGTAGCGGCTCGCCCGTGTGGTCGCCCGTGGTCTGCCGGCAGTGCTCGCCGACCCAGTCCGCGTAGTGCTCGAGACGCTCCCACCGATACGTCGGCAGTAGCGCGCGCGTCGCATGCGCCCACCCGTGCAGAGCGAGCGAGGCAGGGATCGAGCCGTCGGCGACCGCCTCGACGTAGCCCTCGACACTCGAGCGAGAGCTCACACTGGGCGCTCCCAGCGCGTGCGCGGACCTAAGCGCGGCTGCCCCCGTCGGTGACCCACTAGTGCGGTGCCCGTGTGGGGAGGGGCCTCGGGCCTCGGATTCCCTGGCCGACTCTGTCGCTGCTGCCTATGTGAGTGGATCGTATCGTGGCACTCACGACACAATGCGACGAGGTTACGCGGGTCGTGTCTCGCGCCACCACGCGAGAGCGGCACTGTGTGGTGGATGCACTGGCTGCCTCGCTCGCGGCATCGCTCGCAGATCGGCACGCGATCTCGCATCGCCGACGAGATGCGACTCCATGTACCTCCGCGTGAGCGAGATGGACCCGAGCGTGCCGTCCCTACTGGGACATCGCGGCGCACCTGTGGCGTGCGAGTGTAGCAGCGAGGAGCTCGATGTCAGCCAGGCGTAGGCACAGCATCCACTCGCCATCGTCCTCTCGACACACCACGAGGCCGAGCGTGTGTGTGCTGTCGCACGCATCCTGTGCCTGGCCCATCCACCGCATGAGCGTCGACATGCGGCGCCGGCGCTTGACCTCGACGACGACGTCATCACCGCCGAGATCAGCAGCACCGTGGACACCGTTGCGAGCGAGACGATCCACACGCAGGCCATGTACTGCCATGGCGTGCGCTGCTTCGCGCTCGCCTGTAGCTCCCTTGCGACGTTGTGATGCGCTCATGCCTCGACTCTGATTTGTTGCGCGATATGCGGCAAAGTCACTCTACGCTGCTTGCCGCGCCTAGTGAGCGGCGCTATCGCAGCGTAGAGCTACTTTTGCCCAATGTCAAGTCACCGATAACCTCTCAGCCCGTCGGGTGTATGTCTGAGAGACGCGGGGTCACTCCGGCCCAAGATGCTCACTCTCGCCCAAGATGCTCACCGAATCCTGCACAGGCAGGCACCAGGCAGCCGATGTAGGCTGCATGGCATGTCTAGGGGTTCACGGGTCGGGGTCACTCCACGCGAGGCTCTCGCAGCGATCGACGCTCACAGGTCAGACACCTGCGAGTGGGTTGTGTGCCGCTCTACGGCAGGCCAGTGGGTGGCGATGCCTGCCGACCTCTACACAGGCGAGGGGTACAGCTGGATGACTCTCCACGCAGACGAGCGCGCGGCGAGGCGGCGACTACTCGGACTCATCTCCGCCGACAGGATGTCCACACCTGCTAGTGGTGCGCACTCCGGCACACAATGAGACTAGGCTAGTACCACCATGGACGGTAGCGACATCGGCTTTACAGAACATCCATCACCGGATATCGCGCAGGCCCTGGCCGCGATAGATCTCGAGGCCGCGACTAGCGGACTAGCTCTCTACCACCTGCACTGCTCCGCTCGTGAGGTATCGCGGCGAGCCCGTGACCTCGTGACGCGGATCGAGGCCGCGGTGATCGAGCACATCGAAGCGACTGGAGCCGACGTCGAGCTGCCGACGGGGCAGCGGTGGTATGTCGGGACGGTCACACGCACGCACTGCACAGATGACCGCGCCGTGGCTGCTGCGGTCATCGAGGCCAGTGGCGGCACGATCGACCATCTGTGCTCAGGCGAGGGGGGTGTCCTCGCGGCCTCCCCGTGGAAGCATGGATCGGTGCGCGGTCTCATCGGCGAGGCGCTCTACAGCGACCTATTCCGCCGCGAGGAGGTCGCGGACCTCAAGACTGGGGTATCGCGCCGAGAGCTCAGACAGACATCGCCGGTGGCACTCCCGCCACCGGCCTAGTACGGGTACGGGTCACACACGCGGCATAGCCGCAGACAGGACAGGCACACATGACACAGACACATGACGACTACGTAGATATCGTCGTCACACGAGAGTATGCGGGCCCCGCGCGCCGCATGTACGGGGTCTACATCGACGACGACAACCGAGTGCGCATGGACATGACGCACGAGATCGTGGATGCATGGGCGCTGCGGTTCGCGTCGGCGAGCGAGGCACAGCTCTACGCTCGCCTGCTGCGAGCTACAGCACGCTCCTCCTATCAGCTCGCCACCGCGCAGATCATCGACGCCGAGGTGCGATGAGCAGGGCGGTCATATACCAGCCTCACCAGGAGAGTGAGATGGATCCGCGCTGGCATGCCCTGCGAGCGGAGCGGCGCACACGCGACCGCTGCACATGTTTCGCGTGCGGCTCGATCGACCAGACCATCCATGTCCACCACATGCGCTACTACGGCGCACTGTGGAATATCTCCATCGACGAGCTACAGTCGCTCTGCTCCACATGTCACGCGATGCTCCCGCCGCACCCGAGGGCAGGTGTGTGGTATGCGCGCGGCTCCGGTGGCAGACTCGGTATCTCATTCCGCCACTGTCCGGCCTGTGCTGCGGGCGTGTGGATCGACACCGATGGTATCGGCATCGTCTGCGATCGTCGACACCACTACCTACCGCCCACCACACTCATGTGTGTGTATGAGACCACGCAGAATGTGCGCGGTCTGCCGACATGGCTCTACGGGTGCCAGCCATGAGCGACACCGCAGAGCTAGCCCACCGCATCCGCATGCTCGAGGCTGTCCTCGAGGATGTGCTCGAGCTGCATGGGCGGGCCTCGTCACCGCAGATCACCAGCATCGTCACCATCACCACTCCGCACTACATCATCAGCATCTCAGAGAGGACTACTACATGGACACCAGTCGATTCGGCGCAGGCAAGTACATGCGCGCCGCAGACCTCCGCCCCAATCAGCCCATCTACAGCGTCATCCGCCGCGTCACTACCACAGAGCTAGAGGGCGAGACTCGTCTCGTCGTCGAGACAGACGCCGGCGCGGTGGTGGCGAACAAGACCAACACACGCTCGCTACAGAGTGTGCTCGGCACGGACAGCGATGCATGGATCGGTGCGCGCATCAAGCTCGCACACGAGCAGACGCTGTACCAGGGCCGCACGACGCCGTGCATCCGCCTCTACGCGCAGCCGGCAGCAGCGCCGAAGCCAGTGCCGCCAGTCGATGATCTGCCATTCTGACAC
>SXGU01296520.1_pt1 | contig 15641 bp, 19 predicted proteins | sample 3174531 | NCBI WGS metagenome assembly SXGU01 (sample SAMN11356863, study PRJNA531348) | freshwater metagenome | isolation source: freshwater sample F1-140 | place: China: Fuxian Lake, Yuxi | collected 2017-12-25
ACTTGCCAGCCCCGTTCGGGCCGATCACCGCGTGCCGTTCCCCCTTGCGCACTGAAAGGTTGACACCCCGGATAATCTGCGTATTGCCAAACGACTTGCGTACCTCACGCAGCTCGATCGCCGGGGGCACAGCTGAGGGCAACCCAGACGACAACGCTGCAGACATTTCGGCCGGCGCGCTCATGTGGTCTGACTCCTGATGATGTCACCCATGATGGCATCCCAGTGGCGGGTCACGGCTCGCTGCGCAAACACGAACAGGGTGCCTCCCACCGCCATCATGAGGGCAACCAGAAGCCAGGGCCCGGCACTGGCGATATTGACTTCCATGCCGAAAAAGGCCTTGTTGGTACCGGTCGCCGCTTCCAGTGACAAGTGGTAAATCATCTCGACGGCGAACACCAGCGCAGCCAGCAGCGTCAGGCTCGCCACCACGGCCAGGCAGTAGGAAGGAAAGATTTCGCCGAAACGCTTCGCCTTGATGATCGGGAACTGCATCATGATCAGCGTGGCCACACCGCCCGGGCAGTACATCACCATCAACACGAAGAACATGCCCAGATAGAGCAGCCAGGCCTTGGTGATCGTCGCCAGGACCACGACGAAGAGCCCGAACAGCACCGCGCCGATCAGCGGGCCGAAAAAGAATGGCACCCCGCCGATGAACGTGAACAGCAAAAGCGAACCGGAACGGATGGCGCCGACGTTCTCCGAACTGACGATCTCGAAGTTGATGGCGCCCAGCCCTCCCGAAACACCGGCGAAGAAGCCGGAGATGATCAGCACCAAAAAGCGTACCCGCTGGGTTTCGTAACCAATGAACTCCACCCGTTCCGGGTTGTCGCGCACGGCGTTGGCGATGCGCCCGAGCGGCGTATGGGTAAAGGCGTACATCGCAGCGGTGCAGAGGAACAGCCAGATAGCCACCAGGTAATACACCTGCATTTGCGGGCCATAGGTAATGAAACCGAACAAAGGCTCACCTGCCACCCGATTGCTGGAAATACCGCCCTCGCCGCCAAAAAATCCAGGAAACATTGACGACATGGCGAATACCAGTTCGCCAATGCCCAGCGTGATCATCGCAAACGGTGTGCCCGATTTCTTGGTGGTGACGTAACCGAACAGCACACCGAAGAAGGCGCCGGCGATCCCGCCGACCAGCGGCAACAGCGATACCGGGAACCACAATCCCTTGCCAATCATGTTGAGCAGGTGGATCGCAAAATAGGCGCCCAAGCCGGCATAGACGGCATGGCCGAACGAGAGCATGCCACTTTGCCCCAGCAGCATGTTGTAGGACAGCGCCGCAATCATGAAGCTGCCGACCTGGCACATCAGGGTCAGCGCAAAGCCCTGCTTGAACATCAGCGGCAGCACCACCAGCGTCAGAGCAAAGCCGCCCCAGATCAGCCAGCGCGCCAGGTTGAACGGACGGGCAACCGCAGTGGCCATCATCCCTCCCGCGTACCCATGAGGCCGCGCGGCCGGAAGATCAGGATCAGGATCAGCAGCACGTAAGGCAGGATAGGCGCCACCTGGGCGATCGTCAGCTTCCATACGGAAAACAAGGGCGCATCCGGCGTGATCGTCATGCCCAGTGCCTTGAAGAACGTCACCACCGAGTAATCCATCGCCACCGCAAAGGTTTGCACCACCCCTATGAGGAGTGAGGCGACAAACGCCCCCGCCAGCGAACCCATGCCGCCGACCACCGCCACCACAAAGACGATTGAGCCGACGGCAACAGCCATGCCCGGCTCCGTCACAAAGGCATTGCCACCGATGACGCCGGCCAACCCAGCCAGCGCGCAACCACCGCCGAACACCAGCATGAACACGCGCGGCACGTTATGGCCCAGCGCCTCGACGGTATCGGGATGCGTCAGCGATGCCTGAATCACCAGGCCAATGCGGGTCCGCGTCAGCATGAGGAAGATGGCCAGCAGCATCAGAACCGCCACTAACATCATGAAGCCCTTATACATCGGGAAGGTGGTGGTATATAGCGTGAACAGCGAGCCATCCAGTTGCGATGGAATCTTGTAATCCACCGAAGAACGGCCCCAGATCAGGTGTACTGCTTCCTCGACCAGGTAGGCCAGGCCGAAGGTCAGCAGCAACTCGGGCACGTGGCCGAACTTGTGCACCCGCCGCAGCATGAAGCGCTCGACCAGCGCGCCCATCAGCCCGACCAGCAGCGGCGCAACGATGAGGGCAGGCCAGAAACCGACCCACTGGCTGATCTGGTAGGCAAAATAGGCACCCAGCATGTAGAAGCTGGCGTGCGCAAAATTGAGCACGCCCATCATGGAAAAAATCAGCGTCAGACCTGAGGACAGCATGAACAGCAGCAGTCCATAGGAAATGCCGTTCAGGAGCGAGATCAGGAAAAATTCCATGATGCCGGGGAACGCGTCAGGCGCTTTGCGACAGTCAGCGTGAAGCCAAAAAAGCGCGCCTCAATCGAACGAGGCGCGCACTTCGGACGTGCGCTGTCGTGCTTAGGGTTTGGCCGGCCGCTTCATCTGGCACGAGGTGGGCTGTGCCACCACGAAGGACTCCAGACGCGCGTCGGTCTTGAAGCCTAAGCCGGCGCCTTCCTGGTCGTACTTCACTGCCTTGTCGCCACCGGCCTGCGGCTTGCCGTCCTTGACCGCCGCCTTGACGATGGTCGAGATGTACATCGGGTTGATGATCTGGTGGTCCGTGGCACGCATCTCCACCTCGCCGGTATCCGACTCGAACTTCATACCTTCAAGCGCGTAGGCCAGTTGCAGCGGGTCGGTCGATTTCGTCTTTTTGGCGGCTTCCGCAACCATGTACATCATGGTATTCACGCGCAGGTAGTAGAAATCGAGCTTGTGCTTCTTCTCGAAATCGTTGGCAAACTTCTCGGTCTTGTTCGGGCTGATATTGGCGTGCCATTCGGTGATCTGCTTGACCTTGCCGGCCGCCGCTTCGCCCATTGCCGTCGGAGTGCCGAGGCCACCAGCGTAGTAGGTGTAGAAATCGCCGCCATAATTGGCATCCTTGGCCGCCTTGATCAGGAGCGACATGTCGTTGCCCCAGTTGCCGGTGATGACGATGTCGGCATTGGCAGCTTTCATCTTGGCCACATAGGGAGCAAAGTCGCGTACCTGTCCGAGGGGATGCAGGTCGTCGCCGACGATCTGGATGTCCGGGCGCTTGCGGGCCAGGAGTTCCTTGGCGATGCGCGAATTCTGCTGCCCAAAAGCGTAGTTCTGATGGATCAGGTAGACCCGCTTGATCTTCTGGTCCTTGGCGAGGAAGGTGGTCAGTGCCTCCATCTTCATGTCGGCATTGACGTCAAAACGGAAATGCCAGAAGTTGCATTTGCTGTTGGTCAGGTCCGGGTCGATCGCCGCGTAGTTCAGGTACAGCACCGACTGGTTGGGAGAGCGCTCGTTGTGCTTGCCTACCGCGTCGGAAATCGCCAGTGCAGCGCCGGAGCCGTTGCCCTGGGTTACGATGCGGATGCCGCGGTCGATCGCCACCTTGAGCTGGTTCAGGCTTTCCTGGGGCGTGCCCTTGTTGTCCAGCGGCACGACTTCGAACTTCGGCCCGGCAGCAAGGTTGCGCGCGTTGATGTCCTCGATGACGAACTGGAATTGCTTCAGGCCGGCTTCGCCTACGTTGGCAAAAGGCCCGGAAAGCGGGTCGATGTAGCCGATCTTGACGGTCTGCGCCGAAGCACCTGATGGCGCAGCAAGGGTAAGAACGGCGAGTGAAGCCGCAGCAACGAAGTGTCTGAACATTGTCTCTCCTCTTCTTTTTTCGAAGGAATGATTGGAATTGTTTTACTTGTTATATTCTAATTCTAAATTAAATCCATGGAGTCTATTTTGTCATGAAAGCCTGGGTAGTCAAACAGTGGTGTGAGCCGCACGAGATGCAGTTTGAAGAATTGCCGGCCCCCGAACCGGGCCTCGGCCAGGTGCGCGTAAAGGTTGAGGCGGCGGCACTCAATTTTCTGGACACGCTGATCATCAAGGGGCAGTACCAGGTCAAACCGCCCTTCCCGTTCACTCCTGGGGTGGAAGTGGCCGGCACTGTCGAAGCGGTGGGCGCCGGCAGCCGCTTCAAGCCCGGCATGCGCGTGTGCGGCAACATCCAGACCGGTGGATATGCGACCCACGCGGTCCTGCCGGACGCCTCGGTGGAGCCGATTCCGGATAACCTGAGTTTTGCCGAAGGCTCGGCCTTGCCGATCGTCTATCCCACTGCGCACCAATGCCTGAAAGATGCAGGCCGCCTGCAGCCGGGTGAAACCGTGCTGGTTCACGCCGGCGCCGGCGGTGTCGGGCTTGCCGCCATCCAGCTGGCCCGCGCGTGGGGTGCCGGAAAGATTCTCGCTACCGCTGGCGGCGCCACCAAACTCAAGGTCTGCCTCGATGCCGGCGCCGATGCGGCGTTTGACTACACCGGGGTGGGCAATGAGGACGCCTGGGTCAATCAGGTCAAGGAAGCTACCGGTGGCAAAGGGGCCGACATCATCATTGATATGGTGGGCGGCAAGATCGCCGAGCAATCCTTGCGCGTGCTGAACTGGCGCGGCCGCTTCATCGTGGTCGGCTTTGCCGGCGGCACCATACCCAATCTGCCGGCGAATCGCCTGCTGCTCAAGGCGGCCAGCGCGATTGGCGTGTTCTGGGGCGAATGCTCCAAGCGCGAGCCCAAGACCGCCCAGGCGGTGTTCCAGGATCTGTTTGCTTTGCTGGCGTCCGGCAAGATCAAGCCGGTGGTCACCAATACCTACAAGCTTTCCAATGCGCCGCAGGCCATGATCGACCTGGCTACCCGCAAAACCTGGGGCAAGGTGGTGCTGGTGCCAGATTAACCTGGTTCGGCGCCGGCGCGGAGCTCTTCCTCGCCCCCTAAAGAAAAAAGCGCGGAAACCTCCGCGCTTTTTTCGCTCAGCCAATTGTTACGGCTTGCGGCTCGCTGTCGAGTACAACTCGGCCAGGGGCACCATGCGTCCGTGCAAGGGCAGGATGCGCTCCACCGCCAGTTTTTTCTTCTCAATGTTGTCGACCAGGTTGACGTTGTTGCCATTGGGCGTTGCCGGCGGCTTGGCTCCCGGCGGCAGCGGCGTGTAGGCATCGGCCTGAATCAGCAGCTTCTCTGTTGGCAGGTAAACCATGTTGAAGCCCTGCGCGTGCACACCGCCTTCGATCGGATAAACCTCAACCGTGCGCGCACCGTCGCTGAATACATGCTTCTTGCCATCGAGGGCCAGCACCTTGGCCTTCTTGTTTGACTTGGCCAGCATGTCCGGCCTGATCTTGTTCGGGTTGGCCAATGCCTTGTCGAAAAACCCCTTGGCGTTGCCGCTCACGACCACAGTGGCACCCTGCGCGGCTGCCGTGCGCAGGCCGCCGGAATGGTCAAAGTGGTGATGGGAGGCGATCACGTAGCGCACCGGCTTGGCGGCGTTGAGCTTTTTACTTCGTCGAGCACTGCAGCAATACGGCCACCGTAAAGGGGCGCCTCGACCAGGATGAAATGGTCCTTCATCTCGATGGCCACGCTGTTGTGCGAACCTCCCGCGATGAACCAGACACCATCGGCGGCCTTTTCGCTGGTGGCACGTTCTGCGGCCATCTTGATGCTGTCGGGCACGGTGATGCCTGACGGAGGGTTCACCTGCACATTGCCAACCCCGAAGTCCATCAATACATTGGCTCCATGAGTCTGGGTGATGCGCTCGGGAAACTTCACGTTGCCGTGGCTGCGGTAGCTCGAATAGCTGGTGACAATCGCGGTATCACCGAGCACCGGGTGCGGCATCTTCGATTCCACCCGCTCGACCAGATAGTCTTCATTGATCAGCGCCGTGGCAGAAAAACGGCCCGGCCCGGTAAACGAGACCGCCGCCAGGGACTTGCCCTTTTCGGTGCGGAAGGTCAGCGTGGCCTAGTTCTTGATGGCCGCCTTGATCACGCCGTGCGGCGAGGTCCACAGGTCGTGGATACGACCATCAACGGCAACCCCGGCAAACCCAAAGGCATTCGGGCCGGTCTGGTTCCAGGCGGTGGCACCCTGCACGAACACGGTTGCGCGTTGCTCCCCGCCCCCCATGAGCGAAACGGCGCCACCGCCGGTAGCCTCGGTGCGGCTGCGCGCAAATTCCTCGCGCAAGGAGGCTGTTTCGTAGTCCAGCGTGCGCGAGAAGCTTGAATAGGCCAGCTTCGGCCAGGTCATGTCGGGCTTGTAGGCCTGACCGAACGTGGCCCCGGTGCCGGATGCCGAGAAGCGCAAGGTTTTCACCTCCGCGGCCCCCATCGCCTTCTCGGCACGGCGCAGCAGCGCTTCGGCATCATCAGCCGCAACGGCGGCGCCAGGAAGGGTCAGCGCGAGCGTGATGCCCAGCGCAATGCCACTCCACTTCAACTTCATAGGTTTGCTCCTCGTTGGCCCGGGTTGGGCGCTGTTTGACAACAGATTGGCGTCTGCGGATATTCCGCCACGCGCGAACTATTTCGCCGGTGGCGCCACCGCCGCACCTTCGATGCGATGGCGGCTCAAGGCGTTGGCAACGAATCCGCTCGCTTTCATCTCTTCGATGAAGGTGCGCAGATCGTTCACCGCTTCGTCGCTGCGGCCCTTGGGCGTACCCATGGCCTGGTTGATCTCCATGAAGCGGCCCGGAAGAAGGCGCAAGCCCGGCACGCGCTTCAAATCCTTCTCCTGCTGCTGCTTGACCCCGGCCGACACCTCGTATTTCTGCGCCACCATGGTGTCGACCACTTCCTGCGAGTTCGCCACGCGGATGATCTCGGCGTTCTTGATCTCACGCGAAAGGTACAGGTCGTAGGCGCTGCCGCGCCCCACCACTACCCGCATGCCCTTGCGGTCCACATCCTCGTTGGCCTTGATCGGTGAGGCATTCGGCACCGCGTAGGCGCCCTCGATCACCACGTAGGCGGCGGTGTAGCTGATTTCGTTGGCACGCAGCGGATCGATCGCCAGGAACATCAGGTCGAGCGTACCGGTCTTGACCGTCTCGACCACCTTGCCCGCCGTGGGGTAGCCGGTGAACACCGCCTCCACGCCGAGGCGCCGCGCCAGTTCGCGCGCCAGATCCACCGATGTGCCGGTCAATTCGCCGGTGGCTTCATTGCGTGCTGCCAGCACGGCATTGCCGTAATTGATAGCCACCCGCAGTTTGCCGGTGGGTGCGAGGGTTAAGCTACCGGATTGAGGTGCCATGGGGGTTGATGCGCAGGATGAAAGGATGAAAAGAACAGAAACGCCACCGATCAGCCCGGTGAGCTTCCGAGTAAACGGGGAAACCCGGCATGCGAGGGCGCGGGCGAGACAACAGAGTACAGGGCGGAGTGTGGCGGTCAAGCCGATCCGCCCTTCTTGTAGATGATCTTCTTCTTGCCGCCTTCGCAGGTGCCGACAACGCGCTGGCCTTTTTCTTCCTTGGCCTCCGCTGCCGGTAACACCTCGATAGAGTAGCTGGCAACCTTCTTGCTGGTCACGCGCGCCTCGATTTCGTTCTTCAGTTCTTCACAGGATTTGACCGCCGACCAAACCGGATTGACAGCAAATGTGAGCACAACAGCCAGCGCAAACTTGTTCATGGAACCCCCACACACTATGGATCAAACCGGTTGACGAATAGACCCTATCAGACCGCTAAATGCCGCGGCTGTCAAGGAAGCATGCGCGGCAGGTTCAATCCGCTCTATCATCTTGCGCAACCCGCTGCCTTGCTTGCTCGCAACCCCTTTTATCGAAAGAACCTGCCATGCTGTTCATGGTCATCAGCAATCCACGCCCCGAGCGCCCTTCCACGCAAACCGCTGCACGGCAGCAATTCTGGCCCTGGATGCACGCGCTACAAAAACAGAAGCAGGCCCACTGGTGTTACGCCCGCCCCGGGCGCGGTGCCGTCGCCCTGTTCGATGTGGCCACTGTCGAAGCGCTGCACGCCCACCTGAACCAGTGGGCCGACATGATTCCGGCGCAGTTCGACATTTACCCCCTGATCGATGCCAGTGCCGCAGTCAAGTTTCTGGGCAAGGGCAAGACCGACGAACCCAAGGCGGTCAAGCCAGCCCGCGCCAGATCAGCGAAACCCCGCTGACCAGCAGCATCACGCCGATAACGCGGATCAGCACATCGCGTGAAAAGCGGTTGAAAGCGCGCCCCGCTACCCACAGGCCCAGTGCCGACGCCGGCAGCACTGCCAGCGCCCACAGCCAGGGCTTGAGCGCCATCAGCAGGCCGGCAATGATCAACACCACCACCCGTAGCGTGATGCTGAAAATGGTGCAAATACCGAGCGTGGCGCGATACTGCACCTTGCTCAGGTCCCGGCGCGAAAGGTAGATGGCGTAGGGCGGGCCGCCGGCGCCAAACAGCGTGCTGGTGATGCCGCCGGCAAAACCGGCGCCGAACGCCCAGCGCTGCCCGACGGTTTTTACCGCGGCGCCGCTGGTGAGGTTGGAGACTGCCACCGTCAAGACAAAGCCGCCCAGCGCGATCATGGCGGCATGACGCGGCAGGTTGACCAGCAGCGTCATGCCGATGGTGGTGCCGACCACGATCATCGGCAGCATGCGCTTCCACTCCCCGGCCACCGCGCTCTTCGGGTCTGCCATGCCGATGCGCCAGGCATTGGTGCAATCGAGCAGGGAAAACATCGCCAGTGCAAACGGCAGCGACACCAGATGCGTTGCCAGGGGAATCGTCAACAGAGCAGAACCAAAGCCGGTAATGCCGAAAATGAAGGAACCGCCAAAGGCGATCAGGGCCAGCGCGATCAGGGTTTGTGTATCGGTCATAGGGAGAGAGATTATCGGCGCCGGAACACGATCACGTGCTGCCACGGCAGCCCTGGTAAGGTACGTTCCCACACCAGCGCATGGCGTGCCGCCTCCGCCTTCACTTGCGCTTCGCTCATCTTGTGCAGCGCCTTGATTGGCACCCGATCATCCTCGGCGCGATATTCGACAAACACCACCAGCCCGCCGGGCTTGACCGCGCGCACCATGCTGGCCAGAACCTCGTACGGATGCTCCAGCTCGTGATACACGTCCACCATCAAGGCCAGGTCAATACTGGCTGGGGTCAGCTTCACATCGGTTGCACTGCTCAGCACCGGCTGAATGTTGCCCAAGCCGGGGCGCTTCGCCAGCGCTTCGAGCATGCGCACCATTTCCGGCTGCACATCCACTGCAAACACGCGACCCCTGGACCCTACGGCTGCCGCCAGGCGGCGGGCAAAGTAGCCTGACCCTGCCCCGACATCGGCCACCACCATACCGGGTTTCAGACCGAGCATCGGCAACAACAGGTCGGTGCGCTCTTCGCGTTCCCGTTCGGCACGCTCCAGCCATTCCGCACCCTGCCAGCCCATCACCTGCGAGAGTTCGCGCCCCATGTACCACTTGCCGATCCCGTCCGGGCTGCCAGCGCGGCGCTGGTAAAGGGTTGAAGGATCGGGGGCCGCAATCGGAGACTGGGCAATCGCCGCAGCGGGAGCAAAGCCCCCAACCAGGCCGGTTAAGGCGGCCATGGCAGCGACGAACACCAGCCATGCCAGCCTCGCACGACGCGAAGAAGTTCCCGCCTGCACATTGGAGAAGCGCTCCTGTAGCCATTCTTCCTGCTTCTCTCGTCTCATGGCATGCATCATTCGCGTCGTTCCAGGGTGTATTTGCCTTCGGGGTTGATCTGCGGGTTGGCATCACCCTCCTCCACCAACAGCCGGAAGGCGCCCGCGCTCCGGGTGACCACGATGCCATAGTTGCGGCAGGCAATCTGCCCGCCCGCTTCTGCCGCGCGCTGCCATACCGAGGCCAGGTCAGGCATGGCGATGCCCGCCGGCAAGGGTGCCTGATTGCGCCGCACCACATGCACATGCAAGAGATTCTGCGAACGGTTGCCAGGCGGGTTGGCCACCAGGGCAATCTCCTCTTCGCGCAAGCCCTTGGCCAGTGCCGACTCCCATGCCAATTGCCAGATGCCGTTTTGCTCCGACGTGGCATAGGCTCCTTCGTCCTCGACGCCGGCAATCGGCGTGAGCGGAATCGCCAGACCATGGACAAACTTTTCATCGTGCGGGCCGGGCCCGATCTGGCACATTTTCAGATCTCGGATCACCGCAAACCGGCCGTCGGCCGAGCGCATCCACACATGCGTGGTGCTGCGGCAGGTGCGGCCGAGGTCTTCTGTTTCGATCACGCTGGGGCACTTCGGATCGGCAAGGCACTGCAAGAGGCGCATCAGGTTGTCACGCTGCTTCGCCACCACCGCCTGCATCGCCGCACATTGGGCCCATGCGCCCGCAGCGCCCAGCAGCAGCCAGGCGGCCAGCAACATCGGCGCGCTGCTTCGCGCCAGAACGGCCACCGGCCTGGGAATCGCTCCCACCAACGGTTTCATCGATTCTTCCCTGTTCTGTTTCTGAATCATGGTGCGGCCGGGTTGAGCGGGCCTGCACGCGCGTGCAAAAGTGCGGCGCGGCTTTCATTCTATGATGCCTCCCCATGACATGGTTTCAGTGGCCCCTGCCGGCCCTATTTGCCTGGGTCACGGCGTGGTGCCTGTATGCCCTGCTCGTCACGCTTGGCCTGCCGCAGGGGTTTGCCGTGGCCCTGGCGGTGTGCTGGGGCGCGCTGCCTGCCACCCTGATGCAAACCCCGATGCGCCGTGCACTGGTGGTGCTCGGCTTTCCCCTTTCGCTGATGGCCTCGATGAATGCCAGCGGCAACGGATTTTCCATGCCGCCGTGGGGCTGGTTGCTGCTGCTGGGCCTGCTGGTCGTGCTGTATCCGCGCCGCGCCTGGCGCGATGCCCCGCTGTTCCCCACGCCCAGGGAAGCGCTGGCGCAATTGCCCGCGCTGATGCAACTGCCGGAACGCCCCGCCATTCTGGATGCCGGGAGCGGCATGGGAGACGGCCTCATTGCCTTGCACGCCGCCTTTCCGCAGGCGCGGCTGGAGGGCATCGAAATGAGCTGGCCGCTGCGCATCCTGAGTGCAATGCGTTGCCGCTATGCCCGCATTCGCCAGGGGGACATCTGGCGCGTCGACTGGAGTGCATATGATATGGTCTACCTGTTCCAGCAGCCGATGAGCATGCCGCGCGCAGTGGAAAAGGCCAGCGCCGAGCTACTCGCCGGTGCGTGGCTGGTGAGCCTGGAATTCGAAGCCTTGCCGTTGCAAGCGCAGGCCGTGGCCAAGGGTTCAGATGGCCGCCCGGTCTGGCTTTATCAGGCGCCGTTCAAGCGCCGCAAATAGACTGCCGCCATCGCGGCGAACGGCAGCCTAGCGCGCCTCGAGCGCGTTGCTTGCCACCACGGCCTGGCCGCCGCGCCCTTGGGATCCGTGAGCAGGCCCGGACTGCAAAGCCAGAATGCCGTCGTACACCTTGCGCACCTTGCCGATGTAGTAATCGCGCTTGGCGGGTACAGTCGAATGGTAGGAACCGACGGCCATCCAGGTATCGCCAAAGCGTTCGATCTTGCGCTTGAGCAGCATGGCGGCCACGTTGCTGGAAAGGCAGACGTCGTGCAGGTCGGCCGGCACGATGCCGGCGCGTGCCAGTTCCGGCAAATGCACCGAGTTGATCTGGAACAGACCGCGGTCCGTACTGCCATTGATGTTGTGGCGCACCGCATGCGGCCGCACATGGGATTCGACGATGGCAATTGCGCGCAGCACATTGGCATCCGTACCAAAATTGCGCGCCGCGCCCTCGATGCAATCGGCCAAGGCCGACACCGGCTGCAACACCAGCACACACGCCAACAGGAGTAAAGGCTTCATCGAATCCACGCGGTCTGCAACCCGCGCCCGTCAGTGGTTGACAAACGTATTCTTGCCCGAGCGATCGACGCCACGCATCAGGAAGATCTGCCGCTGCGAGTGGTTCGTCGTGGTGATGGTTTGCGCCTTCTGGTTCGCCAGTTCCCGGTCAAACACGCTGCTGGTCGGCATGAAACGCATGGTGATGCCGCGCCGGGGCTTGGGCGATGTGTTGGGCTCGGAGCCGTGCAGCAGGTAGACATCGTGCAGCGAAATCTGCCCGGCCTTGAGCACGATGTCATCCGCCTTCGATTCGTCGTATTCGCTTTTGTCCAGCTCCTGCGTCAGCGTCACGTCGCCGGCGGCAACCTTGTTGTGGCGCTTCAAGGCCTGGTCCTTGTGCGAACCGCGAATCACGCGCAGGCAGCCGTTTTCCACCGTCGAATCATCCACCGCCAGCCAGGCCGTGCAGGTGGCGAGCGGACGGATCGGCCAATACTCGCCATCCTGATGCCAGGGCGTGCGCTTGCCGTTGCCGGCCGGCTTGGCGAAAAAGCTCATGTTCCACAGTGCAATGTCACCGCCGATGAGTTGCTCGACCATGTCAAGAATCTCGCGGTTCGACGCGTAGTCAAGAAAGCCGAGGTCGTAGTCGAACAAGGCCGGGCAGTAGTCGCGAAACTCGGGGTGCCCGTCCAGCAGCTTCGCGTGGCGCGCCTTGATCGCCTCCAGCAGGTCCGGCGGCATCTGAAAGTCTGGCACGACATAGCCGTGCTCGTGATACTGCGCTATCTGATCAGGATTCAACATGGCAGGCGGCATTTGAAAAACGGGGCAGGTATCTTAACGCGATCCGTTTTGCATGTCTCGCCGACTGCCTCTTGGATGACGTCTTCACATTCATGTCACAAGCGTCGCATAATGTGACGGGCTTGGCACATTCCAACCAATGGAGGAGATAAACATGACCCACCCGACCAAACCGACCGCTGACCGCCGCACCTTTCTGGCTTCCGCTGCCGCGCTCAGCGCCAGCGCGCTGGCCCCCCTGCCTTTCAACGCCCTGGCACAAGCCGCCCGTGCCCTTTGCTACAACTGCCCGCCCGAGTGGGCTGACTGGGGCGGCATGCTCAAACTGATCGGCCAGCGCACCGGCGTTGCCGTGCCGCCGGACAACAAGAATTCAGGCCAATCGCTCGCCGCGCTGATTGCCGAGAAGGGCAATCCGGTTGCCGATGTCACCTATCTGGGCGGCCAGTTCGGCCCGCAGGCGCGTGAAGCCGGCGTGCTCGCCCCCTTCAAGCCCGCCCGCTGGAACGACATTCCTGCCGGCTTCAAGGACCCTGACGGTTACTGGTTCACCATCCATTCGGGCACGCTGGGCCTGTTCGTCAACACCGCCGCGCTGCGCGGCAAGCCGGTGCCCAAGTCGTGGAAAGACCTCGCCAACCCGCAATACAAGGGCATGGTGGGTTACCTCAACCCGGCCAGCGCTGCCGTCGGCCAGGTGGGCGTGGTGGCAGTGAACCTCGCCCTCGGAGGCAACTACGAGAACTTCGACCCGGCGATCAAATTCTTCAAGGACCTGCAGGCCAACCAGCCTGTGGTGCCGACCCAGACTTCGTATGCGCGCGTGCTTTCGGGCGAGATCCCGATTTTGCTCGATTACGATTTCAATGCCTATCGCGGCCAGCATACGGACAAGGCCCCCGTGCAGTTCGTGATTCCGCAGGAAGGAACGGTTGCCCTACCCTACATCATGGGTCTGGTGGCCAAGGGGCCGAATGCTGACAACGGCCGCAAGGTACTTGACTTCGTGCTGTCGGACGAAGGCCAGCGCCATTGGGCCACCGCCTACCTGCGCCCGGTGATCGCCTCGGCGATGACGGCTGAAGCGCGCGCCAAGTTCCTGCCGGATGCCGACTACGCGCGCTCGAAGCCGGTGGACGTATTCCGCCTGGCGGGCGCGGCCAAGACGATTGCCTCGCGCTACCAGAAAGAGGTGGGTTGATCCCGTTGCGCGAACGCAATCTTCTGATTCTCCTGATGTTGCCGGCGGCGATTGTTTTCGCCGCCTTTTTTCTATTGCCGCTGGCCCAGCTGGTGGTGATCGGCGGCAGCGGCAAGCTCGGCTGGGCCGCCTATGCCGAAGTGTTTTCGGGCACGCACTACCTGAAGAGCTTTGGGCAAACCATCGCGCTCTCGGCCGCGGTGACGCTCTTCACCCTGGTGGTGTCGGGCATCGCCGGGGTGTTTCTGGAGCGCAACCGCTTTCCTGGCCAGTCCGTGCTCACCGCCATGCTCACCCTGCCGCTGGCGTTCCCCGGTGTGGTGATCGGTTTCATGGTGATCATGCTGGCCGGCCGCCAGGGGTTGATCCCGGACATCACGGACAAGCTGTTCGGTGAGCGCCTGGTATTTGCCTATTCGATGGCCGGGCTCTTCATGGGCTATGTGTACTTTTCGATTCCGCGCACCATCCTTACCGTGATGGCAGCGGCCGAGAAGCTTGACCCGCGCCTGGAAGAAGCGGCGCGCTCTCTCGGTGCCAGCCCCTTGCGCGTGGTGCGCGACGTCATGCTGCCGGCCTTGAAACCGGCCTTCCTCGCCGCCGGTGCGATCTGCTTTGCCACCGCCATGGGCGCCTTTGGCACCGCCTTCACCCTGGCCACCCGCATCAACGTGGTGCCGATGGTGATTTACACAGAATTCACCCTGCAGGCGAATGTGGCAATGGCCGCCGCGCTCTCCTTTGTGCTCGGCGCCATTACCTGGGCGGCACTCGCGTTTGCGCGCACGCTGACGGGTTCGTCCGTGGCTGCAGCAGGATAGGGAGCACCGCCATGCGCAAGCGCCGCTCGATCTGGTTCTGGCTGCAACTGGCGTTCACGCTGGCGGTGTGTGCGTTTTTGATCGTGCCGATCGTGCTCTCGATGCTGGCCGGCGTCACGCAGAATTACTTTACCGGCCTCTCCAGTGGCCTCACTCTGCAATGGGTGATCAAGGTCTGGAACGATTACCGCGCACCGGTGCTGCTGTCGATCCAACTGGCGGTGGCGTGCCTGGCCTGCAATCTGGTGCTCGGCATCCCGGCCGCCTATGTGTTGGCCAAACGCCAGAACGCCTTTACCCGCGCCATCGAAGAGTTGTTGGTGATGCCAGTTGCCGTGCCAGGCATTGCCACGGCGCTGGCGCTGATCGTGACCTACGGCAGCCTCGGCGGCTTTCGTACCCACTGGACCTTCATTCTCGCTGGCCACGTGCTGTTCACCCTGCCCTTCATGGTGCGCTCGGTATTGGCGGTGATGATGTCAATTGACCTGAAGACGCTGGAAGAAGGCGCGCGCAGCCTGGGTGCCAGCTTCATCCAGCGCTTTTTTGGCGTGATCCTGCCCAACTGCCGTGCCGGCATCATCGCCGGTTCCCTGATGGTGGTAACGCTTTCGCTGGGCGAATTCAACATGACCCTGCTGCTGCACACCCCGCTCACCCAAACCCTGCCAGTAGGCCTGGCCGATACCTACGCCTCGCTGCGCCTGGAAGTCGGCAGCGCCTATACCCTGGTGTTTTTTGTCATCATCATCCCGCTGCTGGTGGCCATGCAGTGGGCGTCGAACGCGGCCAGCCGCGCGCGCTCGGTGTGAACCGATACCTTTTTCAAGCACGAGCCTGAACCCGATGAGCGTCACCATCCACCTCGAACAGTGTGCGCGAACCTTTGACAACGGCACACGCGCGCTGGAACCGACTGACCTAGTCATCAACGGCGGCGAGACGCTGGTGTTTCTCGGCCCTTCCGGCTGCGTCAAGACCACCACGCTGCGCCTGGTCGCCGGGCTCGACATGCCGGATGCC
>SXGU01312560.1_pt1 | contig 15641 bp, 9 predicted proteins | sample 3174531 | NCBI WGS metagenome assembly SXGU01 (sample SAMN11356863, study PRJNA531348) | freshwater metagenome | isolation source: freshwater sample F1-140 | place: China: Fuxian Lake, Yuxi | collected 2017-12-25
GAAGGGGTCAGCAACATCATTACGACTGCCGCAACCACCGGTTTTTTTGGGGATGTGTGCACCAGTCTAGCTATAGACGCTGATGGCAGTTTTTATTATGCCGACCGTTCTCGTTTGCATAAGATAGATTCGGAGGGTAATCGCACCGTGATCGCTGGAAATGGTGTCAATGGATACAGTGGTGACGGCGGCCCTGCAGTTGACGCGCAAGTCAGTTTTTTTGCCCGTGATGTCAAATTCGCCAGGGACGGCAGCATTATTTATTACGAAGGAAATGGGGGTGTCAATCGAATCCGTCGTATCGACCCGGAAGGAATGATTTCAACTATAGTCGGCAATGGTCTTGGTTCTCATATTGATCCTCCGGCAGATGGTACACCCGGTCCTGAATTTCCGGTTATAGACGCAATCCCCAGGCCAGCCCCGGATGGCAGTCTGTATTTCTCCGATGTCGGACGATTATGGCGTTTGGGACTGGATGGTCGAGTGCGGGAGGTTAAAATGGATTTTTCTGCCGATGATGCTGGCCCGGCCACCGGATTCAAGATTGCCGACATCGCCGTTGGGACAGACGGTTCTGTCTACATTATGGACACCGGATTGGTATTCGGCAATGCGTTGATTCGGAAACTGACACCGGATGGAAAAATTCACCTACTAGCTGGCAGACCCGGAATTCCCGGCTCCAGCGGCGATGGCGGCCCGGCTTTGGCTGCGTCTGTCTTACCTAATACCAATGGCGGGATTACTGTCAGTCAGAGCGGCGATGTCTATTTCAATGAAAATGTAAACGTCATCCGTAAGATTTCCACCGATGGCATCATCAGCCAATATGCCGGCAACCGTATCCAAGGTTATGAAGGCGATGGTGGCCCGGCCACACAAGCCCGAGTCGGTTGTGCCAATGCACTGGCCCTAGGGCCGGATGGTGCCCTGTATATCGCGGATGGTCATATCCGCCGCGTCGGCTCCCCCTTGCCCGGCTACGATGCCAATGATTTGAACATTCCCTCTGAAGATGGCAGCGAGTTATTCGTATTCGACGCCAGCGGCAAACATTTGCGCACCGTCAACACCCTGACCGGTGCCACGGTGCTGAGCTTTGCTTACGACAGCGCTGGCCGTTTGATCAGCGTCACCGATGGCGACAATAACGTCACCACTATCGAACGCGACAGCTTCGGCAACCCGACAGGCATCGTCAGTCCCTACAACCAGCGCACCCAGCTGAATGTCAACGGCAACGGCTATGTCAGCAGCATCAGCAATCCGGCCAATGAAACTGAGCGTTTTACTTACTCCAGTGCCGGTTTGCTGCTGAGTAAAAAAGATGCCGCGAATGCCTCGACCAGCTTTGTTTATGACGAACTGGGACGATTGATCAGTGACAAAAACGCATTAAACAATTTGCAAGTATTGACCAAAACCGGTGAGGACAATGACTACACCGTACAGCATCAAACCCCGCTGGGCCGCAAAACCGATTACCGGGTGCAATATGCCAACGACGGCAGTTTGACCAACACTGTGACAGCGCCGGACGGCACGCAATCCGTATCCAGCGAAGACGCCAACGGCATCAATCAATCCAGCGATGCAGAAGGCACCACCAGCAGCGAAACCTTGACCGGTGATCCGCGCTGGAACATGCAGGCGCCTTATGCCAAATCCGCTAACTTAAGCAGCGGCGGACTGACGGCCACCGCCAGCAACAACATCGTGGCCAGCCTGAGCGATCCTGCAAATTTATTGAGCCTGACTGCCCTCACCGAGACCAGTACTTTCAATAATCGCACTTATACCAGCCAGTATCTGGCATCCAACAAAACACTGACCAACACTTCACCACTAGGCCGCATTGCAAAAACCCAGATCGATAACCTGGGGCGTCCGGTGTTGATGCAGGTCAGCGGTTTGTTCGATACTCAGGCCAGCTACGATAGTCGTGGCCGCCTGAGCAGTATCAGCAGCGGCGCGGATTCCGAGCAGCGTACTACCACGATCACATACAATTCGGCCGGTTATGTTTCGGATATTACCGACGCTATGGGCCGCGTAGAAGCCTTTGCCTATGATGCCGCCGGTCGGATAACCCAACAAACCCTGACCGATGGTCGGCAGATTGCCTTCAGCTACGACAGCCGGGGCAATCTGACTGGTATCACACCGCCCGGCCGACCCAAACACAGCTTTAGTTACGATGCGTTGAACCAAAACGACAGCTACACACCGCCGGTCATCAGCAACGGCGGCGGCACGCAGTATGTTTATGACAAAGACCGGCAGCTTAGCCAGATTACTCGCCCCGATAACCAACCCCTGTCTTTGGTTTATGACTCGGCAGGCCGTCTGGATACACTGAAAACCCCATTGGGCGATTACGGCTATGACTACCATCCAACTACCGGCCAATTGACGCAACTGACATCCCCAACAACCGGCAAACTGGAGTTCAGTTACAACGGGGCCTTACTGACAGGGGTAACCTTCAGCGGCGAAGTGGCCGGCAGCGTGGGGTATGGCTATGACAACGATTTCAGGATCAGTGAAGTCAGCATCAACGCCACCAGCACTATCGCTTACAGCTATGACAACGACAGTCTGTTAAGTCAGGTGGGTGATTTGCAATTCAGCCGCAACAGCCAGAACGGCTTACTGACTGGCTCGACTTTGGGTGTCGTGACTGACAGCCGCAGTTTCAACGGTTTTGCCGAAACCACACTGTATCAAGCCAACATCAATAGCGATAACGCCTATAAAGCTGAGTACAGCTATGACAAACTGGGCCGCATTACGCAGAAAATCGAAACCTTGCTGGATGCCGCACCTGTGACTTATGTGTATAGCTATGACACGGCTGGCCGTTTGAGCCTGGTCAATAAAGGTAGCGAACAAACCAGCTACGGTTACGACAGCAACGGTAACCGCATCACCGTTAATGGCGCTACGGTCGGCAGTTACGATGATCAGGATCGCCTGACCAACTACAACGGTACTACCTACGCCTACACCGCCAACGGCGAACTGCAAAGCAAAACCACGGGCGGCAACACCACGAACTATCAATACGATGTAATGGGGAACCTAGGCAAGTCAGTTTTGCCAACGGTGACAAAATCGATTACAGCATCGATGCGGCAGATCGGCGGGTAGGCCGCAAAGCTACCATCAACGGCGTGATCACGGAGCAACGCTTTTTGTATCAGGATGACTTGAAAATCATCGCCGAACTGGACGCCAACAACACCGTCATCAGCCGTTTTGTTTACGGCAGTCGCGTCAATGTACCGGATTACATGATCAGGGACGGCAACACCTACCGCCTGATCACCGACCATCTAGGCAGCCCCAGAATCGTCATCAATACTGCGACCGGTGCGATTGCCCAACATATGGAATACGATGCCTGGGGTAAGGTGTTGAGCGACAGCAACCCCGGGTTTCAACCATTTGGTTTTGCAGGGGGATTGTATGATCGGCAGATCGGGTTGGTCAGATTTGGGGCCAGGGATTATCAGGCGGAGTCGGGGAGGTGGGTGACTAAGGATCGAATCGGGTTCAATAGCGAAGCCACCAACTTTTATGCTTATGTCGCGAATGATTCAGTGAATTTCATAGATTATGACGGTGAAGAATCCAGTTCAATTGCCGAAAACATCGGAGGTATTCTCGGCTATATTACCGATCCATTTGCCCAAATGATCACCTCCAACGCCGGGAATAAAGTCGACCTATTAAAAAGCGCGATCAGGGGATACGAAAGCGCTATTCGTCGCGATAAGGCAAAATTGAAACAACTTAGGAAGAAAAAAAAGAAAACTCCGCGCGATTGCAAACGGATCAAGGCCTTGGAAGATGATATTAAGTATTACCAGGACTGGATCGAGCGCAGTAATGAAAGCATTAAAAACCAAAGTGGCCTTAGGGATACTGTCGGTTCTATGAAGATCAGATTCGACGATATCAATACGATCAACGATCCCAATTACTATGCCAATCAGGCCTTAAAACATGGCAATTCCAATTGGGATCCAGCTTGGCATTCAACCATCGGGGGATTCTAATTTAATAGGAAGCGAAGCTTCCAAGCTGGCGTTCCCAAACTTGAGTTTGGGAACAAGCAAAGCAGTAATCCGTCCGGCCAGTTGATTCTGCTAATCATGTTTACCACCCGCCCCAGGCCCGCGCTGCAGCCATTCCCGCTTAAGCCAATGCATCAACACTCTGACGATGTATTGGCACTCGGCTTCGCTCAAAGCCCGCCCCATCTCAATGCCATGCCATTTCAGCAGACAACTCCGGCAACAGCAGGCAGTGGCATGTTGGGCGATGAACACCGGGTGGCCCCGGTAGGGCGTTTGTTTACCATCATTGGCAATCTCGGCGGCGGATAACCGAGAAACGACAAATTGCCGGGCATGCTGCCGTATGGTTTGGCCACCCTGTTTTTTCAGATAAGCAAAATCACTTGGCCGCAAATGAAAGCGGCTACGAAACTGGGATTTTTCTAACCGCTTAAACAATGGTTCCAGTTCTGTCATAAAAATAAGCCAATAGGCTACGGGCAAGGACGAATGGTTTGTCGCGGATCATCGTTGAATTTCTCATCTCTTTTGGTTTTTTGTAACTATTCAGCGTTTACTCCTGATAAAGCGATGCGTTTATTTTGGTGGATAAGCAACGCGCATCCCAGCCTACACAGGGTTGTTTAATCAAGGGACTAAATAGTTACGGTTTTTTAAAAAACCTACAGACTGTTTTATCCCACGCCAAACAAACAGCCGTCTTATTGAGTGGTGGTTCACGGACAACGTGAGGTCGAGAGCTTAACTTGACGCCCCGCAAGCTTGAGATATTTCATGAATTTTTCATAAACCATTGATTAGGTTTGTATTAAACCCTTGAGTTCAGGCTTGGGCTTGCAGTTAATCCAGTAAAATAGTAACCATACAGCGGATTTGATCGCGTTGTGTATCTCATCATTTAATAAAATTAAGGAGAATTTTCATGTTCAATGCCTTTAAAACACAGGCTATTGTGTTAGCCCTATTGTGGTTTGGCGTATCCGGCACCGCAGCCGCCCAGAGCGGCTACAGCACTATCGTCGTCAATGCCTGCTCAAGTGCCGCCCGTCCGGCGCCAAAAATTACTGCGGATAATTGCAGCACTTGCCATACAGCAAACCGTAAATCGGCCACCCCTGCCAAATCGGCTTACAGTACAGGCGGTACCACATTATTGGACTTCTTTTGCGCAGCAACTGCAACGCTGAACCATGCGCCGGTGGTCTCGGTGCCATCCAATAGCCTGAGTGTCGTGACAGGCAATCCGGTCAACTTTAGCGTTTCCGCTCAAGACCCGGATGCGGGCGACACCGTAACATTATCCGCCACCTTGACTGGCGTACCCGGTGCAACATTCGATACAGCTAGTGGTCAGTTCAACTGGACAGCAGGTGCAGCACAAAACACAGCGTATCAAGCCGTTTTTAAAGCCACGGATAAAGCAGGCTTGGTCAGTTCCACGACGGTAGCGATTACCGTGCGCGCTGCCAACACCAGCAACAATACTGCGCCTAATTTGACCGTACCCTTGACGCAGCAGAATGTCACCGTCGGCCAAAACTTGAGCTTTGAAATTAAAGCCAGTGACGCGGAAGGTGACGATGTGCAAATCACGGCTCAATCGCTACCTGCAGGCGCCAGTTTGTCGCCAGCGGCTCAGGATCTCGCCAGTGGCGAATGGATCAGTACATTTAACTGGACGCCCGATAGCGTACCAACCAGTAATCCACTATCGCTGACCTTTACCGGCACAGACGTTCCTGCAGACACCAGCGCAGCATTGAGTAGCTCAAAAACGCTGAAAATTCTGGTCAACACCAATGGCAGCGCAGTCAGCATCGCTGCGTTGAATTTCAGTAAAGCCCAATGGGATAGCCGTAAAAACCGGCTGGAAGTCTCCGGCCAGATCAAGCCATTAAAAGGTAAACGCTTACCTAAAAATTTGACGGTTAATTTGGTCGATACCGATACCGGCGAAGTGTTGGCAGCCGCCATTAAGGTAAATAAGAAAGGTCTTTGGAAATTTACCAGCGCCAAAGGTTTAAGCAGCCAACCCTGCCAAGTCACAGCCAATGCGGGCGGATTGACGGCCAGCATACCGGTTGATCGTAGTTGCGTAACAGAAGACGAGGATAGTGACGATGATGACGACGATCATGAAGATAGGCATGATGATTCTGACAGAAATCAGCGTGACGACAATCGTAAACCCAGTAAGAAACGTCGCCATTAGCAGTCATCGTTGATACCCAATAGCCGGATATCTGAAAAGGTATCCGGCTTTTTTATATCGGGCTTGCCATGGCAAATCATTCATCAAGCCAGCGTTTTTTAACCGAGCGACGTTCTGAAAATATCCGCTAAACGCTTAACTCCAGGGCCAGCTGAATCAGGATTGGCCAGAATCAAATACAGCGGTATTTCCCGAACCGCACCTTCCGTTAAGGCCAACGGTTTTAAGATGCCTGCAGCCAATTCCTGACTAATCTGTTTTTCCGGCAACCAAGCAAAACCATAGCCCATACAAACCGCCTGAACGGAAGTCGCAATTTGGCTGACCGTCCAGCGCTGATCCACTTCAACCGATACTGCACGTTGGTCGCGTTTGGCTCCGGAATCCCTGACCACGATATGTCGATGCGCTTGCAAATCTCGAAAGCTCAGTTCTTTACCTTGATGATGCAGTGGATGGTCACGATGCGCTACAGCCAGCAACCGCACCCGCATTAAAACATCCCCCAAAAACCCTGGCGGCAATTGCGGGGAAATCGCCAAATCCACATGACCACTGAGTAACGCATCCGAAGTGCCACCCAAAACCGACTCAATCAACTCGATTCGTGTTCCTGAACTTTCCTGACCAAATCGCTGCAAACAGCTTAAAAGTAAGTCCGACGGAAACAAAATTTCCGCCGCCAAGGTAATCACCGCTTCCCAGCCTGCCGAAAGCGCATGCGCCGCCCGTTCCAAATCGGCTGCATCGGCAACCAAAGACAAAGCACGTCGGTACAACATGTATCCGGTTGGCGTCAGCATGGCCTTGCGGCCTTGAATTTCGAAGACTTTGACTTGTAGCAAGGCTTCAATTTTTTGCACGGCATAACTAACCGCAGACTGGCTTTTAAACAGTTTTTCCGCAGCTTGCGCATAACCGCCCGCTTCCACCACTTCGATCAAACACCGCCATTGCTCAATAGTGATTTGTGGCCCCATAAAACCTATCCAATAAACTGATCATAATTCGCTAATTATTATGCTTTTTTATCAACTTTATAAGTTATTTAATAACACCACACTCTCTGAACCAGGAAAAATCATGACCACGTTATTACAAATACATTCAAGCATCTTTTCATCAACCGGGCACTCCAGTCAGTTAGCCGAAGAATTTGTCGCTACATGGCGCAGCAAACACCCCGAGACTCGAGTGGTGTTGCGTGACTTGGCCAGCCAGCCTTTACCTCATCTGGATGCACAACGAGTGTCGGCTTTTTTTACCCCGGCAGACGCGCTGACAGCGGAACAGCAAATAGTCATTGATGAATCCAATGCCTTGATTGATGAGCTCAAGCAAGCCGAAATCATCGTCGTGGGCTTGCCGATGTATAACTTTGGCATACCTTCAACCTTGAAAGCTTATTTTGACCACATTGCCCGGGCAGGCGTTACTTTTCGTTACACCGCGAACGGCCCTGAAGGACTGCTGAATAACAAAAAAGTCTACGTGTTTGCCACCCGAGGCGGCCAATATGTCGTTACTGCATTGGATAGTCAAACCGGTTATGTTCGAGATTTTCTGAATTTTTTGGGACTTCGTGATATCGAATTTGTCTATGCGGAAGGTCTGAACATGAATGCGGAAACCAAAGACAAGGCTTTGGCCGACGCCAGACAGCGACTGATGACATTAGTCAACTAATGCGTTAACCAAACAACAATTTTTTACCCACTAAACCAACCCAGGAGCTACACCATGAAATACTTAACCTTCATTGCTTTAACAGCAACGCTTTCCAGCCCGGCATGGGCCGCGCCCGAAACCTATGTCTTGGATGAATCACACACCCTGCCCCGCTTTTCGTACAGCCACTTTGGATATTCCACGCAGTTAAGTCGCTTTGACAAAGCTACCGGCAAGATTGTGATTGATCGCGAAGCTAAATCCGGCAGCGTGAACGTCAGCGTTGACACTAAATCGGTGAATACCGGCTCGACGCTTTTTAATGAACATATTCAGGGGGAAGATTTTCTGCATACTGCTCAATACCCCGTGATGACTTTCACCTCGACTCAGCTGAAATTCGACGGCGAAAATCCAGTGGCTGTTGAGGGCATTTTAACCCTCAAAGGCATAAGCAAACCGGTGACACTAACCATCACGTCTTTCCAATGCATGCCGCATCCGATGCTTAAAAAACAGGCTTGCGGGGCTAACGCCACCACTGTCATTAAACGCAGTGAGTTCAATATGGGCAAATACGCTCCCAATGTAGGCGATGACGTGACGGTTAACATTCCAGTCGAAGCCATCAAAGAATAAACATCGGCTAGCTACAAATTAGTGACTTTTCAGGAGAAAATCATGAGCACACGCACCTTAAAGCAAATCATTCCGGCGCTGGCCACCTCGGATGGTGGCGGTGTCAAGCTGCGCCGCAGTCTGGGGCAATCACAAACCCTACGACTGGACCCATTTCTGATGCTGGATGAATTTTCATCCGATAATGCTGACGATTACATCGCCGGTTTTCCGGATCATCCCCACCGCGGTTTCGAAACCCTAACGTATATGCTGGACGGTCATATGCTGCACCAGGATCATCTAGGCAATCAGGGTGATTTGAAAAGCGGTGGCGCGCAATGGATGACGGCTGGCCGTGGCATCATTCATTCAGAAATGCCGCAACAGGAAAGCGGTCGGATGCGTGGTTTCCAGCTCTGGATTAACCTGCCTGCTCGGGAAAAAATGAAACCTGCCAGTTATCGGGATTTCCAGCCGGAAGAAATCCCGTTGCTGAATTTAGCCAACGGTGAACAAATCAAAGTATTAGCCGGAACCGCAACCATTGAGGGTCAGACCATCAGTGGCCCGATTCAAGGCATCAGCACCCGGCCTTTGTTTCTGGATATCAGGCTCCCGGCTGGCGATACTTTTATGCATCCACTGGTCGCCGATCATCATGCCTTTGTTTATGTTTACGAGGGGAATGCCTTGATTGGCCCTCAGGACGACATGCGCCCCTTGGCATCGCAAACAGCCGGGGTGCTATCTGCAGGCGATCAGCTTGAATTGTTGGCAGGAGACGAGCCAGTGGCCTTTTTATTGTTAGCCGCAAAACCCTTGCGTGAGCCGGTGGTTCAATACGGGCCATTTGTCATGAATACCCGCGAAGAGATAGAACAAGCGATGAGGGACTATAAAAACGGTCAGTTGGTATCGGCGATCAATGAACAATCGCTTATGCCCAAAAACAATTTCTGACGCCGGTATAGCTTCATCAGATTCCTATCCAGACTTAGATAATTGACCAGCTATTGATTTACGCATATGCTACTAAACTTATCGGCATCATCAAGAATAACAGCAATTTTCTAGGAATGTGGGCCAGCAAAAAAGCGTGTCAAAATTTGGGGCCCACAAACACCAACCCCCTGCAGTTCAGTTTCATCAGTAACGAAAGTTGGACGTTCATTTTTTGGACACTGTCCAGTATATCGACACTATTAACCAGTCGTTCACCAGCAAAACCATAAGCCTTATCAGACTTAAGTACCTGTAATTAAATATTTAATTTCACACCCCATGAATGGCGCACCTATTGCTAATAGCTATCGAGACTACTAGCTTATTGCATATTCCAGCCAGTTCAAAACCACAGAAACAGCTCAAATAAAGCCATCTGCCATCAGTCTCAATTTAGAACCAATAACAGACAATGAGGAGTCAATATGGCTATAAGCACTGCTACAAAAGCCGCAACCGATGCGTTGGCCGCAAAAACTACACTCGTCACCGACCAACTGCAGGCTAATGTAGCATTCCAGCGTATTACGGGAAATTAAGCCTTCCGAGAATACTCGTTTCATGCCTATCCACATCGGATCGATCGCCCAGCACTTAACTCAAGTATCCGATTTGTTGTTCGGTTGCTATAGCGGAATCTCAGAGCATGCCGTTTGCGACAATGGCATTATATCCGTTCAGAATTCTGCGTTCTGAACCGAAATCTAGACCCTTTGATACTCGACTTGCTAAATATCAATATATACTGATCGAAATGAGATCCCTCCAATCGATCAATCACTATGGGAATTAAATAATGAAGCGTTCTAATCCCAGTGATTGCAACATGCAGATGATTAATTAAGATATGTCTGGATTCAGTATCTTTCGCAATTTCGATTTCGCGCGTTTGGTAGGGCTTGCCATCGCCTATTCCCTGCTGGCGAGAATGGTGTTGTTAGTTTCCTTGGCCCATGGCAATATCACGATCTTCTGGGTTCCGGGAGGGCTGGCGCTGGCAGCACTCCTGGCTTGGGGGCCACGATTCTGGCCCGCCGTGTTCGTTGGGGCGTTAGCCGCCGGACTAATGGTGGGAGATCCTCCAGTAACATCTTGCCTAATCGCGCTTGGGAACACCCTAGAGACTCGAGCAGCAGTTTGGCTGCTGAGAAACTGGCTGCGTTTCGACGCAGATCTAAATCAACCTCACGATTTTCTCAGCATCTTAGTTGCCGGAGTATTGGCGTCTTGCATCAGCGCCCTGATAGGGCCACCCTCACTGTGGCTTGCGGATTATTTCGCCGAAAATAGTCTTTTGGAGTACATCGGTTTGTGGTGGCAGGCCGATTTTCTGGGCATCATACTAGGTACACCGACATTCTTGATCTTTCGCCGTTTTTCCTCGGACTTCTTCACTTGGAAGCGAATCGGGGAGTTCTCGCTGTTTTTTCTGACAGCCTTTGTTGTAGGACAGATCATTTTCGTGGATTGGTTTAAGCAGTACTTTGGTCAATACGCGCTCGGCTACTGGATGTTTTTGCTGGTCATGTTTGCAGCTATCCGCTTTGGGCGGCATGGCGTAATGTTAATTGTCACAATGACAACCATACAGGCCCTCTGGGGAGCTTTCCATGAAGTGGGACTTTTCGGTCGAGATTTGACAAGCACCGGTTTGCAAAATTTTTGGTTTTATCAACTGTCCCTGACGGTGAGTGGACTGACATTGGCGCTTTTTTTAAACTCTCGGGAACAGATTTTGTCAGCTCTGAGAGAAAGTGAGGGACGGCTGCAACTTGCCTGGCAGGCAACACGTGACGTCATTTGGGATTGGAATATCATCCAGGACTCGCAAAGATGGAGCCAAACCGGCGGACAGGTTTTCGGTTGGTGGGACGTGGTAACCACTGCGCAAACCGCCGCATGGTGGCTGGAACGGGTGCATCCCGATGATCGGCAGCGGGTTGAGGCGCGGTTTTCTGAGACCCTTGATGACCCTGAATGCTTTTACTGGGAGGATGAATATCGCTTTTTGCGGGCTGATGGAAATTATGCCGTTGTGCTTGACCGAGGTAATTTGAAAAGAGATGCACAAGGTACCCCACTTCGTATGGTGGGCGCGATTCAGGACATCAGTGAGCGCAGGTTGGCAGAAGAACAGCTCAAGGATAGTGAAACCCGCTTCCGCGGCCTTTTCGAGCAAGCGGCTGTAGGCGTAGCACAGGTTGAAACGTTGACTGGTCGTTTTGTCCGGGTAAACCCCGCTTACAGCAAAATTCTCGGTTACTCGATTGAGGAAATATTACAACTGGATTTTCAAACCGTTACCCACCCCGACGATCTAATGCGCGATGTCGAAAACGTCAAACGATTGAGACAGGGAGAGGTAGCTCAATACGAGGTAGAGAAACGTTATCTGCGCAAGGATGGAACGGCAATTTGGGTAAGTTTGACGGTCTCCCCTTTATGGTCCAAGGGAGAGAATCCCAATTACCACATTGCCATTGTCCAAGATATCACCGAACGCAAAAATGCAGAGGAAAATCTCCGAATGAGCCAAGCGACCCAGCGTATGGCTATGGAAAAGGCCCCTTACGGGGTCTTGTTAATCGGCAAGGATGGAGCTATCGATTATGCAAATTTAGCGTTCACCGAGATTTTGGGTTATACACAGACCTGTGCGACTGACTTGAATGCCTTGTTCGAGATGGCCTACCCCGATCCCGACTATCGCCGTCATGTAGAAGAGGCATGGCATCAAAATGTCGTGACCAATCCGCAGGTTTATCATACTCCAGATATTGGCAAGGTATTCACGGTCACCCGTGCCGATGGAGTGTCTCGGGAGATTGAATTCCATACCATCCGCCTGCCGGACGATAGGCTGATGATTACGCTTAGTGACATCACCGAAAGCAATCTCAATCAGAATCGAGAACAGTTCCGAAGCCTGGTACTCGAACAATTAGCAAATGGAGCCGCTATTGAAGAAATTTTCACCCAAATCACTTTGGGAATTGAACGCATATGCCCGAAAGCATGGTGTTCGATTTTGGTGTTGGATGAAGCCGGCGAACGTTTGTTGACCGGCGCGGCACCGAATTTACCCGATTTTTACAATGCCGCCATACATGGCTTAGCCATCGGAAATGGCGTTGGTTCTTGCGGAACCGCCGCTTACACGGGACAACGTGTGATTGTCCAAGACATTGCTAATCATCCGTATTGGACCCCTTTTAAAGAGCTGGCCGCCAAAGCCCACTTGGGGGCTTGTTGGTCGGAGCCAATCAAAAATTCCTCGGGATGCGTATTGGGAACATTTGCGATTTATCACCAACACCCACAAGTACCAACCGAACATGAAATCTCTCTTATTTCACTTGCTGCCCAATTAGCGGGGATCGTGATTGAAGCAAAACATACCGAATCCGACTTAGCCAATTACAGAAATCATTTAGAGGAAATGGTGGCTGAACGTTCTGCGCAAATCCTGGAGCTTAACAAAGCATTAGCAGAACGTGCATTGGAAGCGGAAGCCGCTACTCGCGCCAAAAGTGCTTTCCTAGCCAATATGAGCCATGAAATTCGCACTCCTTTGAACGGCATCCTCGGTTTCGCTCACCTCCTGCAAAGCGAAGCGACTTCGCCAAAACAGGCAGAGCATATTGACAAGATCAGCCAGGAAGGTGGGCACCTACTGTCCATCATCAATGATATTCTGGATCTTTCCAAGATCGAGTCAGGCAAGTTGGTTTTGGAAGAGACCGACTTTTCACTTGACTCCGTGTTTGGCTCAGTAGTCTCTTTAGTATCCGAATCGGTCAACAACAAGGGCCTTAGTCTCAATGTTGACACCGATGGCGTACCCCGCTGGCTGCGAGGCGATCAAACCCGGTTGCGCCAGGCCCTGCTAAATTTTGCCGGCAACGCCGTCAAATTTACCGAAAATGGCGCAATCACCCTAAAGTCGCAATTGCTCGAAGATACTGGGGAAGAGCTGTTTATCCGTTTCGAGGTGCGAGACACTGGCATTGGCGTTTCTGCCGATAAGCTATCCCGTTTGTTCAACGCATTCGAGCAGGCCGATTCCTCAACCACCCGAAATTATGGCGGCACCGGCTTAGGTCTAGCTATCACCCGAAGGTTGGCCCAATTGATGGGGGGCACGGCGGGAGCTGAAAGCCGGGAGGGCCAAGGCAGCATATTTTGGTTCACCGTTAAGCTGCGCCACGGACAGGACGTCCAATCGTTACCTTTAGAAGTTCCCAAGGGCAAAGAGCTGGACGCCCTGCGCACACGCGCAATAGGTGTCCGCCTGCTGCTTGCTGAGGATAATGTGATTAACCAGGAAGTAGCCCGAGAGATTTTGCAAGCCGCCGGGCTGAACGTGGATATTGCAAGCGACGGTAAACAGGCTGTGGAGATGGCACAAGCTTTTACCTATGATCTGATCCTGATGGACGTGCAAATGCCGCAGATGGACGGGCTCGAAGCGACTAGGCACATCCGTGCCTTACCTAACTGTCCCAAAGTGCCTATTCTTGCCATGACCGCCAACGCCTTTGACGAAGACCGTCGAGAATGCCTCGCCGCCGGCATGAATGGCTTCGTCGCCAAACCAGTGAATCCAGACACGCTCTATGCCACCCTGCTCAAATGGATACCCGATAAACAATTCGTAAGAGAACAACCAATATTATCCGCTCAACAAGATCAGGCAAGTATGGATTGGCTGGTGAAGGTGTCAGAAATTTCTGGACTCGATGTCACCGTCGGATTGCAACACGTAGCGGGTAAAAAGGATTTATATCGAAAGGTGTTACAAATTTTCGTGGAACATCACCAAACAGATGCTCAACACCTTCGTGACCATCTAACCAATGGCAATCTAGCGGAAATTGGCCGGATTGCCCACGTACTTAAGGGAGTCGCTGGAAGCATCGGAGCTGTTTCGGTAAGAGATCCTGCAATAACACTAATGGATAAACTTCACAGTGGTCTCGGACAGCATGAAATTGAGCCATCCACTCGTGAACTGATTACTCAATTAGATTCAGTTATTCAAGACATAGGTAAAATACTGTCTATCGAATTTCATCCAACATAAATTTTCAAACAAAATTTTATTTCGGCAATCTATTGTAAGCATTGGACTTCATTCAGGGCGTCCTATTGAATTAGTGAACCGGTGTGCAGTTAGTGAGGATTCTTGATAGCGACTTTGTAACCTCATAGTTTCAGATTCTGAATTTCCCGGAATGACCGGTTTTGAGAAACGTGACAGGTAGGTATGGGTCGATTGTGTTAAAAGGGCCTTTATTGAAAAAGTGTATTTATTAAAATTATTTGGTAATTGCTCAGCGTAGATTCCCTACAAAACTGAAAATAATGCTTGGCAGGATTTTTCAGCATTTATTTTTGTAAAGCACAGGGGGAAATTACGGTGAGTAAATACCCAATAAAATTTGAAAGGCTGATGGACAGCCTTAAATCTGTGCCAAATTGCCCCGGTCTTCCAGCCAGCATTTTCGGTCGCCAGCGCGTTTTTTAGCCAGCAACAAGTCCATCTGCTCAAATGTTTCGTCGTTTTCGGCGATGGTGAGTTGCACCAGGCGTCGGGTGTCCGGATTCATGGTGGTTTCGCGTAATTGCGATGGATTCATTTCACCCAAACCTTTGAAGCGCTGAATATTGATCTTGCCGGTCAGTTTTTCGGCTTCGATACGCGCCAAAACGCCCAAGCGTTCGGATTCATCCAGCGCATAAAATACCTTCTTACCCACATCGATCCGATACAAAGGCGGCATCGCCACGAACACATGCCCTGCCCTTACCAACGCCAGAAAGTGCCGATAAAACAAGGCACAAATCAACGTGGCAATATGATTACCGTCGGAATCAGCATCCGCCAGAATACAGATTTTGCCATAACGTAGATTTTGCAAATCCTCACTATCCGGCTCTATGCCCAACGCCACTGCAATGTAATGTACTTCCTGAGAAGCCATGACTTCGCTGGACTCCACTTCCCAGGTATTCAAGATTTTGCCGCGTAACGGCATGATGGCTTGAAACTC
>SXGU01134183.1_pt1 | contig 15640 bp, 11 predicted proteins | sample 3174531 | NCBI WGS metagenome assembly SXGU01 (sample SAMN11356863, study PRJNA531348) | freshwater metagenome | isolation source: freshwater sample F1-140 | place: China: Fuxian Lake, Yuxi | collected 2017-12-25
AACGTAAAGTCGATGCGGGTGCCAATAGCGCCATCACACAGTTTTTTTTCAACAGTGATGCGTACGCCCGGTTCAGGGAGAATTGCCATAAGGCAGGAGTGAGTATTCCCATTATTCCAGGCATCATGCCAATCCAGGATTATGCTAAATTAATACGGTTTTCAGGCGCTTGTGGAGCAGAGATTCCATTATGGCTACGAAAGCAATTGGATAGCTTTTCTGGGGATTATTTTTCAATTAAATCCTTGGGAGTAGAATTAATCACGAAGCTCTGTGAGAGGCTTTTATTAGATGGAGCAGAAGGATTACATTTTTATACCTTAAATCAAATGAATCCTGCCGTACATATTTGTAGAAATTTGTTTAGTGATGCAAGCCGAGCTGATTTTCTTAATTTTATTTATGCCTCATAAATAAAGTATTTATTTTATACATGAGCTTGGCTTAAATTGCTAAATTTAGGTTAAAATACCAACCTCTAAAATTGATCGAGTTGTATCTATGCCCACATTACTTACATCGGAGAGACCGATGTAAAACTGAGAGTGACTTTGTTTTCAAATGCCATTATTGCCCTCTTGCAATAATGGCCTAGCCCATATATAAGTTGTAGCAAATTTAAGATATAGGAGTCGCGCGGTAGGATGGATATTCAGGACACTATTCATGCGTTAATTGAGAAACATGTTGCACAAACCCCCCTCAATATTGCTGCCCTATGTGAAGGTCAAACACTGACTTATACCGCACTAAATGAAAGCGCAAATCAGCTTGCTCAGCATTTACGGGAAATAGGGGTTAAACCAGACACACAAGTGGCCATATGCATGGAGCGGTCCATTCATCTTCTCAGCGTCATTCTTGCTATTTTGAAGGCAGGTGGTACTTACGTACCCTTAGATCCACTACACCCCGAAGCACGTTTGTTATTTACACTAACAGACAATAATAACCCCATTATCATCATTAACTCTAAATTTAAAGATAAGTTTATGCATTATCAAGGAACTCTTTTAGTCCTTGAAGAGGATGAGCATAAAATCGCTGCACAACCAACACACAACCTTAACCCAGTCGTTAGCCCACAACACCTAGCCTACATTATCTACACCTCTGGCTCTACCGGGAAACCTAAAGGAGCATTAATTGAACATCGAAGTGTCGTCAATTATTGCCGGTGGTTTGCTGATTATTGCTGTGATCGACCACAAAAAACCATCGACTTCTCCTCCAATTATATTTTTGATATGGCGGTCACCACCTCGATTATCCCGCTGATGCTAGGCCTAACCGTTGTCATTTGTAAAGATGACGTTAAAAAAGATGTTAGGGATTACCTAAAATATCTTGCTAAAAATAAAATCAGCATCATTAAAATGACACCGAGTTACTTCAAAGTATTATTGCATGAAGTAAAAAATAATCCTTTTGCGTTACCTTACTTAGAATCCATTATTTTAGGAGGAGAAAATCTACCCGCAGCCGATTGTGCATCCTGGCTGTCACTCTATCCTCATCATACGTTGTTTAATGAATATGGCCCTACAGAAGCCACCGTTGCTGTTTCACAATACAAAATTTGTAAAAACAACCTCGCCTCGTTAGAGTTAAATGTACCGATTGGTCAATCAGGTCCTAATATGGAGTGCTATATTCTTGATAGTGATAACGCTCCTGTTATCGATGGTGAAGTAGGTGAGCTTCACATTGGTGGAGTTTGCCTTTCGCGAGGGTACTTGAATCAACCCGAGCTAACAGCAAAGCAATTTATTCAACATTCATTTAACCATCGTCATAAAACTCGCCTCTACAAAACGGGTGATCTATGCCGACGACGTCCTGATGGAATGATTGAATATATTGGGAGAATTGACAATCAAGTAAAGATACGTGGGTTTCGCGTGGAGCCAGGAGAAATCGAACGATGTATAGTAGCACATCCGGCCGTAAAAGACGTGGTCGTCCTTGCACAAAAAGATGAACAGCATGAAAAATTAATCGCCTATTATATCTTAGATAACGACAATGTGGCTCCAAATGTTACCCAAATCCAACCCTACCTAGCTGCCAATTTACCCGATTATATGATTCCAACTGCATTTGTAAGAATCGATGCCTTTCCCCTAACAGCAAATGGTAAATTAGATCGACTTGCACTGCCCATCCCGCGGTTTACCACGAATCAACATTATCTTGCGCCATGTACGGCATTAGAAAAGACGCTCGCAGAAATATGGTCTGAAGAACTTGGACTAAAACTCATAGGCACTGAAGATAATTTTTTTGAATTAGGGGGGCACTCCCTATCAGCCGCACGAATTATTTCAAAAATAAATAGTACCTTAAGCAAAGAGATTAGTTTACGGGAATTTTATGAAGCATCCACTATTAAAAAGCTCATCACCATTATCTATCGTGCAAATAAAATCGATAAAAAAATTTGGATACCTAGTTCAAATACTGCATCCTATGATGAACCATTGTATCTTCCATTAAGTGACTTCCAGCTCATGCTCTGGCTTTCAAGTACATTCGAACCCAGAGCAAAAAAAATGAATATTACGGCAAGAAAACGTCTGCAAGGACGGCTTGATCAACAGGCATTGACTTTTGCTTTTAATGCTGTTTTTAAAAAACATGAGATTCTATTTTACCGCATATTAACATTTCGACCCGCGCAACGATTACAAGAAAACCTGCCGTTTACAATCATCGAGAGACATTTAGAGAGCCTCACTGAACTAGAGAGCAAGTCAGCGCTTGATGTCTCAATGGATGAACTCATACACCATTACCCCTGGAAGAAAGGCATGCCCTTGGTCATGGCAAGATTATTTCATTTAAAAAATGAAGAAGTTGAATTACAAATCTGCATGCCCCATATCATTGCTGATGAGGCTTCTCCAGACATTTTATTTGCGGATTTATCTCAGTTTTATCATCGATACAACGACCAGCCAATCCTTGACAACGTAATAGCGAATAAATGTTATAGAGACTACCAGTCAAATGAGCAACACTACTCCCAAGAACGAATCAATAGTGACATCGCATTTTGGGAGGAATACCTTAAAGAGGCTAGTTTATTTGCATTTCAACCAGAGCATATTGTTAAAAATATGGCCTCAGCAAATTACTCCTATTCAACTTATATAGAGATGCCAGAAAAAAGCGCCACGAAAATACAACAGTTTTGCGCTGAGAACTGTATCAGTATTAACGATGGGCTATGTGCCGTATTAGGATTGGCTTTAGTTAATTGTAGTCACCACTTTAATGATGAAACTCAACCTATTTTTATGAATATCGTAAAATCTACACGAGGGAATCCGGTGTATGATGATACCATTGGCTGTTTCCTTAAACTTGAACCCATCAAATTAGGTTTAAGCAAGCGAGCTGATTTAATCAGCTTATCGAAACAAATACATCAATCAACCATTGATACCGCACCCTATCAACAATGCTCTGCCTTGGTAAAACTTGCATCTATCAATACACTTCGTCGGAAAAGAAGCCATATCAAGAAATATTTATTCGAGACTCTTATCTATCTTTACACAAAAATATGTTCCATGCCAAACCTAGATCGTAAAACCCTCAACCTGTGTGAGCGATTGGTCGCCTTCAAACGAACAAATCAATTTGTTGTTAATATCAACGTACATAAAAGCTTCATCCCAGGCGTAAAATTACAAAATACAACGGAATTATTTGGATTGAAAACAAAAAAAAACCAAAGTCACCAACACGACCTATTAGAAATAGATCAATTTTTGGATGTTTGTTTTCTACGTGATGACGACAAAGATACTCCTTTTATTGTTATTTCAGCCAATTTAACCCCCTCATACCGCGAACAAATCGCCAGGGAAATGATCCGAATTATTAATTCTGAAACCAACGGTCATATCACCGAAAAAACACCCCGTTTTGAGCGTTCAGTCCAGGTTCAGCGTCAATCTGACCTCTCTGCCATTAAGGAAATGGCAAACTAAGATAAGCCAGAAGAGGGGCCTATCCAACGACTGTTTTATTTTTGCAGCATTACTTTTTTTCTGATAGCATCGTAAGTTCGATTTTTAGTAGAAAAAATAAGGGTCAAGGAATGATTAGAAAAATTTTTGTTGGTTTCGCCTGCCTCGCTAGTGTTTCTAGTTTTTCGTGTCCTTTGGCGCAGCCAACAAACGATGTTAATTTTTGTGCTTCGTTCAAAGTAGCAGCAACATGCTATTGTACTTCATCAGGTCTTCCAACTGGCATGTGCCAAGATATGAACCAACTTTATTACCGTATGCTCAGTGTATTTGGAACGCTGCAAAAGGCCTGTGAGTACCAGAGTTATACTAGCGTACAAGATTGTATAAACAACTGGAATTGTTACCTCCGCGGCGGCACAGACTCAACGGGCAAACTATGTAGCTCAACCAAACAAGCATGCCAATAATCGCCGTTTTACCGTTTAGCATCCCTTAGGCTCCTCCGTTAACGATGAGTCAAAAATAAAAAGAGATACGTTATCTTGAATAATAATAAATTTTTATTAATTCTATTTTTGCAGATCTCAATTTGTGCAATAGTGTGTGGGCGTAGTACAGCCGCAACCAATAGTTTTCAGTACCCAACATATGTTGGAATTGCCGGTGGATATGGTTCAACCACCTGGAAGGGCTTAGTTCCTAATAAAGAAAATCAAAACCTAGCCATGAGCCTATCTACGCCAACCGAGGCGATCGAGGGCGGGGGCGTTTGGGGATTATTTGCCGGCTATGAATTTAACCCTTTTTTTGCCCTTGAAGCCAGTTATTTTCAGTACCCAATAGCACAGGTTTATTTTGATAATATAAGTATTTTTAGCCACTCAAATCACGGGTTAACGTCGTTTACGACTCAAACCGAAGCAACAACCTTAACAGCAAAAATCATGCTCATTGTTCCTAAAACAAAATTAAGGGCCTATTCAAGCTTTGGAGCTGCCAACGTTCGTCGAAAGGATTTTCTTTTTAATAATTGGCACATAAGCCCAACATTCGGGTTCGGCTTCAATTATAATTTTACAGCCCACATCATGGGTGAGTTTGGCGGCAGTTATGTAGCAGGGTACGGCGAAGCACAGTTAAACCCAACTGAAGTTTACGTTCCATTTCTTATTTCAGGATTTGTACGGTTAGCCTATCGATTTTAATTTTTTCATCCAAAGAAGCATGAGCTCGTTCGAACTCCTACAAACCATTTTCTATTAACCAAGGAATTTTGTTATTATTTGTACTAGAATGAACAAATAATAACCATTAACAAATGTGATGCAAAATAATAAATTTTATAGCTTCGGGAAATTAATTTATCCACTACGATGGTTTATTATCGGCGCGTGGTTAGCCATTATTTTAGCCTGTATTCCTTTTCTTCCACACATTATAACCCCCTTCAAAACCACGGGATTTATTGATGAGCATTCGGATAGTGCGCGTACTGAGCACTATCTCAATTCTAACTTAGGTTACAATAATGAGAACAAATTTCTTATTATTTATCACAGCAAAACGTTGTTAGCAACGAACCCACTCTATATCAAGAAAATAAAAAAATCGCTTGCCAAGCTCAAACACTTCCCCATTCAACATGAAATTATCCTACCCGATAGCAATAGAAAACAAATATCTAAAGACAAACATACGGCTTATGTTGCCGTGATGTTGAAAGGTAAGGAGCCAATCAACGATAATTTGTTAAGGCAGTTCAAAGCATCAATAAAAACACCAGTGCACATGACCATGCAACTGGGAGGTGAGCCTATTTTTGTCGAAGATGTGAATCAACAAACCGAAAAAGATCTTTCTAAAGCCGATATTATTGCGGCCCCATTGGCAATCATCACGTTAGTGTTGGTCTTTGGATCAATGGTTGCAGCCATTCTACCTATCATTTTAGGAGGCGGCTGTGCGTTAATTATTCTAACTACTCTTTATTTTTTAGGCCATGCCTTTACGCTTTCAATTTTTACCTTAAATATTGCCCTATTATTGGGCCTTTGCCTTAGCCTAGATTATGCCTTGTTTGTCATCAGTCGGTTCCGTGATGAGTTACGTACCGGATTAGACATAAGAGAAGTCATTGCAGTCACTGAGGCAACGGCAGGCAAAGCTATTTTCTATAGTGGTCTTGCCGTATTTGTCAGCCTGAGTGCGCTTTTATTGTTCCCCATTAACATACTTTTTTCTGTCGCAGTCGGCGGGTTAGCTGCCGTATTTGTAGCCGTGTTCTCAGCTATTATATTTTTACCCGCTATCCTTGCAGTTCTCAGTTCAAAAATCAACTTAGGGCATGTGAAGATCTACAGAAAGAAAAGACCTGTTCGTTTTAATTCTTGGCATTGGATAGCAGAAAAAGTGGTTGGTCGCCCGCTGTTGTGCTTCGTTTCTATTCTTATTTTCTTGTTACTGCTCGGGTACCCATTTTTATCCGCCAAATTTGGGGTATCGGATTTTCGTATTTTCCCAGAGCACTCAGAAAATCGCGATTTTTTTGATACCTATTCTGAGCAATTTAATGAAAATGAATTAACGCCCATTCTAATATTAGTAAAAACGCGTCATCACTCCATATTATCGTACAAAAATATTGCTAACTTATATGATTTAACCCATCAATTAAAACGTAACCCTTTAATTGCTGAAGTCAATAGTATAGTCACAACCAACTCTAAACTATCGGCACACCAATATTACAAACTATACAATTTACATACTGATTTGCTGAATACCAACCTTAAAACATTATTAGAAACAACAACAGGTCATCATTTCACGGTCATTAATGTCATTAGCAAATACCAGGTTAACTCACCCAAAACAGAAACCTTAATCGATGAGCTACACAAAATGAAGATCGGCAAAGGAATAAGTATGGAGTTGACTGGTACACCAGTTAATAACATAGATGTGCTCCATAGTATTACTCATATACTTCCTTATGCCATTTTATGGATCATGATTTTCACTTATTTCATCCTTCTTATTTTATTGCGGTCAGTATTCCTGCCTCTAAAAGCAATTTTAATGAATTTATTAAGCCTTAGCGCCTGTTTTGGAGCCCTTGTTCTTGTATTTCAAGATGGTTATTTGCATCAAATTTTAAATTTTCAGCCACAAGGGATGTTGGATATCAGCTTATTAGTTATCATTTTTTGTGCTCTTTTTGGATTCTCTATGGATTACGAAGTATTTTTATTAACACGAATAAAAGAGGCCTATGAATTAACCCACGATAACGATAAAAGTATTGTTTTTGGCATCGAGAAAAGCAGCCGCATCATTACAAGTGCTGCAATTATTGTGATTTTCATTTGTTGCTCTTTTTTGGTTGCTGATGTGTTAATGGTGAAAGCGTTTGGCTTAGGCATAGCGGTTGCAATTTTTGTTGATGCTTTCTTGATTCGTACCATCCTAGTACCAGCAACCATGGCTCTCATAAAGTCATGGAACTGGTACCTACCAACATGGTTGAATAAAATTTTACCAAAATGTTAGGGGGTCAGATCCATACTTCATAAGGTCAACCCTCTCTAGCCAAATCCCAATTTATTTTAGTCATTCATTCTCTGTAACACACCCACGTCATCCCGAACGAAGTGCTTCCAATTAGCCTTAAGTTTCAGTTGATTCCATCTCAATTATTTGATCAAATATCTCCGCAGTACGCTACTTAGGAAGTGCCCCCGGATAGAATAAGGTTGATATAGGCGCGGATTTTGAAGCGAATTGATAATGAAACGTTGTACGTCAACTCCCGTTTATATCCTTGGGGTGAGGAAATCTTGAAGTGTTTAAATATTGATCTGATAAACAAAACCTAGCGATAATTTTTCGGGAAATTAGGGTCAATGCGTTGAGTTTACCTCCCGATCTCCCTGATTCCGCGACAGTGCCTAATCCATCAACGACGATCACAAAGATTAAATTGACGACAGATCTCATTGGAAGCTGTTCCATTGCAGGATTTTCCGAGAATCTGTATGTTTATGCCAAGGCCACTAATGGCTGGGGTCGGTTGAGTCAGTATGACGCAGGAGCAGTCCGCGCCTTTGTGTTAGCCCCGAAGCATCCTTAGCTACGGCAATATGCATTGGAAATGAAACAGTTGGACACCGGAAGCGCGCTCCATTCGCGCCTCCTTGTTTTCAAAGGGGAAACTTAAAACCATGGTGAGCACATTGTAACGAAGGTGTTACAAAATAACTGTCCGTTGTTATATCACGATTACAGTCTTTTTTTATACTGCATGGGGAATATTAATACCATTGGAGATATAACAAATGATGACAAAAAAATTGCTCAGAAGCTCACTTTTAAGTGCTACTACTCTGGTTTCATCCTTATCTTTCGCGTCACCAGGCGCACATCTTCATGGCCACTATCCACCAATGGATCATGGGTATAATCAGCGTCCTTACTTACGAGATGAGTATGTTGTATCCAGGCACTATCATCCAATAAGGTATAGATACCACAACTGCCAACATCCATTTTACCTATGGGGTGCTTGGTTACGCTAATGAATCTTTTCATAAACGACTACCGAGGAGTTACCCGAGTGGCCTCTGCGCGAATACTCAAGAGGTGAGGATGAGCTCGCATGCCGCTTTGTTTTATACAAACTACCCGATAAAATAGGAAGATAATGGGGTCTCTAGGTAAATTTTCATAACCAATGTCTTGCCTATCTACATCTCCCTGACTAGAATGACACCCGCCTTCACATGATGAATGAGATAGACAGTGACCATGGAAACTAAGCATTTCGATACACGTGCAATTCATGCAGGACAAGTGCCCGACCCAAGTACAGGCGCCGTCATGACGCCTATTTATGCTACATCTACCTATAAACAAACAGCGCCTGGAATACACCAGGGCTATGAATACTCGCGTACTCAGAACCCAACCCGTTTTGCTTACGAAGATTGCATTGCAAGCCTCGAATCAGGGCAGCATGGATATGCATTTGCCTCAGGAATGGCGGCAGTGAACACCGTCGTCGATCTACTCAATGCCGGCGATCACGTGGTTGCCATGGACGATCTTTACGGTGGCACTTACCGATTATTTGATAAAGTTAAAACCCGTACGTCCAGTTTATCTTTTTCCTTTGTTGATATGGGAAATGTAGATAATATCACTGCCGCCATCCAACCCAACACCCGGATGATCTGGTTAGAAACACCATCTAACCCCATGCTAAAATTAGCCGATTTGCAAAAAATTTCAGATCTTGCCAAGCGCCATGGCATTACAACCGTTGCTGACAATACATTTGCTACCCCCTGGATCCAACGGCCACTTGAATTCGGTTTTGATATCGTTTTGCATTCTGCAACGAAGTATTTAAATGGTCATTCTGATGTGGTAAATGGTGTTGTGGTGATTGGGGATAATGTCGCGTTGGCGGAAAAAATGGCCTTTTTACAAAACTCTTGTGGTGCCATAGCCGGTCCATTTGATAGCTTTTTGGTACTCAGAAGCTTAAAAACACTGTCGTTACGTATGCAACGCCACTGTGAAAATGCCATGTTTCTGGCTTCTTGGTTAGAAAAGCACCCTCGCATCCGACAGGCTATTTATCCTGGCCTAAGTTCACATCCACAACATAACCTCGCAAAAAAACAAATGCATGAGTTTGGCGGAATGATTTCAATTGTGGTTGATGGTGGGCTTGATGATGCAAAGCGATTTTTATCACGTTGTGAACTTTTCACCCTCGCTGAAAGTTTAGGTGGTGTTGAGAGTTTAATTGAGCACCCAGCGATCATGACGCATGCATCCATACCTGCTGAAAAGCGTAAAATGCTAGGAATAGAAGACGGTTTTATTCGCTTATCCGTCGGAATTGAGCATGTTGACGATCTAAAAGCAGATCTTCATTTCGCCCTAAGCTAGACTTTGGAGAAGACCAATGAGTGTCATAAAAAGATCGACAGGAAAATTACATGCCATTTTCGCTTTGCTCATTCTTGCATTATCCACCGCTATAGGATCGATTCCTATACTGTTTATTGGTTTATTAAAACTACTTCCCAATCAACGCTTAAAACGTAGCTGCACAAAAATGGTTGATAAGATTGCTACCCTTTGGTGTGCTGCCAACAATTTTTATCTGGATAAATTACACTCAGCACACTGGGACATCACAGGAACAGATCATTTTAACCCACAAAATTGGCACTTAGTGGTGGCAAATCACCAAAGTTGGTTAGATATTGTTGTTTTACAACGCGTATTTCATCGAAAAATCCCTGTACTAAAATTCTTCATTAAAGACCAACTTAAATGGATACCCTTATTGGGGTTTTCATGGTGGGCAATGGGATGTCCTTTTATGAAACGTTATTCGCCAGCGTATTTAGCTAAAAACCCGCATAAAAAAGGCCAAGACCTACTCGCCACAAAGAAAGCGCTTAAATTATTTAAGCAAACGCCTGCAACACTCATGAGTTTTGTTGAGGGAACGCGTTACACACCACAAAAACTATTGCAACAAAACTCGCCATACCAACATTTACTGAAACCCAAAGCAGGCGGTGTTAGCTTTGTGATTGACGCCATGAACAAGCAAATCAATCAACTAATAGATGTAACCATTGTCTACCCCCATCAACATCATTCCCTATGGAATTTTTTATGCCGTGGGGTACACTCCGTAAAGGTCCACATACGTCAAATCTCAATTCCATCGCAATTTTTGAATTCCTCTTTACTAGAAAATGCCAAAACGCAATTAGAATTTCGAGAATGGCTTAACGAGCAGTGGTCTGAAAAAGACCGTCTGATAAACGAAATGAAAGCTTAAATCACCCTTAGCCGTGTGCACTGGGTGACTTATATCGGTCATAAAAATCTAAGTACCACTCAACAAAGCGCGCTACGCCTTCTTTCACGCTCGTTTTTGCAACAAAACCTAACTGTTGTTGTAAACGAGACGTATCTGCATGCGTTGAGAGTACATCACCCTTTTGCATAGGCAAAAATTCTTTAATAGCCTCTTTGCCTGTTGCGCGCTCTATAGCATGAATGTAATCCAGCAAATTGACAGGACGACCACATCCTATATTGTATACACGATAGGGATCAGAGCTGCTAGCGGCATCAGGAGCATCGCTAGACCACTCAGGATGTTCTGCAGCCGGACTATCAATCGCCAATGAAATTCCCATTACGATATCATCAATATAGGTAAAATCACGCTGCATGTGGCCATGGTTATAAACTTTAATCGGAACACCCGCAAGAATATCGTGGGTAAACGAAAAAAACGCCATGTCTGGTCGCCCCCACGGACCATAAACAGTAAAAAAACGCAATCCCGTTGTTGGTAATTGATACAAGTGTGAATAAGAGTGAGCAATTAATTCATTGGCTTTTTTGGTGGCCGCATAAATAGCTAAGGGATGATTCGTAGCATCACTTTCCTTAGAAGGCTTTGCACTATTTGCTCCATACACTGAGCTTGTCGACGCATATACTAAGTGCTCGATATGATGATGCCGACATGCCTCAATAAGATGGGTAAAACCAACCACATTTGACTGTACATAAGCTTGCGGATTTTCTAAAGAATAACGTACCCCCGCTTGGGCTGCTAAATTAACAACGCGTTGCACCTGATGTTGTGTGAATATCTCGTTTAATAGGCGTTGATCACAAATATCACCGTGATAGAAGCTGAAATTGGGGTATTTTTTTAATTGCTGAAGACGTGCGTTTTTCAATCGCACATCATAATAATCATTGAGATTATCAATACCAATCACCGTATCGCCACGCTCCAAACGATGTTTGGCAAGGTGATAGCCAATAAAACCGGCACTTCCTGTCACCAATAAACGCATTCTACATCCAGAATATGTAAAAAATATGAAGTATACTCTCTACCGTTTACGGTGCAAATTATCCTTTGTCTAAGGATCAAGATTACCTCATTAAAATAAACGGGCTCAAGGCGTACGAAAAACCTGAAAAATAATTCATAATGAATAAAAAAGGCATTAAAATGACATCTATCCAACATATCATTGAAGAAACTTTTGAACATCGGCAAACGGTAACACCGGATAACGCATCACCTGACCTCATGAGCGCATTAGAAAACGTGATGTCTGGCCTTGACTGTGGCCATTATCGTGTAGCTGAGAAAATTCAAGGCTCATGGGTTGTACACCAGTGGCTCAAAAAAGCGATCCTTCTTTCTTTTAAGGCATACCCCAACCGTATCATTGACGCAGAGTTTTGCCAATTTTACGACAAATTATCGCTCAAGTTCAGAGATCTAGATCCTGCTGCATATACCGAAATGGGGATTCGCGTGGTCCCGCATGCGATGGTCCGTCGCGGAGCATTTATTGGTAAAAACACCGTGCTCATGCCCTCCTACGTTAATATTGGCGCCTATATTGACGAAGGGGTTATGGTAGATACTTGGGCCACCGTTGGCTCATGTGCACAAATTGGTAAAAATGTCCATCTCTCCGGAGGAGCTGGTATTGGTGGCGTTTTAGAACCCTTACAAGCAAATCCCACGATTATTGAAGACGATTGCTTTATTGGAGCACGCTCCGAAGTTGTAGAAGGTGTTATCGTTGAACGTGGCTCCGTGATTTCCATGGGTGTTTTCCTTGGCCAAAGTACTAAAATATACAACCGGTTAACAGGCGAAATAAGTTATGGTCGTATACCCGCAGGATCTGTGGTCGTTGCTGGTAATTTGCCCAGTGATGACGGTAGCCACAGTCTTTACTGTGCTGTGATTGTAAAACAAGTCGATGAAAAAACACGCGCTAAAGTCAGCATCAATGAATTATTAAGAGACATTAAATAATGAACACCATCAAGGAACTGCTTGGCACACTCATCGCGTATGAATCGGTGACGCCTCATGATGCTGGCTGCCAAGACTACATGATTCATTTTTTACAAAAGATGGGTTTTCACTGTCAACGATTTGATAAAGCACCGGTCAATAATTTTTTTGCGCGTTATGGCAAGAGTAGCCCCCTTTTAATATTTGCAGGCCACACGGATGTCGTGCCTGTAGGCGACCTCACCAAATGGCATACTGATCCGTTTCGCTTACATGAGCAAGATGGAATGCTCTACGGTCGAGGAAGCGCCGACATGAAGGGTAGTCTTGCCTGCATGTTGGTTGCTGCCTCGCGCTTTGTCAAAATATACCCGAGGATGGTTGGTAGTCTTGGTTTTCTCATCACCAGTGGCGAGGAAGGTGATTATTTTAATTTAGGCACACCCTATGTGATGGATCAACTGCAACAGCAGGGCATTCAAGCTGATTTTTGTGTGGTTGGTGAGCCATCCAGCACCCAATATGTCGGTGATGTGATTAAAATTGGCCGTCGTGGCTCGCTGACAGCAACACTTAAATTCCATGGAAAGCAAGGCCATGTTGCCTACCCCCATTTGGCTGAAAACCCTATTCATAAAATATCCCCAGCACTGGTCGAGCTAACAACAACGTGCTGGGATGAAGGCAACGAGCATTTCCCTCCGACATCCATGCAAATAACCAATATTCAGGCAGGGGGACAAGCTAGTAACATTATTCCAGGAGAGTTGACGCTGCAACTCAATTTTCGCTACTCAACAGAACAGGATGATGCGACACTAAAACAGGCGGTACAGGCCTGTTTTGCTCGACACGGTTTAGAACCCATCATTGAATGGCGGTTGAACGGGAAACCGTTTTTAACTTCAGGCGGACGTTTACTTGATAGCTGCATCGATACCATCAACACCCTAACGAGTCAAACACCAGAGCTATCAACCAGTGGGGGCACATCAGATGGTCGTTTTATAGCGCCATATGGTGTTGAAGTCATTGAACTTGGGCCAGTCAATGCGACTATCCATCAAGTCAATGAGTGCATTGCTTTGACAGATTTGGAGATACTCTGCGAGATGTATTATACACTCTGTGAAAAACTTCTAGTCACGACCATATGAAAACAATGCCATGAATAAAATAAGGAGATTCGTGAGCATCACAATTACCCTGCAGACACTAACGGCGTCGCATCCCTTGCAATGGCATCACTAATCTTTACTTTTTCATCGACCACCTTTACCACGCAGGAATCAGACCAAACATTCAACGCTGTTTCTAACATATCAATCAAACTGTAAAAAGGTAAAATAATTCCCATTAAGGTGATGGGTACGTTCATGCTGGCAAGTAAGCTTGCGCTTAAGAAAAAGCAACCCATCGGGACACCCGCATTACCAATAGCCGCAACCGTAGCCACGATTACCCATAAGCCCATGGTCGCCAAAGAGATGTCAATGCCGTGATTTTGCATGAGATAAATAACCGTTGCAAAAATGAACGCTGCACAACCATTCATGTTGATACTAGTGCACAAAGGAAGTACAAAACGGCTTATTTGAGGACTTACTTTCAAATTTTTCTCAACGGTATCCATCGTCACAGGTAATGTGCCTACTGAAGATTTAGAGAAAAAAGCAAGGGATAAGGCGGGTAACATGCCTTTCATCGCTTGCGATGGCTTAATACCATGTGATCGCAACCATAAAGGCAAAATAATAAACCCTTGCACCAAATTAGCCAGCACGATAATTAATAAATACTCTCCGATCCCCTTGATAGCTGTACCACCACGCAACTGGATAACTGTCGTTGTAATGAAGCCAAACAAACCAAGTGGGATAATCGCAATCACCCAATGGGTTATCACCATAAACAAACCATGAGCACCACGAAAAAACTGGGTAATCGTCTGTCGTGCATCAACATCAGGAATAAAACGAATAGCAATACCCACGATAATTCCCAAAAACAGTACACTGATCACCTGCTGCTCAAGAAATGGCGAAAAAATCGTCGTAGGAATCAGTTGAGCCACATACTGAAAATACCCCTTATGATCCATAGGCAATTTTGTCATGTGATGTGCCGTTAGGTGAGCCATAGAGGGATGAATTAAAATATAGAGCAAGCAGCTGACTCCTGCCGCAATGAGTGTTGTGCCAAGGGTATAGCACATCGTGCGACGCCACACGGCCTTCATGATCCCATCTGAACGATAATTGGATAACGTAACAATGATTGAAAGTGCAATGATGGGCAAACTAATGCACTTAAAAATCCGGATAAATACATCTGAAATAAATAAACCTAACATTTTCAGAGCCGCAATATCTGACATGCCACTAAAAATACCCAATAAAATCATGACGTAGTATAGAACTGGAGTACTAAACCAAAGATTGCTTTTTTTTATAGTATGTTGTGCGCACATAGTATGCCCTTTTAGTCATTCGAATAAAATGCGTTGGGTTGACCGAAATAAAAGAGTGCTGTTTTAACAGCAACAACAGCAGCAGAAACACCCTGGGAGGGGAAGCACGACAAGGCAAGTTACTCGATCTAAATTAGACATTTAAGAATCCTTTGCATCAACAACTGTATTTAATTTAAACATTAAGGTTATATTTTAACAAGTTTTTCGTCTATGTCAAGACAAATTAGCTGGTTTACCTATTAATCTGGACTTTGGCCATTTTTAAAAATGGCCAAAGTCCAGATTAATATTAACACGCATGTCTGTAAAAAAATA
>SXGU01121925.1_pt1 | contig 15635 bp, 18 predicted proteins | sample 3174531 | NCBI WGS metagenome assembly SXGU01 (sample SAMN11356863, study PRJNA531348) | freshwater metagenome | isolation source: freshwater sample F1-140 | place: China: Fuxian Lake, Yuxi | collected 2017-12-25
AACCCAACGCCTTAAGTCGCACACAATTAAGCGGCGCACTCCCACACATCGGGCTACCACTGGCGCAAAACTTCGCTCTACAACCCAGTCAATCTGGGCTTTCGGAAAGGCTTTAAGAATGTCTTGTGCCGCGGGCATGCTGTGCACCACATCCCCCAAGGAAGATAACTTGACGATCAATACTTTCATTGCTGAAGTCTTAATGCGCAGATTGCTCAAACTGGGCGTCAGGCTTAACGGTTTGTAACAAGTCGAACATGATTTTTTGAATCCGCTCGAGTGCCTCTGGGGTATGGCCTTCAAAGCGCAAAACTAAAACGGGTGTCGTGTTGGAAGCTCTGACCAACCCAAAGCCGTCTGGCCAGTCCACGCGCAAACCATCAATCGTGGTCACCACGGCGGGCGTTTCAAACTGTGATCGTGCTACCAACTTTTCGACCAATGCGTGCGGCTCGCCTTCGGCACAAGGCACGTTGAGCTCAGGTGTTGAGTAGCTGGTTGGAAGTGCATGCAGCAATGCGTTGGAATCAGCCACCTTACTGACAATTTCTAACAGGCGACAACCTGCGTACGTTCCATCATCAAAACCAAACCACCGTTCTTTAAAAAAGATGTGACCGCTCATCTCGCCACCCAAAGGGGAATTTATCTCGCGCATTTTTGCTTTGATGAGTGAGTGTCCTGTTTTAAACATCAACGGCACGCCGCCAGCCGCTTTGATGGCAGGGGCTAGGCGCTGAGAACACTTCACATCAAACAAAATAGTGCTACCGGGAACGCGAGACAGAACGTCTTGTGCAAACAAAATCATTTGTCGGTCGGGGTAAATATTGCTGCCATCGCGGGTCACAATTCCGAGGCGATCCCCGTCGCCATCAAAGGCCAAGCCTAACTCGGCGTCGCTGGTTTGCAAAGCATGAATCAGGTCACGCAGATTTTCAGGCTTGCTCGGATCAGGATGGTGGTTAGGGAAATTGCCGTCGACCTCGCTGAAGAGCTCAATCACTTCGCAGCCAATAGATCGCAATATGTCGGGTGCCGATGCCCCGGCTACCCCATTGCCAGAATCGACGACAATTTTGATGGGGCGCTGAAGGCGAATGTCGCTTTGAATGCGTTCTTGGTAAGCAGGCCTGACATCGGCACTGCTTCTGCTCCCGCCAGCTTTCAGCTTCCAAGTCGCATCGACCATCATGTTCCGCAGGGCTTGGATATCGTCTCCAAAGATTGCGCGCCCACCCATCACCATTTTGAAACCGTTGTAATCCCTGGGGTTATGGCTACCTGTCACCTGAATTCCACTGGTGCACAGCGTACTTGCTGCAAAGTACAACATTGGCGTGGTTACCATGCCCACATCAATGACCTCCACGCCTGATTCTGATAATCCACGCATCAAGGCATCGGCCAGCGACGGACCGCTTAAGCGGCCATCCCGGCCTACGGCAACCTTTTTTTCACCATGCTGCAGTGCTTGGGTTCCAAAGGTCTGGCCCAATCGAAGTGCGACGTCTTCATTAACCGTTGTGGGTACGATGCCGCGAATGTCGTAGGCTTTGAAGATACTGGGAGAGATAGTCATTTTTTTTGTAGCACGGGCACAGCTCTGGTTGGTTCTGCCATTGTAAAAGCGTTCAGATGAATGGGGATAGCGGTATCCATTCCAGTACTATCGCTTATCAAGCTACCATGACAAGCAAAAAATGAAGCCCTTTCAATCCCAAGCAGTCAAAACCACGTTTCAAAGTCCGCTCGGCCTTATGACTCTGGCTGCCAATGACAAAGGTTTAGTTGGTGTTTGGTTTGACGGACAAAAACATCAACCTGCCTTGGCTGATTGGGCCATGGTGAACAACCATCCTGTTTTAGACCAAGTCAAAGCTGCGCTCCAAGCCTATTTTTTGGGTCAAAGCAAAGATTGGAAATTAGACATTGACGAAACCATAGGAACAGATTTTCAACGCCAAGTTTGGAGCCAACTTCGCAACATACCTGCTGGAAAAACTGCAAGTTATGCGGACATTGCCCATGCCATTGGACGCCCAAAAGCCGTTCGTGCCGTAGGGTCTGCGGTAGGACGCAACCCTCTAAGCATTGTGACCCCCTGTCATCGAGTGATCGGGAGTAAGGGGGCAATGACGGGATACGCAGGGGGAATAGAACGTAAGATCGCGCTTCTTAAATTAGAAAGTGCTTTGTGAACGCCACTGCTTCCCGACCGTCTCCTTGGATCCCTGAATTTGTTTTACTCGCCGCCATCTGGGGAGCCTCCTTTTTGTTCACACGAATCGGCACAGTGGAGTTTGGGGTATTGGCTACGGCTGGTCTTCGAGTGCTGATAGCGACCTTGTTTCTGCTTCCCATTCTTTTGATTCGTGGCCACAGCCAATCCTTGCGAGAGCACTGGAAATTGGTTTTACTTGTTGGCGTTACCAATTCCGCTATTCCGTTTGTCTGTTTTAGCTTTGCTCTGCAGTCCATCACCGTGGGCCTTTCCTCCCTATTGAATGCCACAGTGCCCTTGTTTGGCGCAGTCATCGCGTGGGCGTGGCTCAGCGACCGGCCTAGTGGATCGCGCATGTTGGGTTTAGCTATTGGATTTTTCGGCGTAGCGATGTTGGCTTGGGACAAAGCCACTTTCAAGCCCGATGCATCCGGGTTGTCCAGCGGATGGGGCGTTTTAGCGTGTCTTTTTGCTTGTATTTGCTACGGTATCTCAGCAAGTTTCACCAAACGATTCCTCGGTGGACTACCTTCCTTGGTGTCCTCAACGGGCAGTCAACTTGGCGCAGCTTTAGCGCTACTGCCGCTCACCATTTTTTATTGGCCAAGCCAGGAAGTGTCGATGAAAGCTTGGGGGGCAGTGATCACTTTAGGCGTGGTCTGTACAGGATTTGCCTATATTCTTTTCTTTCGCCTTATCGAGCGAGCGGGTCCAGCCAAAGCCTTATCGGTCACTTTCGCCATTCCTGTCTTTGCCGTTCTCTACGGTGTGATTCTGCTAGGGGAAACAGTGACGCCGTGGATGGTGGGCTGTGGTTTAGTGATCGTGCTGGGAACAACTCTATCCACAGGAATACTGAAATTCTCGACTCTTGGATTGTCTAAATAACCAATACCACCCGGAAATCATTCACATTGGTATGCGTAGGGCCTGTAACGAGCGAATCCCCGAGTCGCTCAAAAAAAGTATGCGCATCGTTGGTATCTAGAAACTCTACCGGATCCATTTTCAAAGAGCGCGAACGATCCAATGTTTGCGGATCCGCGTAGGCGCCTGCAACTTCTTCTTGGCCGTCAACACCGTCGGTATCTGCGGCCAATGCGTGTATGCCGTTTGCACCGCGAAGTGCCAAAGCCAAGGCCAACAAGAACTCGACATTTCGGCCTCCCCTGCCCTTACCCCGAACAGTCACCGTGGTCTCTCCACCGGAGAGCAAGACGCAGGGCTTAGAAAAAGGCGCGCCAGTACGAGCGCATTGCAGTGCAAGCGCAGCCATCACTTTTCCAACTTCTCGCGACTCCCCTTCAATCGCGTCACTCAGAATATAAGCGTTCAATCCCGCAGCACGGGCCACTTCAGCGGCGGCCTCTAAGGCCATTTGCGGTGTGGCAATGAGACGACTTTCAGAGCGCGACATCCGCGCGTCTTCAGGTTTCATTGACTCGCCAGAGCCACTTTCTAAAACATAGTTTGCAATTACAGGAAGCTCAATCGCATACCTGCGAACAATCGCCAAGGCGTCCGTACAAGTCGTTGGATCAGCAACGGTTGGGCCGGACGCAATATCAATAGGATCATCCCCAGGAACGTCCGATAACAGCAAGGTGAAGACTCGCGCAGGAAAGCACGCAGCAGCTAAACGGCCACCCTTGATCGCAGATAGATGTCGTCGTACGCAATTCATTTCAGAAATCGATGCTCCTGACTTCAACAAAGCCGCATTAATGGCTTGTTTATCTTCAAGGCTGATGCCTTCCAATGGCAAAGGCATCAGAGCCGAGCCACCGCCAGAGATCAGGCACAAAACCAAATCATCTTTAGTTAAATTTTGAACTCGCTTAAGGATCGCTTTCGCAGCATTTAAACCATTGACATCCGGAACGGGGTGAGATGCTTCTACGATGTCGATATGTTTGCAATCCACCCCATATCCATACCGCGTTACAACCAAGCCTTCCAACGGCCCTTTCCAATGGTCTTCCACCGCACGGGCCATAGCAGCAGACGCCTTTCCCGCCCCGATGACGATGAGCCTGCCTTGGGGTGGCGAAGGCAAATGGGCAGGAACACACAAAGCAGGTTGGGCGCTGGCGACTGCAGCGCGGAACATGTCGCGTAACAGTTCTTTAGCTTCGCTAGCGTTCAGTAGGGGGCGCATCATGGATTGTTGAAACCTTTGCTTAAGGTTTAGCGCACTTGCCACCCTCTGCCAATCCAAAATGGGCGGCAACACCATCTAAAACCAGCATCCCCATCGCGGTACGGACCTCGTCTGTTGCACTACCAACATGGGGCAATAAGGTTGTGTGCTCTAAAGCCAGCCATCGTGGATCAATGTGCGGTTCATTACGATAAACATCCATGGCTACGCCACCGAGTCTGCCCGTTGCAGCGTGGGCAAAGAACGCTTCTTCGTCGATCAGATCACCGCGGGCAACGTTAACTACCATCGCTTGATCCGGCAGCAACGCCAATCGCGCTGCATTGATAGAACCACGCAACTGCGCTGTAGCAGGGGCACAAATACACAAAATATCACTGTGGGCCACTAAACCGTCAAGCGTTGGATGGAATTGCGCGCCCTGTGACTTTTCTGGGGGTAAGGCCGAACGGTTATGGTAATGAATCGACAGGCCAAAGGGCCGGGCTCGCTCGGCTACAGCCTGACCTATGCGCCCCATTCCAAAGATACCCAGTCGCAATCCTTGTAAAGACCGACCCAGCATAGACTTAGGCGCCCAACGCCCCCATCGCCGTTCCCGAAGGATTTTTTCAACACCACTGGTATCTCGAGCGGCCGCGATGATCAAAAACAAAGTCAGATCTGCAACCGCTTGCGTAAGCACATCAGGGGTATGAAAAACTTTCAGCCCGCGTTTTGAAGCCGCTTGCAAATCAACGTGGTCGGTTCCCACCGAATAGGTTCCGAGTACTTTGATCGAATCGGGCAAGGCAGCAATCGTTTGAGCGCTGAGCTTATCGCCTGGCATCACGATCAAAGCATCCATGCCAGCCACATTTTTCAATAATGCGTCGCCAATCGCAACGTCTTCGCGCCAAACGGTCAGATCAAACAATTGCTGAGCACGCTCTATTACGGCATCGGGCGGAACTCCCGTTAAAAGCAGCCGAGGTTTGGGAGGTTTTAATTCAGGGTTCATTTCTTTTTTCCGCGTTTCTTACTGATATCCGTTGACCACTGGGAGCGAGCGCCTTTGGCGGGCGGGCTCATGAAGGCATCACCCAAATTACCCGACCCAGGTTCTGGAATAGGACGACCGCTGTCGCGCCACTCTACGGCGGCCGCAAACCCGTATGTTTCAGCATAACGTTTAAACCAAAGTCCTTCGGGTGTGTGACGTGTAATGCCATCGAAAACATTGGCAAACATCTGCGTTTGCTCCAGCCCCATCGCGTCGATAGCTTGATTGATTACGAGCTTAAGCATCATGAGTTGGTTTTTAGGAACACCCGCAATACGGTCTGCTAATTTCTTTACAGTTGCATCGAGCTTTGCCAGGGGCGCCACTTCCGTTGCCAACCCCCACTCATACGCTTGCTTGCCGGTAATCAAATCACCTGTGAGCATCAAGCGCTTAGCTCGCATCGCACCCAAACGGTAAACCCACATCGCAGGACTTGGGCAGCCCCAAACGCGCACAGGCATATAACCAATTCTGGCTTTATCTTCCATTACGATGAAGTCGCAACAGGTCGCGATATCACTGCCCCCAGCAGCGGCATAGCCGTGAACTCTGGCAATCGTAGGTTTATAGGAACGCCACAGGCTCATGAAGTCCTCGGTATTTTTCTTCATGAACTTATAGTCCAGCATCGGGTCCCAAGGCATGGGCTGGGTAATGATGTTGGTGGGGTCGCCTTCCGCGTAGTGCTTGAGGTCATAGCCGGCGCAAAAAGCATCGCCTGCGCCGCGCACGACGATCACATGCACCCGATCATCGGCGTTCGCTGCCTCAACGGCTTGGCGAATTTCACCAGGCATTTCATCATTAATCGCGTTCAATCGCTCCGGGCGGTTGAGCGTGATCGTTGCAATACGCCCATCGACAGAAATTTTGAGGGTAGAGTAGTTCTTGTCAGCTTTTTTACTGGCAAGGCGCGCTCCTAAAACTACTTTTTTGCTTGCAGCTTTGAATTTAGGTTTCGCTGAGGAAATTGATTTTTTTGGTACTGTAGCCATAGTTGTCTCCATGAGTCAGGCGACAATAATTTGCCACCTTTAAAGAACAACTACTTTGTACCACGCTTATCGCAGCGCCTGGAAAACGACTATTCGATGGAAGCGCTTTTACTAGACTCAACCATCTGAATGTAATTGGACAAAAGAATCACACGGTCTTTAGTGATACTTCCAATTTTTCTGATGCCCTGAATGGGATTAGAGATTCCGGCTTGTACTTTGGAGAAAATAGTTTGCATTAACCTGATTTCTGCATCCCTTTGGTGTGCCCATTGCTTTTGCGATTTACGCAAAGCGGTTTGCTCATCCTCTGACAAAAGTTTCATGAGAGTGTTGTACTTGGACATCAACTCTACATCCCACAGCTTTTCCGATTGCAAAGTGCAATTAGCAATACCGGGCAGAGTTGGTTTTTTAGCAATGCATTCATCCAGAATTTTGTCAATAGGGTTGTCTGCAGCCCATGACACCTGGCCTAAGAAACCGCTCGCGGCAGCGACAATGATTACAATTAACTTAAGCATAAAATTTATGGGTTCTGTTTAAATATTACGTTTCTGTCATTTACTATACATTGGCTTAAGAAAAATGGTGTGACTTTCTAGGCAAAATTACAAAAAATTAACCCATGGATCAAACTGAGATATTCATCGTCGCGTTCTTGACAGTTTTGCTGCTTTTGCTGACGTCAATACCTGTTTACATTCACAGGGTTGGATTACGTTCTCAACGAAAATTCATTGGTGCACTGCAGAAATCACTGCCCCGAATTTCGATTGATTCAAGTCGCAGCCAAACCAACCAATTCTTTATTCCCAATCATTACGCGCTTTTTCAACTCAGTAGCCGATCTTTTTTGATTGTTTTTGGGCCTTTGGAGGTCATTAAAAACACCGACAGGTTGCCTTACGGGAAGGCCATTCTTAAGAAGCTTCATAGCAAGTACAGCACTGACGATTTCAATGCAATAGCCGCACTGGTTGCCGAAAAAAGCACAATCCCTGATGCAGATGAGATTCGCAAAGTAACCGCGCCTTAGGTCCGCTGAAGGGCCGTGGTTAGGCCTTTTGCCGTGCTGGCCAAAGCACACTGGCGATCGCAACCATCACGAACACCATGGCTATCCAGTCTTGCCAATGCGGCATTTCAGCCGTGATGACCGTTGCGCTGAGCGTGCCCACTAAAGGAACAGCCATCAAGCTCATGGTACTGGTTGAGGCTGGCAGGTCGCGCGCTATGCCAAACCAGATCAACTGCGCAAATCCGTAATTAATGAATACACCATAGGCCAAGCTGCCCCACATCACGAGGGAGAAAGCACTGGGATGCGGGAGTGGCTCCAGGGAAAGCGCAAGTGCCCAAACTACGAAGCTACCAAGCAGCAGCATCCATACCGTAACCACCAACGGCGAGAGAGTGAGATGCGCGCGTCGAAACAACAGCGTGCCTAGCGCCCACGAGATTGCGCCGCCCAGCATCCAAGCTACTCCGGTGGGTCGCCCCGATAGGCCTTGAATCTCGTGCCACAACAGTAGTCCAATGGCCAAACCTACACACAACACGGCCAAACGCAAACGTGCAGTGATGCGTTCGCCGAAAAAGACCGCTCCGATAAGCACCGTAAAAATCGGCATCGTAAAACCCAAGATCGCGGCGCGCCCTGAGGCTAGCTCCTGTACCCCGAAGATGGACATGATGTGCCAGCCCAGCACATTGGGCAAGCCGAGCACTGCGATGGAGAGCCACTCGCGCCCAACTGGGCGCATGCGCTCGCCCCGAATCGCCACATAAACAAAAAGCCAACTCGCCCCTAACAACATGGTGCTGGCCCGAAAGTGAAGCGGACTGATCTGCTGAAGTGAGAGCTTCATCATCGGCCAGTTGACGCCCCACATCAGCGTGAGAGCTACCAGCGCTAAAAGTTGGCGACGTGTAATCACAGGGAAACGGACAAAGAATTCATTCGCATGCGGCAAAGTATGGCATGGTAAAAAACTGAGCATTGCCAGACGCTGTTTTAATATTTAAAACCGCATACCTAGAAAAATTTTGACCTCTCACAACCTTTAAATCTAAGGGACGAGCGCTAAAAGTCCCAGCGACACAGGCATTAAAAGAGTCGCAAAAGTGTCGCCGCTGTATGCAAAAAATGAAAAATAGCCCTCAATAATTCGATTGGACTAAGGTCACCCGTGGCAACTAGTATCTTGGAAGCAACACTAGGAGACTAAATTGGAACTCGCCCGCTTCCCTCGTATTCGACTCGGTCATTTCCCGACCCCACTAGAGCCCATGGATAACTTGACGAGACTGCTCGGCGGGCCGCGCTTGTGGATTAAGCGCGATGATTGCACCGGCTTGTCGAGCGGCGGTAATAAAACACGAAAGTTGGAGTATCTAATGGCCGAAGCACTTGCGCAAAAGGCTGATACCGTCATCACACAAGGGGCAACCCAGTCTAATCACGCGCGTCAAACGGTCGCAGCGGCCGCAAAACTAGGGATGCAGTCCCATATTTTGTTGGAAGATCGAACCGGTTACACCCAATTCAATTACCTAGAAAACGGCAACGTATTACTGGATAGGCTGCATGGTGCCACGGTAGAACGTCGCGCAGGCGGAAGTGACATGCAAGGGGAGATGGAGACAGTGGCCAAACAATTGGAGCGTAACGGCCGTCGACCCTACGTAATTCCTGGTGGCGGATCGAATCCTGTCGGTGCTCTGGGTTACGTAAATGCCGCCCTGGAGTTGGTGAACCAGTCAGTGGAGCTAGGCCTGCGGATAGACCACTTAGTACATGCCACCGGGAGCTCAGGCACCCAAGCAGGTTTAGTAGTCGGTCTGCAAGCTATGCAAAGCAAGATTCAATTGTTGGGAATTGGAGTACGTGCGCCAAAAGAAAAACAAGAAAGTATGGTCTACGATTTAGCATGCCGAACTTGGGCTCATATGAAGTTAAAGGGAGACCTAGATCGCACATCGGTTCTAGCCAACTGCGATTACGTTGGCGACGGATACGGCTTACCAACACCAGCCATGGTTGAAGCCGTCAACTTACTTGCCAAGACTGAGGGCATCTTGCTTGATCCTGTTTACTCAGGCAAGGGCATGGCTGGATTGATCGATCTAATTCGCAAAGGCCAATTTGCTAAAGATCAAAACGTCGTGTTTCTACACACTGGTGGATCCGTTACGCTTTTTGGTTACCCCGACATTTTTGGTCTCGTGCCAACTTGAGAATCTCCGGTCAATCTTTGTTTTTAAAACGTAATTCAACCAAGTCATTAAGGAGACTAATCTGAAAAAATTCTTGCTCTTTTTTAAGATCGTAATTACCTAAACATATGCAATTTTTTTAACTAATGGAGATAACATGAAACATCTACTCAAAATACTGTTCATCAGCTCAACCTTGACTCTCGCAATGGCTTCTCAAGCCATGGCGCAAACCAAGGTGATCATTGGTCACTTCGGCGATCCCGCTCCTTACAAATCTATTGTTGCAGACGGCAGTCTTGAAAAAGTAACCGGCTGGTCCATTGAGTGGCGTCAATTTAATTCTGGCGCTGAGGTGAACGCTGCCATGGCGTCTGGCGGTATCGTGATCTCTGAGATTGGCTCTGTTCCACTATCGGCTGGATCTAGCTCTGGCTTAGACTATCAAATGATTTCTGTGGGTAAGGCCATTGATAGTTCTGAGGCGCTTATTTCAAGAAATGGAGCTGGTATTGATAAGCCAGCAGATTTGAGAGGCAAGCGCATTGCTGTGCCAATCGGATCCACAGCGCACTTCTCGCTGATGGGTGCTTTAAAGATGTACAACATGACAGAAAAAGACGTGACGGTTGTCGGCATGTCGCCCAATGAAATCGCCGCAGCTTGGAGTCAAAATGCCATCGATGCGGCGTTTGTTTGGTACCCAGTACAAGCGAAGATACGTGAAAACGGCAAAATTATGACTACGGCAGGTCTTGTTGCCAAAACTGGTTTTCCTACTTTCAATGGCTGGGTCGTCACTAACAAGTTTGCAGCGGCAAACCGGGCTGGTTTGATCAACTTTCTTAAAGCAATGAACCAAATCAATGGTGACTACAGCAAGAATACGGCCGCGTGGAATGTAGATTCGCCAAAAGTTAAGGCCGTTGCTGCTAACGTCGGTATTACGCCCGCTGCTGTAGTTTCTGCATTGGAAGGGGCGGTTTACCCCGATGCTGATTTAAATATGTCGGCCGCCTGGATGGGTGGCGGTGCAGCCACTACGATCAAATCCACAGCAGACTTTTTAAAGAGCGTTGGACGAATCAGTGCGGCAGCTGACAACTACTCCAAGTTTGTAAATCCTGAATTTGCCAAAGCTGCTGCTGGCAAGTAAGTTTTCACATATTCACATGTACTGACCTGCTCGCACCGGGTCAGTACGCTTCACAAACTCATTTAGGACTCCAATGACTGCACTTGCAATCCGCAATGCATCGGTGTTTTATCCGGTACCCGGCAAACCGTCTGTACATGCGTTAAAAAATATTAACTTTGAGATTCATGAAAAAGAATTTGTCGTGGCACTTGGCGCATCAGGCTGCGGTAAATCAACATTACTGAACTTGATAGCTGGATTCATGGCGCCCAGTGAAGGCGAGATTTCACTCAACAACAGAATCATCACCGGCCCTGGCGCAGATAGATCGGTAGTATTCCAGAAACACGCTTTACTACCATGGTTGAATGTACTGGACAACGTGGCGTTTGGTTTAAAAATTCAAGGCCATAACAAAGAAAAACGAGAAAAAATTGCCCGCAATTTCATTGCGCTGCTTGGCCTTGAGCAGTTTGAACAATCTGCTACCTACCAATTGTCTGGTGGAATGCAACAGCGAGTTGGTATAGCTCGGGCTTTGACCAGTGATCCAGACATCTTACTAATGGATGAGCCACTTGGCGCGCTTGATGCGCTGACTCGCGAAAGAGCACAAGAACTGATTTTAAAAATCTGGCGTAACACTGGGAAAATGGTGTTCTTCATCACCCATAGTGTTGAAGAGGCACTATTTATGGGCACCAAATTAATCGTGATGTCGCCACGCCCAGGCCGAATTTCACATGTATTCGATTTACCCTTTAGTCAGCGCTATTTTGAGACTGGCAATGCTCGCGCGATCAAAGCCTCCGCCGACTTTATTGACCTTCGAGAAAAGATATTGCAGATTATCTTTACCGATGAATCAGGAGACGAACATGAGTGACACCCGTTCAACGCTTAAAGATAGCTTCTGGGCAGGTTTTACGAAAGCTAAACCTGCAAAGCCAGGTGAAATTTATGGTGTCCCCGGACAAGGTGACAGCTTAAAAGTTAGCGCTGTCGTCATTGTCCTGTTAATCTTTGTTTGGTGGTTCGCCACCTATGCGGGATTTATCAAGCCGCTTTTCTTGCCCTCGCCGATGGGCGTTATTGATGCTTTTCTGGTTGTACTCAAAGACGGTTTTACGGGAGCTAGTTTCTGGGAGCATACTTTGGTCAGCACGCTGCGCGTCTTTGGCGCTTTCTTGCTAGCTTGCGTAATAGGGATACCCCTTGGAATTGCGATGGGTATGAGCCCATTCGCGCGCGGTGTTTTTGACCCACCCATTGAGTTTTACCGCCCGATTCCGCCGTTGGCTTACCTGCCGCTCATGATTATTTGGTTTGGCATTGATGAGTTGTCAAAATTATTGCTGATATTCTTGTCCGTCCTGGCACCTATGGCCTTGGGAGCAAGGGCGGGCGTCAAGTCAGCAGCCATTGAGCAAATTCATGCGGCCTATTCGTTTGGAGCCACCCGCTGGCAGGTAATTCGCTTAATAGTTTTACCTTCTGCTATGCCAGAAATATTTACGGCAATGCGAGTGGGAATTGGTTTTGGCTGGACAACTTTGGTGGCAGCTGAAATGGTGGCCGCCACCTCCGGTTTAGGCTATATGGTTTTGTCAGCGTCGCGATTTTTGCAAACGCCGATTGTCATCATGGGCATTGTGGTGATCGCTGCGATTGCATACGCTTTTGACCACTTAGTGCGTTTTATTGAGCGTCGGGTAGTGCCGTGGAAGGGCCTTACGTGACAGAAAATATCCTGCCACACCGAAGGTTGGGCTTAGGCTCGACCCTAGTGTTAGTTCATGGCTATTTAGGGGGCTCAAGTCAATGGGACCAACAGGTTCAATTCCTGAGTCGTCAATTTGATGTCATAGCTGTGGATTTGGCCGGCTACGGCAACGCGCAGCACCTGAACGCACCCACCGAAATGGCCGCACACGCCAGAGACGTACTCTACACCCTAGATGAGTTGGGAGTAAATCGTTTTAACTTGTTAGGTCACTCTATGGGCGGCATGGTAGTTCAAGAAATCGTCAGCATCGCGCCAGCAAGGGTGCACAAACTAGTGCTATACGGAACCGGGCCAGAGGGCAACATCCCCGGGCGCTTTGAGACCATGGCGCGTTCACGCGAGCGACTGGCCGAAGACGGTCTACAGCGGACAGCAAGGCGCATTTGCGCGACCTGGCTGCTTGACAAAGAGGCCTCGCCGGCCTTCGATTTATTAGCTTCTCTAGCCGAGTGCGCCAGTGAACAAGCGGCACACGCTGGCCTTATGGCTATGGAGGCTTGGGATGGACGCGACCGCCTCAGCGCGATTCAACAGCCAACCTTGGTATTTTGGGGCGAGCGAGATCGAACCTACGGTTGGTCGCAAATTGAAAAGCTCTGGCGCACGATTCCAAATGCCTGCCTTGCTGTATTGCCTATGTGTTCCCATGCAATGCACCTAGAGAGAACCGACTTGTTTCACACACTGCTTTTGGAGTTCTTGCTTTCGGGTGAATCCTTGACATGACCCTAGTGCGCGGCTTTGTGAGCTTAGGAGCTAGCCATAATGTGCGTAACTGGGAGGCTGCGGCATTGGAACTGAAATGGCTTGACGACTATATCGCACTGATCGAGACGGGTAGCTTCTCGGCGGCCTCTGAGCGTCGGCATATTTCCCAGCCAGCCTTCTCGCGCAGAATTCAGATGCTCGAAGACTGGCTCGGCGTGACTCTGATCGACAGAACACGTAAGCCACTACAGTTCACCCCCGTGGCCAGGGACAACCAGCTCGAGTTTCGCCACTTAGTGGCACAGATTTATGAATTTCGCGCCATTCTTAAGTCCGAGTCGCTTGACAGCGCTGGCATCACCGTTGCTGCTCAGCATACGCTCGCCGCGTCCTATGTTCCAGGTTTTCTCGTCAGACTGCGAGATCTGGGCTTGGATCAGAATTTCAGAATTAGGTCTGAGAACCGCTCAGACAGCGTTGGGATGCTAATACGTGGCGAGGCCGAGATCCTGATTACGTACGACAACCAGCAGTCGCCTTGCAACATTTCAGATCAACTAGCACTGCGCCACGTACTTGGACAAGATGAGCTGCAGCTAGTAGCCAGCCCGTCAATGCACAAAACATTAAGGACGGTCGATAAAGGAGAGAGTGTCCATATGCTGTGTTATCCGCCGGACAGCTTCTTTGGTCAAGCTTTGCGCGCAGAGGTCCTACCAGATTTGATGCGCCGCCAGCAAGTGATCGTTAGATGCGTAAGCGAGTTCGCTATGGGGCTGCGCGAGCTGGCTTTGATCGGTCAAGGGGCTGCTTGGTTGCCAACCTCGCTGATCAAAGACGACCTTGCGCGTGGCAGACTCCTTCCACTTAAAGATCTCGGTCACTCCGTTCCCCTAGAGATCGTAGCCTTCTTTGCTATTTTGACGGGAGAACGGGGCGAGTTTTTGAAGCATAGTTTTAATCGGATTACTGGACGCACACTCTCTGATATAAGCACTGAAGTAAATTAAGCCAAAGGGGTTCTTTCGATTGAGTCTGTTATCAATCAAAAAACCTCCTCGTTGCCTAGGTAAATAAATCAGATTTTTCCAACGATCTTATGTTGGCGGAAATTTAATAATCCAGCCATTTCTCTTTGGCTTTAAAAATGCAAATAGCGCAGCCATGAGAAAATGCGTCTTTTAAACAGAAAGTAACTATGACCATCTCAATGTACCAAGCTAGCGTGCCTCGTATTGTCAACATGTTGACTAATCTAAGCCAACTGCTCGATAAGGCCCAAGTCCACATTGAAAGCAAAAAATGGAATGAGTCTGCCCTCACTCAGTTTCGTCTTTACCCAGACATGTTGCCTATGTCACGCCAAGTTCAAATTGCTTGCGATACCGCCAAAGGCGTTGTCGCCAGGCTTTCAGGTGTAGATATCCCTGTTTACGAAGACAACGAAGTGACCCTGTCTGATTTAAAACAACGCGTTGCTAAGACTATGGCGTTTGTTGAAGGCTTCAAGCCAGCGCAGATTGATAGAACTGAAGACAAGGACATCATCACCAAGCGCGGTGACGTAGAGACCCATTACAAAGGCATGCAGTTTTTACTGAACCATGCTATGCCCAATATCTATTTTCACGTCACTACTGTTTACGCTATCTTGCGTCATAACGGCATTGAAATTGGCAAGCGCGACTACTTGGGTAAGGTTTGATCTGATGCGCACTTGCTCCGCCGATTAGAACTGAGGCAAGTGCAAGATCCAATGATCGCCAATGGGGAAGATGAATCGATGGCTACTCTCCTCACGCCGCAAACGATGACCAGCCCATTCGCCCGCCAAAGAATATCCTATCTGTAAATCTCACGGCGGTTACCGACTTGCAACACAAGAACGCATAAAACACCATTTTGAATGTCACAAATTATTTTGCTATCACCGACTCGGTAGCGCCAAAATCCGCCAAGTGGTCCTGTCAGTGCTTTTCCTGTACTGCGGGGGTTCTCAAGTACGGCGATACGTTCGTCCATGAAATCAATAATACGCCGCGCCGTTTGTTTATCGAGCTTGCGTAATTGCGCCTTGGCTGTATCGGTATATTCAATCGTCCAAGCCAAGATCTGCCCTTACTTGCGCTGCGGAATGCATTTTTTCTTGCCCTTTGCGAACGCGCTCAAGCACTTCCGATGCAAGGTAGTAGTCTTCCGCGTCTTCGATTCCATGTTCAATGATTTCACGCAGGTAGTAAGCCTTTGTGCGTCCAGTATGGGATACGAGAAAGTTAAGCCGTTGTTCGGTTTCAGGAGCAAGTCGAATTGAAGTGGCCATACCCAAAGCATCCATTTAAATACACGTATTCACTGTATC
>SXGU01503824.1_pt1 | contig 15635 bp, 8 predicted proteins | sample 3174531 | NCBI WGS metagenome assembly SXGU01 (sample SAMN11356863, study PRJNA531348) | freshwater metagenome | isolation source: freshwater sample F1-140 | place: China: Fuxian Lake, Yuxi | collected 2017-12-25
AGGCTACAAATCTTGACGGCGGCACAGACGCATCTGCTTCGTTGCTCGCTTGGTCGGAGGCCGCTGCGGGCATCCTCCCGCGTTCGCGCCTCGCATCTGCATCTGTGGCGCTCGCCATCATTCGTAGCCTATCCCACGGTCGCCTCAGTACATCACTCATTTGTAATGCCACCCAATACCACTCTTCCCGGAATGGCTCCATGTTAAAAAATGTGAACGGGAGACCTGGAGTGCGGCGCAGAGATTGGATCCACGTCAGGATTTCCTGCCCAGCCCATTCCAGACCTGGCGAAGGAATGGCTTCCAGTCCTTCCTGTCAAAATCCGCGAATACTTTGTCTTTGGCTCTGTACGGGGCCATGTACTCATTCCACGAATAGCGCTTTTCGCGGTAGGGATTGGCAGTCATGTTCAACAGCTCGGGCAGAAGTTCTATCCAATAAAGTCCAAAAGTGTAATCCTCCAAATAAAGCTGCTGGTTCTTCACAAGATCTGAATAGATGTGCCACGGGAAGTTGACCCCGGAGGCGATGGCAAGCATGCCGTTTCGAGGCATGCGGACATTCACCTCCATCAGCTTGAGCTTCCCGTCGCGAGCGTCCCTCTTGAATTCAATGGATGCATAGCCGCGGTAATGGCCGTGCTTCAACAGCCGTTCCGCAAGCACCTCCACCTCGGGATTCCGAGCGGTGCTGAAACCAACACGCATCACACCAAACTGGGGCGGGTTTTGACGGAGTTTGTTGTTGAAGAAACGCGCGCTCAACCGTCCATTGGTATCGACATACGTTTGCAGCCGTTCCAGCGCGCTGTCCGGGCCAGGAATGACTTCCTGCACCACCACGTTCAGGCCGGCATCAAAGCATTTCTTGAACTCGCAAATCAGAGCGTGCTGATCTCCGACGCTGATGTTCTTTTTTCCAAAGTGGCTGACAAAGGCCACACTGTTGACAGGCTTCAAAATACATGGGTAACGGACCTGATCGGCAATCTCTTCGGTTTCCCTGGGTGAAGTCAGGGAATATGTGAGAGGGCAAGGAACTCCACATTCGTCTGCCAGTGCGTAAAGTTGATCCTTTTCAATGTAGCGCCTCAACATCTCCCACTCTGGAGTGACCAGCCGGTAATACTTGGAAAGCTCCTGTCTGTGTTTCGACAAAGCAACAGCCATGTAGTCGCCTGACTCTATGATCAGGGCGCCCTTCCACCTGGTTCCGCCTTCCAGGAGAAACTTGATGAATGCCGCCTCATTTCTTCCAGGATGAGGGCAGTGCACCACAGTTGAAACGTAGCGGGAAGCACAGCCCATTTCGCCGTGTGTATGCGTCATCGCGATGATTTCCACATCGTCCTGTTCCGCAAAGGCACGAATGACGGCATACCCGGCAACGCCACAACCTATGACAATAACTCTCGGCATAATCTATATTCGCAAGGGACGAAACCGATGGCTACTACGACGCTTTCCGACGAGGGAAGTTTTGTCAAGAGAGGCTGATCAAAACAAGCTTTGAAATCGCATGAATCGATGACTGATACATCGCGCGAGAAAGCCAGCACCGCCTTCACCGAGCCCGCCGGGCTATGTCCCGGTAGGCTGCCAATGCGGCGGTGTATTCCTCCAACCCTTCACTTGGGATCAGCGCCCGGCTCCGGGTGATCTCCTTTTCGACGCTTGAAATGAGCCAGTCGATCTCTACGCGTCGCGGACGAAGCGGTTGCCCGGCAACCTCAAAATGCCAGGGCGCCGTGTGGGCAAAGCGGAACCTCCCTTGCGGACGTTTCTCGAAGCAGCGCCACGCCAGCCAGGAACTTTCATTTGGAGTGAAGCGAGAAGTGACTTCACTCTCGAAGGCTCCTTCTCCAATGCGCCGATTCTCAGGTGTGAAGCGTTCAGCCACGACGCCGTTGATGATAAGTTCGATGCTCTCAAGAGGTTGCTCACTCCGAACTCGGCACTCCAGCGAGTGAGCGGCGGTTGAATCAGATTGGCTGAAAGCGTGCCCCGGTTTCCGGCCATCCACCTGTCCGAACATCATCGGCCCTGTGGTGACGAAACTGCGTCCTGCCGACAAACCCCGCATCCACGCCTCGTAACTAAATGGTTCGTCGAGCTGAACGTACACTCGGCCGAATCCCAGCGGCACTGGATGGACTCCGTTCGCGGTGCCGGCGGTTGGTCGAATGCGGAAGCCGCAATTGAGCAACGCATAGTAAGTCTGGAAGCCGTAGTGGGTCCAACCCAGCTCGGTATCCGTACCCGTGCCAGCGATGCTCATCCAAGCTGGAGCGGGCTCGGCCCAGTTCCTCACGGCATATTCGACGCGCCAGTGATGGTTGTTCGCGAGTTCGAAAAGGTCTGGTTTGATTAGAGGAACAATGGCGAGCGACCAGGGCCAGTTGTGCTTTTCCAGGTCGATCAATGCTCCTTCTGCCCGCGCCTGATCCGCCACGCGGCGGAGCGGAAATACAGGCTGACTGAAACGCGTGCGGTGATTGACGATGAGGAACGCGCCCAGCGTATGATTGGATGCGCCGACCTTGAAAATTTCATATTCTGTGTTGCGTGGGAACCAGACGTGCGTGGCGTCGAGTTTGACAGGCTGGTTGTCGAAGGCACCCGCCATTCCCACTGGACTGGCGGTCGGCGACACGGTGGAGACCGTCGTCCAATCAATCATCGGCAGCGCGACATTGAGATCCTCGGCAAGCATGGCGCTCGGCAGATCGGCAGGGTTCCGGTGGTTGTGCGTGTCGCCAGAATACCATCCCATCCCGGCCATGTTCACCCAGCGGCGCATCGTAAACGCGAGCTTCGGCATCCCAGCCTCAACGATGACTTCGCGTGTCTCGGGAAAGTACTCCTTGCCGCGCTCAACCGTGAATGTGTAGCGGCCCGGCGCCAGTTCAACTCGGACGGGTTGCGCCGGAACAGTGGTGTGCAATTCAATGGAATTTGTGTTCGATGCATTCCTTCGTTCGTAGCGGACAGCCGGCGCATTCAAAGACGAGGACTTTGGGAAATGCCACGAACCATCTTCGCCGCGAATATAGACACGGGCCGCCAGGCGCTCGTTCGTGGCCGCATCGCGAACTTCGCACTCGACCAGGGCTTCTTTACGTTCCCTCCTCCTCCGCTCGATGACGGCCTGCGGATCAACCGGTGCGCGTTCGGGATCGACATAACGCGCAAGATCACGGAGGGCGACGACCCTGAAGCGATTTGTGCTCAGATAACCCATGAATTCCTCGAAACGCTTCGGGTCGGAGTGGACCCATGGATGATCGCGATCCGGCACTCCGTGGAATTGCAGCACGGCGATCCGTCCATCCCACGCCTGATCTGCGGCGCGTTTGAAATCTTCGAGCGTCCAGTCAGGCCGGGCGTCGCCGGCGGAAGGAATAAGCAACGGATGATCCTCGCCAGGTGTGTAAGCAAAGCCGCGACCCCATTCGTAGGCGTGTTCCGGAGCACCACCGCGACGGGCGAACTTGAAGCCCAGATCCCGCAGCATCGGGATGGCTTCCGGAATAATTGCATTGCCGGGATACCCGAAGCTGACAGGGCGCGGAATGCCGTGTTCTGTGAAACGGGCGTTGATGGCTTCCACCTGTTCGCGCAGCCGACCCAGCGTCTCGCGAGTTACGCTGAGGTGATCCCGTGTGTGGTTGCCGATTTCAAAACCGTCGCGGTGCAGCTCCACAATCTGCTCCCACGTCATGTAATCCTGTTTGTTTGTGCGAAAGGAAAATCCCTCCGTGATGAAAAAGGTCGCCCCGAAGCCAAGCCGCTTGAGAATTGGCCGCACCACCGAATGATGCGACGCCACGGAGTCGTCGAACGTGAGCACGACGAGCTTCTCGGGCACGGGCTCGCGCGAGGCGGCGAAGACGATCACTGGCGAAAGCAGCAGTGCGCAAAACACACGAATGAAGCTCATAGGAATCATGGATGAATTGGCGGCATGATACCGATGCTGGCGCGGAGCGCCAGTTCAAGGTCTGGGGCGGGGAAAGCGTTCGCCGAATTGTCCCGCATCGGGAAGAATGAACCGGGGCTTCAAGTAATCGATCCGGCTGGTCAGAGTCGCATCACTTCGTGAACTCGACTTTTACCGTTGCGATTCCAAATGGTTTGATTGGAAAGCGGAACTGGCTTCCTTCTGCCTTGATCGGGGTCTGTTCATCTTCAACAGCATTGCAGATAGCTGCACGGCGAATCTGCCAGCCGCCCGGAAAGCGGACATCAACATCTGCGGCATTCCCGGCAGCCTCCACAAACCGAAGGATTGTTCCCTCGCCGCGCTCGGCAGTCTTCAAAGTGGTCAGGCTCACGTTGGGTTGGTCCACGCAGACAAACGATTGTTGATACTCCGACGGCGACCGGACGGGGGGAAGCACTCGTTCGTTGCGTGTGATTTCATTTCGCTCCACGGGAACCAGCGCCTCGGTACCCAGGCGGTGCAGCGCGACGGGATCAAACTCACGCGCGCTGGATATGACGTAGCGAAAAGTGAACTCGCCGCCCTGTCCGGCCAGGTAGCCTTCGGGCGTGTAGTTGTTCATCACGTAGGAGAACACCGTGCCCGGCCGTCTGCCGAACTCGCGCGGCCAGGTTCCACGGGCGATGTCGCCCAGCGTCACGAGCGGTGCATCCACGGGAATAATGCCCGCGACAAAGCCGTTTCCCTCCACGGCCAGCCATTGCTGCACGTTGAACCATTCCAACCCGGCACCGGGAAGCATGTCGCGGGCGGGATCGACGTAGCCATTCTGCGTGGCGTAGCGGAAACGCGCTTCGTCGCGCGCGAACGGAAATGCGAAATAAACTCCTTCCTTGGCGTAGGTCTTGATCTTCTCGATTCGATTGATGATCTCGATGCGTTTCAGGGCATCGAAAAGGATGATCTCGGTTTGGATCATCGGTGTGTTGAGGTTGGTGCTCTCGAGGAGCGCCACGGTGCCAAATCCGGTTCTTCGGACGCTCTTGATCCGGCCACCTGAAGCGGCGTTCAGCTTGAGATCGGGAAGCGGTGACACCGTGCTGTATTGAACCAGCCGGTTGGGCAGCGTGTCCGCGCCGGAAACGTAGATGTGCTGGTTGAAGCGAAATGAACTACTCGCATCAACCAGTTCGCGATTCAGCTCCTTGTCAAAAATCCGGCGGACCGCGCCGCTGGTGGCGTCCAGCTCCACAAGGTAGAACGCGTTTTCCAGCGACGTTTGGAGCATTGGCGGCGCCGCTGCCTCCCGTGGAAGTGCCGCCGCCTTGAAGCTCAATTGCCGGTAGCCCACGGCGGGAATGTCCGGTGAAAGAAATCGCACGCGTTCGAAATGGTTTCCCGTTCGAAGCGGCTCTGTTGGAAGGAAAGCTTTTGTTGAATCATCCCAGATTCCCAGGCCTTTCGGGAGATCCAGTTCAACCAGACTGCGACGAGGCCATGAGAGCGCATTGAACAGCAGCAGCGAGCCGGCTGGAAATGGGGAAGCATGGGCAATTCCCGCGAGCGCCTGGCCGAGATGTTCGTCGATGAGTCGGTTGGCCTGGATGGAACGAAAATCCTTGGCTTCGCCTTGACGGAGACTTTGTTCGCTCTCCGGGTCGCGTGTGCTCTGGTCGGCGTGCCACGAGTGTTCGTCGGTGATCAGGAGGTTGCGCCATATATCAGTCTGGCGAGCACGGTTTGGTGTCGTCAGTGGATTGATCCTCGCGTTGAGCGTGGAGAAGATTTCAGCCGACAACACCCGTTGCATGTTGCGACGCGCCAGAGCGGTAATGCGGGCGTTTGCGCCAAGGCCATCTTCCCAGTACGGCCCGCCGTCGCCGCGGTGTGACGCCGGATTGTCGCCGGACTGCCGGGTGATTTGCTCCATCGCTTCGGAGAAGCCCGCATAGCGCAGCTTCGGATAGGCGAAGGCGCGGTTCCACTCCCCGACAAACGCGGCCTGCGCGGGATGCAACTCCACATTCTCCACCTGTGTCCCGTAAAGAATCACGGTGTTTGGGCGATAGCCCGCGTGATCGTAAGCCTGAAGGAATCTCGGGAGGGATTCGCGTCCTTGCGCAAGCTGCGGCGGCATTCCAAACAGGCTGGCGACTTGATGATAATGCCGGGAGTACCAGGTCAGCACCCGGCCACCATCCGGACCTTCCCACCATTCGGGTGAGCGTTCATGGAATCGATTGTAGAGAAGGAACGGACCGCGGTAGGCGTCGCTGGCGGCGGCAAGATACTTGACTCCGGATGCGCCCAGAACCGATGCGAAGGACCACGAGTAGGAAGGCACATCGGTGATGAGCGCGGAATCGAACGGCAGCCCATGTTTCACCGCGAAAGCCTTGCTCGGGTAAAGGCCGCGAATGAGATTTTCCAGCGACGCGAAGCCCGTGAACGTGCTGCCGTGCACGACCGGCACATGAAGGCGGCGCTCGCGAACCAGTTGAATGAACTGCTCCTCTTGAGCGGCGTTGCGACCGCGAAGAAACTCATCGATCACCCAGAAGCCGTCGAAAGTGAACTGAAAGTCCGGATGCTCGCGGGCGAGGCGGATGGCGTGGTCCACTGTTTGGGCGTGAAGTTCCGCCACCTTCCAATCGTGGTCTGTATATCCGATGTCGAGATGCTCGTTCGGCACGACCATGATTTCCCATTTTCGTTGAGGGGAGATTTTCGTCTTGAACTCTACGGCCGCTCCGTCTGTTTCGAAGCGGACTTGAACTTCGGTGTCCGGCGCGAACTCGGGCACGGCAAAGGTCGCTCGTGCTTCTCCAAACTCGCCTTTCCATGCGAGCGGTTGGCTGGAGGCCCAGTTGCCAACGGCAAGTGTGACCGACTTAGGAAGAGAGTCGGCACCCTTACGAACGATCACGTCCACCTGTTCCGTCAATTCCACCGCCTTCCGCTGGTAAAAGATCGTGGGGATTATGCGAATCTGGTCTGGCGGAAGTTTCGTTCCGGTTGGAATGCTCTCCAGTGAGATGGCGTCATAGACGATCCCGGAATTGCCGGGCCATGGATAACCGGATGGGCGTACGTCGTCACGCTCTTCAGGCTCATCGACCGCTGTGAGAATCAGTGTGTTGACGCCTGACTTCAAAAACCGCGCGGGAAGAAGCGCCTCAATTCGCGACGTTGCGTAATGCGGAAGGAAGAAAACTGCGTTGTCGCCTGCGGAATACGCCAGCTTCGGTTCTTGATGAAAGATTCCTTTGTACCCGTTGATCTCGACGTGAAGCGATGGCAGGCGGGTGCTGTAAGCGAGCAATGCCAACACCAGCCGAAATTCGCCCGCAGGCGTTCGAGGAACATTGAACTGTATGGTGAAAGGATGCCGTCGAAAACCCGTGCCGCCGTTCGCTGAACCCGGTTGATACGAGAACCAGTGGCGCGCCGGATCACTGACTCCGATGACAAAAACAGGATCCTGGCTGGCATCTGCATAGTCAATTCGCCGGCTGCCTGTCTGCGGGTCATTGATGGGGCTGAATTCGGCGGAAGATTCATCAAACCGTCCAAGCTGCCAGAGCGTCTCGCCGTTTGAGAGAAGCGGCAGAAGGCAGGCCCACAGTGTCAGGAGCGGCAGCCAGCGGAACTTTCCCAAGGCATGGCCGCGTCGCGCAGCAACCGGGTCGCAGGGACAACGGCGGGAGCGCGCCTGGGAACAGCTCAACTGAACTGCGAAGATTGATGGAACTTCAAAGTGCATGCGCTGTTGATATCCATCCGGCGAATGGTGCTACTCGCAATCCCGAATGCTGCTTCTCCCTTGATGCAGATCGCAGCATGTCGTTCCGCCTTCGTCGGTGTTGCCCTCGACTCACTGCCTCAAGCGATAAAATCTTGCTCCAGCACTCGGAGTGATGCCGATGCCAGAGGCGCCGCCGACTGTATGCCATGGGCCAACGACCGCATCCGCACCCTCAAGGGTCGCCACGCCAGCCCAAGTGAGGACAAGTTTGCCGTTCAAGAATTCGACGCGCAGTCCCTGCGGTGGCGTGTCTGGTGTGTGAGGTTCGAAGAAAAACGTCCCAGCCGCGTATCGGTTGGCGGGGCCGCCATCGATGATTTGAGGAAATGCATCCGGATCATCTCCAAACCGGCTCGAACCGACGAATTTCAAACATCCACCCGTGAAGAGTTCGAGATTGAGATCGGCAGTGCCTGGTATGCCTTCGTTCCCGACGCGTTCACCGGTCCCATAACCCGAAGCGACGATGGCACCTTGAAAACCCTGGGGGACAATAACCGGGGCAGGCAGTTTCTTGAAGCGGCTTCCGGCAATCAACTCACCAGGCTCGGCTTGTGTGAAGCTCACTTTCGCCAGCTCCACCTCTGTTGTTCGATCATACAAACGGACGCTGATCGGGCGCTGAAACCCGTCCGATTGATCGTCAAACGCGCCCAATCGCGTGATGCGGATGGGACGGACAACATCAAAGTCATTTCCCACGGAACCGCCATAGGGTTGGTTGCCATCGAGTTCAGCCGGGGTGATGTAGGCAACACCCGCCGCAATGACATCCGGAATCTGGCAGGTTGTGTCCGAATCCGGACCGGCCACCCCGGTCTCAGCCACCGCGCGAACGCGATAACAAGCTTCGTCGCCGTTTGTCAGGCCGGTGTCGCGGTACTCGGTTCCTGTGATTTCCGCAATCTGCGCGAACGTCGCCGACGGTCCACTTGCGCGGGAAATGCGGTATCTCACTGCCGCCAGTGGTTGTGTGACCGCAGTCCACGAGAGTGTGACCGAGCCGCTGTCAGGAATCGAATGAACGATGGGCTTCCCAGGCGCGGTCACCGAGGTGACGCGGAACTGAAAGGAGCCGGCAGCATACCGATTCGCGGGACCGGCATCGGTGTTTGACGGGTAAACGCCTGCTTTTCCGTAACGGCCCTTGCCGACAAACAGAACCGCGCCATCCCCATCATGAGTGGTGAGCGGGACGGTTCCCAAGCCCTTGTTGGCGGCGGCTTCCCCCGTGCCATAACCTTCGACGACGATCGCCCCCTTGAACCCCGTCGCCAGCGGCACGGACGCCGGCAACGTTTTGTAGCGATGGCCACCGATCAACACTCCTGGTGAACTGGAGGAGAATTCGAGCACGCCGATTTCCTTCTTTGAGGTCCGATCGTACAACCGGGCTGTTAACGTCCGCTTCAATCCATCGCTGCCATCATCAAAGACTCCGAGGTGTGTCAGGCTGATTGCGTTCACCACCTCAAAATCCATCCCCAGCGCTCCGGGCCATGCTTCATTTCCTCGTGTGGAAAGCGGAGCCTCGAATGCGAGGACGCTGCCGGTGTCGGCCACGGCGGCGGCGATGCAAATTTCCTCCGACAATCCGGTGGCCTCGCCTGCGACACCTTGAGCACGCACAACATAGCAACGCTCATCGCCACTCGACAGGCCTCGATGGATGAAATTGTTTTCCCCCGGCTTCGGAGCGACTTCGGCGATTTGTTCGTAGGCAGTGGTTCCCGATCGCCGCGCCAGGATGACATATTTCTCGATGGACAATGCCCACGCCGGCGACTGCCATGAGAGTGTCACATCCTTTCCATCCGTGGTCGCGACAACGACTGGCCGAGGTTGGGAGACATCGAATGAAATTTTGTCCAGCAGTTCGGTGGTGTCATCGCCGAACAGTCGGGCTTCGTATGAACCGGATCTGGCTGGAGTGGTGAAAGCGACGCTTCCGCTGGTCTTCACCGATATTCCGGAAGTGGTTCCATCCAGGTAAAAACGGGCCAGCGGAGCGCTGTTCGCCGCGTCGGCGGCAAACAAGCCCACCCAATCCTTGGCATTGCCTGGGCCGTTAGTGAACGTGATCGAGATGGCATCTCCGGGCACAAAGGTGGTCTTCGGCAGCAGCAGCCGGGGAGTATTGGTGACGACAACCACGTTCTCCGCCAGTAGCACGTAAAGGTCATTTTCGTACATTCGAAGCTCGTACACGCCCGGCTTGGGCAACCCCTTGGAGAACGTGGTCGAGCCCGCCACCAACGGCGCCTTCCCCGTCTGGCTCCCGTCGAGGTACTGCCAGACCAGGAACGTTGCGCCAGGAGCGCCTTCGTTGTAGAGGCCCACCCAGTCGCGCAGGTTGCCGGGGCCATCTTTGAACGTCACCGTGATCGGTTCATTGGGAAGATAACTGGTTCGGTGAGGGGAAACCGAGGGCTCCTGAGCGTTCATCCATTGAACGAAGGCGACAAACCACAGAACGATGAAAATGAAAGAGTGCAGGTTTTTCATGGCGACAAAAAGAGTGTTGTTCCAACGATAGGCACTCGCCGAGGCCGGTCAAATTGTTAATCCGGGATTTGTCTGGCACACCGTTTGCCAGAGCAGCCGCGAACAACTGTTTCGAAGAGCCAGGAAATGGGATTGTGGGGCAGGACGCCCAACAGTCGATAAGGCGGTTGTGTGTACTGACGCGACGCTGGGTGAATTCAACATCATTGAAATGCACGAATCTCGATCCAACCGGGGAATGAATCCTGTTTATGCAGGCTTCTCATCTCTTTCCCGCGTTGCTCGAGATCGGTGGAATCGACTTCCGCTCCTGCTGCAATGTCTGATCGTTTTAGCAACGACCTTGTTTCCCCTGAACGCTTTCGCCGGCCAGAGAGTTTCCCTGGAATGGGACGCCAACACGGATGGAGTCACAACGGGCTACTTCATCTATACGAGAAGCATCGCGGGGAACCTCCTATCGAGGACGGATGTTGGCCCCATGACTACCACCACGGTGACCGGGCTCCTTGAAGGAAGCACATGCGTATTTTCCGTCACTGCCTATGCCATCAACGGAATTGAAAGCGCCCCATCCAATCAAGTTTCTTACCTGGTCCCTGATCCTGATCCTGCCACACCCGATCCAGAGGCGTCCAATCCGCCACCGGCTGACCCACCACCGGCTGATCCTTTGCCCACGCCGGAAGTGTTGCCAATTGACCCTCCCAGCGTAGCCACAGATGAAGGCGGTGAAGGCCTGGAAACTTACGTGGTTCTCGCCCGGCCAAGGGTTGGACTTCAGAGCGGAACCACATCCGCTTTGATCTACAAAGTCGCCAGCCAAAGTGGTGAAGGGTTTCACGCCTACCCGCTTACTAGTGGGAACCTAGCGCTATTCATTGACACATCGGCCTCCAGCGTTCAGACGGTGTCCACATCGGAAGCTCAGCCGGTGAACATCTTCTTGAGCGGCGTGGATTTGAAGGGAGATGCCCCGACTTACTCGATCGCTTCCACTCCTACCCATGGATTTTTGAGCGGTTCGGCTCCCAACCTCACTTACTCGCCTGCGGCCGGTTACCACGGCACCGACTCCTTCACATTCAAGGTCAGTGACGGCAAGGCCACCTCAGCCACCACCACGGTCTCCATCACAGTACAACGCACAAACCAGGCTCCCATCGCCGGTTCACTGCTCCTCTCCGCCGAGGAAGATGTCGCTGTGAGCCTGACTCTCACGGGCTCTGATTCCGACGGCGACGCTCTCACTTTCGCCGTGGTCACTTCACCCACCAAGGGCAAATTGACCGGCACCGTGCCCAATCTCGTTTACACCCCGGCTGCAAACGTAACCGGCATCGACTCCTTCACATTCAATGTCAGAGATGGCAAGGCCAGCTCTTCCCCAGCCAGCGTCACCATCAACATCGCTCCGGTCAACGACGCGCCCCTTGCAAGCGCCGAATCCATCACCACCACCGAAGATCAACCGGTCGGCATCACTCTCAGCAGCTCTGACATCGAAGGTGATGCCCTCGCTTACTCCATCGTCACCGCACCCGAAAAAGGTTCCTTGAGCGGCACGGCACCGGATCTGGTTTACACTCCGGCAGCTAACGCTACTGGCACCGACTCCTTTACCTACGCAGCCAGTGATTCCTCATCCACCTCAGTTCCGGCGACCGTCAGCATCACCATCACGCCTGTCAACGATGCGCCCGTCGCCAACCCGCTCAACATCTCCACCTTCCAGGAACAAACCTCCTATTTCGCCCTGAACGCCTCCGACATCGACGGTGACAACCTTACGTACTCCATCGTCAGAGCCCCGCTCCACGGTACCCTTGGTGGCACCGCTCCCGATCTCACCTACATTCCCGATGCGGGCTATTTCGGCAGAGACAGTTTCATCTGCAAGGTCAGCGATGGTTTGCTCAATTCCGCGGACGCCACTGTCAGCATCACCGTTCATCGACTCAACAAGGCACCCGTGGCCGGCAGCCTGAACGTCACCGCCCTCCAGGCCCAATTCGCAAGCCTCACGCTCTCTGGTTCCGATCCGGACGATGATGCCATATCCTTCGCGATCGTCACCGCGCCAGCCCACGGTGTCCTCACCGGCACCGCGCCCAACCTTACGTACGTTCCCACCACTGGTTATTCCGGCGGCGATAGCTTCACCTTCACCGCAAATGACGGAACTCAGAGTTCCGAAATCGCCACGGTCAGCATCAAGATCATGCCAATCAACGGCGCCCTGGCTGCAACGACCCAGACCGTGACCACGTCCGGGTACCAGCCGGTGAACATCCTGTTGGATGCTTTGGACCTGGAGGGAGAAGCCCTGACGTACACCATCATCACCCCTCCAGCCAGAGGCACTCTCAGCGGCGTCGCTCCGGAACTGGTTTACACTCCCAAGACAAACGTCAGCGGCAGTGACACCCTGTTGATACTGGCCAGCAACGACTCGTCCAGTTCCGTTTCAATCACCGTCGAGATCAACATCACGGCGGTCAACACCGTGCCTGTTGCCCAGGGCAGGACGGTGACTTCGTACGGGAATCCCGTGGCTTTCAACCTGACCGCGTCCGACGCCGACAGCGACCCGCTCGATTGCGGAATTGTCACATGGCCTGCAATCGGCTCCCTGGAAAAAATCAGCGACCTGAGCTTCCACTACATTCCTCCTGCTGGATTTACGGGCGTGACGACTTTTACCTATACAGCCGGCGATGGCGAGGCCACCTCCGAACCGGCGACCGTTACGATTCGCGTGATTGCCGTGGGCGCGTTGGAGAGGGAGCGCAGCGCCGGTATTCTGCCCAGGCTCCGCTATTTTACTCCCGGGACTTTGAATCCATAAGGATTGTCACAGGCCCCTCGTTGACAAGTGAGATCTTCATGTCAGCGCCGAACTCGCCGGTCTGAACACTCTTCCCGAGCTCGGCGGTGATCCTGCGGAGAAATGATTCGTAGAGTGGGATGGCAGTCTCGGGTCGAGCCGCGCGGATGTAGGAAGGGCGGTTCCCTTTGCGCGTGCTGGCAAGGAGCGTGAACTGGCTCACGACCAGAATCTCACCGCCATGTTCCAGCACCGAACGGTTCATCACGCCTTGCTCATCACTGAAAATTCGCAGACGTACGATCTTCCCGCTTAGCCACTCGATGTCCTCCGTGGTGTCGGCTTCCTCGATTCCCAGCAGCACAACGAGACCAGATCCTATCGAAGCGCGCACCACGCCATCGATGGTGACGCTTGCCTGACTGACGCGTTGACTGACGGCTCTCATGGAACGGGGATGTGGAAGCACAGTGGATCGGCTCATTGCCAGCATTTGAAAACGTTTCGGCCGGATCGTCTTGGACACGAACCGCTGGATCCAATTGCTAAATGAAAGGTGGTGCGCGAGAGAGGACTTGAACCTCCACCCCTTACGGGACCAGATCCTAAGTCTGGCGCGTCTGCCATTTCGCCACTCGCGCGACGCTTACCACCACTTGCTTTACCGCTCGAATGAGACCGACATCCGCGTCTGCCACGGTGTTTGGCTTATGGAAACACCACGCCATCCCAAGCACTGTCGGTTCTCATTCCAACCCACACCGTCACCAATACACGAAGGTTTGCGACAACCGCAAGCACCCGATTCGCTGACTCTGGCTTGGCAATGGCGGTTTCATCGCCCGGATCACCGTCGAAGGGAATGACGGACGGAAGATTTACCGGGAAGACGCACGACCACCACCACATGGCACCGGGCGGTCAAAAGTTTTGACAGCTCACGCAGTCTTTGGCACGCGGTGAAATCCTCGATGTCCAAATGCTCCCGCAGTTTTCTTGCCCCATCTTCAGGCTACCTGGCCGGCCAGGCTCGATTTGATCTGCCAGCGACCTCCCGTATCCAGGCTCTCAGGATCTCGCGGTCACCACGACATAGTTACGTTTCCCTTTGCGAAGCAGGAGGTGATTGCCAAAGAGAAGATCCTTCGCACAGACCGCGCGCGTGGCGGAACTTTCGCGGACATTGTTAATGTAAATGCCACCACCTTCGATGTCTTTTCGAGCCTGGCCCTTGCTGGGGCACAAGCCGGAGTGGACGATCAAATCGACAAGGAGCATGCCGGTGCCATCCAGCTTGGTGCGTTCGATGTCTTTCGAGGGCGCTTCACCGGCGATCTCCCCGAAAGTCGATTCCGAAATCCCGTCAAGCCCTCCGCCAAAAAGTATTTCGCTCGCCCGCATGGCTTCGGCAGTGGCGCTTTCCCCGTGGACGAGATCGGTCACGGCTTTGGCGAGCGCTTTGTGTGCTTCGCGCGCCTCGGGTTTGCTTGCGTGAAGCTGTTCCAGCTCGGCGATGCGGTCCCGGGTCAAAAACGTGAAGTATTTCAGGTAGCGGATCACATCGCGGTCATCGGTCCGTATCCAGAACTGGTAAAAGCGATAGGTGCTGGTTCTTTTTGAATCCAACCACACCGCTCCTTTCTCCGTCTTGCCGAACTTGGATCCATCCGCATTCGTGATGAGCGGCATCGTCATTCCGTAAACCGGCGCTGAAAGCTTCTTCCGACACAGATCGATTCCGGCGGTGATGTTTCCCCATTGATCACTGCCACCGATCTGGAGTTCACAATTCAGATCCCGGCGCAGCACGTAAAAGTCGAAAGCCTGAAGCAGCATGTAGCTGAATTCAGTGTAGCTGATTCCCACTTCACGATCCTCCATCCGGGCGCGGACGCTCTCCTTGGCAACCATCTGATTCACCGAAAAGTGCTTTCCGATGTCGCGCAGGAATTCCAGGAAACTGACACCCGAAGTCCATGAGGCGTTGTCCACCAGCCGGGCTGGATTCGTGGTCGTGCTGAAATCGAGGAAGCGGGCAAGCTGCTGCTTCACGCTGGCGATGTTGGCGGACAACGTTTCTCCCGTGAGCAACTGGCGCTCGGCGCTCTTGCCACTTGGGTCGCCGATGGAACCTGTCGCACCGCCGGCCACGGCGATCGGATGATGGCCCATGAGCTGGAAGCGTCGCAGTCCAAGGAGCGGCACGAGATTGCCCACGTGCAAGCTGTCGGCCGTCGGATCGAAGCCGGCGTACAGCGTGATCGGTTTGCCGGACAGTTTATCCAGCTCCGCAGCGTCCGTGCAGTCGGCTAAAAGGCCGCGCCAGCGAAATTCATCGAGCACATTCATAGAATGTGAAGTTATCGCGACCGGCAACGGACCACTCAAGGGAAATTTGCCGCGCAGTGCATCCACAGCACGGCTGTGACAAAGTCATTGGAGAAAACAGTTGAGAGTTGAATGGCCATGGCGAGCATCTGATTTCTGGTGAATTTCGGTGGTTCAGCGACTTCAGGAAGGGCAAGGCTTGAGGTTTTTGAACGCCATCACCAAGC
>SXGU01273652.1_pt1 | contig 15630 bp, 13 predicted proteins | sample 3174531 | NCBI WGS metagenome assembly SXGU01 (sample SAMN11356863, study PRJNA531348) | freshwater metagenome | isolation source: freshwater sample F1-140 | place: China: Fuxian Lake, Yuxi | collected 2017-12-25
GCGAGCGCGTGAGTGTAATTGCCGGTTTGCACGACATTACCCGAAACGAGATTGAGCGGCACGAGCGTCGCGCTGGTGTTGTTGCCGATGTTGCCCGAAATCAAAAGATTAGTCGGCGCGGCAGGCGCGAAACTGTTTTCGACTGCCGAAACCGAGTTTGGTTTGTTGACCATCCAAATTCCGTTCGTCGTGATGCCGCCGACGTTAGTGTAGATTTGGTCGGTCGTGCCGGTGAAATTTAAATTGGTGCTGCCGCCGCTGAACTGAGTGGTGATCGAGACGTTTTTCTTCGCGTCAATTGTGCCGCCGGAAACGTAGCCGGCGCGAAATTCGAGATTGCCGTTGGCGACAATCGTATCGCCTGCGGAAATGGTTTTTGTCGTGCCGGTGCTGCCTTGTTCAAACCGCACGTTGTTGAAATTTTCGTTTCCGTTGACATCAATCGTGCCGCCGATGCCGCCGAAAATCACGGTTCCCGCCGCGTAATTAAACGTTCCGCCGGACACGTGCGTGTAGTTTCCGCCGAAGGCTGTAAACGGCGCGGCATTGAAAGTTCCGCCCGTTAGCGTAAAGTCGCCGCCGATTGTCGTTGACGGATTAAGCGCGTTGTTTCCGGCGTTGAAAGTTCCGCCGGATTGCGCGAAACTGCCGGTAAACCCGGAACGCGCGTTTCCCGCATTGACCGTTCCCTGACGCAAATCGAGCGAAGTCCACGTCAAAAACGCGTCCGTGTTGTCACAGCCGGTGTTGATCGTAATGTTCGGATTATCAACCAAAGTCGGCTGAAAATAACTCGTGCAGTCATTTGAAAAAGTGATGCTGCGCGTCGCCGTATCTTGAAATTTAACGAGCGTCGTCGCGTTTTGATAACCGCCGTAATTCGTGTAGGAAACATTGCCGTTGGCGACAATGGAACCGCCGCTCGCGCCGCGACCGTTGAAATTCAGCGAGCCGTTGACGATCAGAGTGTCGTTCGTATTGATAAAGTGATTGGCGTTGTTGTTTGTGCCGTTAAATTGCAGATTGTTAAAAGTTTCGGTCGAGTTGACATCAAAAAAGACGCCGTAAACTCCGGCAGCGGTTGAAGTTTTGACCGTTCCCGTGCGCGCGTTGAACGTGCCGCCGAGCGTGTGCGAAAAGCTTTGAAAAACGCTCAGCGTTCCGAGCGGCGCGTTGAAAATTCCGCCTTCGATTGCTAAATTCGCCGTGTCCAAATCGCCCGCGAAGTTCATCGTGCCGCCGGTGATGCGAAAACTGCCGGTTACTTTTCCCGTTCCCGAATTGAAAACGCCGCCGGTTAAAAGCGGATTTCCGGCGCCGTTGGAGACGAATAATTCCGCCGCGCTGCCGTTGAAAGTTCCGCCCGACTGCGAAAAGCCTGGATTAGTAATGTCCCAAATTCCCGCGCCCTGATTAACCGTGCCGTCGGTCAGATTCATACTCAAAAAAGTGATTTTGCCCGCGCCCGAACTCGTCAGAGTCGAATTTGCCGCATTCATTTCAACAGGAAACATATTGACCTGCGTTGACGGGCTGTTAATAACGAAATTTCTGTTCGGCGCGAGGTATTCGACGACGGACGAACCGACATAACCGTTGTTCGTCGCATCAATCGTCGTCGTGCCGAGCGGTCGAATTCTGCCGCCGCCCAAATTCCCGTAAGCGATGCGGAAATCGCCGTTAACGATCAAAGTATCGCCGTTAGAAATATAACGGGCGTTGCAGAGCTGATTGGCAATAATCAGATTGTTAAAAGTTTCAGTAACATTAACGTTGACAATGATTTGATTGATGCAGTTGTAGGTTTGATAGCCGGTAAATTTGACGGTTCCGGTGCCGCCGTTGAAAGTTCCGCCCGTCGTATGATTCCAGTCAGCGATGACGGTCATCGTGCCGTTCGGCGCATTAAAAGTTCCGCCGGAAAGCGTAAACGTTGTGAGTTCGACATCGCCCAAAGATGAAAAAGTTCCGCCGCTTTGGTTAATCGTAAATCCAAAAACGCCCGAGATTAAACCGCTTCCGCCGTTAAATGCGCCGCCGTTAAGCGTCAGAGTGCCATTAATCGTGAGCGCGCCGCTGTCGCCCTGAAACGTTCCGCCGTCTTGCGTAAATGCGCCGTTCAACGTCAAATTCGCATTCGCGCTTTGCGCAAGTGTGCCGCTGTAACCGCTTTGAATGGTTAGATTGGTCACGGTAAAACTTTGATTAATGACGGCGTTCTTTACGCTCGTCTGATTAAAAATTACTTCGTCAGCGCTCGTCGGCGCGGTGTTGTCCGACCAGTTCAAAGCGTTTGACCAGTTACCATCCGCGCCGCCGCCGTCCCAAATTCTAGTCGCGGCGTTTGTTTCCGCTGCTTGCACACAGGAAAAAACTGCAAAAAAGATTCCGGTAAAGACGAACTGGCGCAACAATTTGCCGTGACTGCTAAAGTTTTTCATATTGGTTTTATTTAATTTTTCGGGCTGAAAATATTATCTTGCCGGACTGCTGGTTGATTTCTGCGGATTTCAGGTAAAATTACCCGTCAATTAAGTAACGCAGTAAAAGAACTTGAATAAGGTCATTCATTTGCAAAATAAATCGGAAAAAATGTGGCAAACCGCGCGGCGCACGTTTGATGTGAGCGAGAAAACATTGGTGATGGCGATTTTGAACGTAACGCCCGACAGTTTTTCCGACGGCGGCGCTTATTTTTCGATTGATAAAGCGTTGAAAGGCGCTGAAACTTTGATTGCGGAAGGCGCGGATATTCTCGACATCGGCGGCGAAAGCACGCGCCCGAATGCCGAAAAAGTTGCGGCTGACGAAGAAACGCGGCGCGTCGTCCCGATTGTCGAGGCAATTGCGAAAAGATTCGGCGTTGCGATTTCGATTGACACGAGCAAATGCCCGGTCGCCGAAGCCGCAGTTAATGCTGGCGCGGAAATCATCAACGATGTTTCCGGTTTGCTTTTTGACGAACGCATCGCCGACATCGCGGCGAAAAATCAAACCGGTCTGATTCTGATGCATTTGCGCGGAACTTTTGAAACGATGCACCGACAAACGCCGGTTGAAAATATTTTTGCTGAAGTTGCGCGCGGTTTTCGCGCGAGCATCGAAAAAGCGCGAAGTTTCGGTGTTGAAAACGAACAAATCGCGCTCGATGTCGGCATCGGATTCAGCAAAACTTTCGAGCAGAATTTAGAACTGATCGCCAAACTTGGTAAACTAAACGAAGAATTTGCCAATTTTCCAATGCTCGTCGGCGCGTCGCGCAAATCGTTTGTCGGAAAAATTTTGAGCGAAACGATTGCGCCGGTCGAAAGAATCAACGGAAGTATTGCGGCGGCGGCGATTGCCGTTTGGAACGGCGCGAACATCGTGCGCGTTCACGATGTTAAAGCGACCGTCGAAGCCTTGAAAGTGGTCAGCGCGCTGAAGAATCAGCGGTAAATTCGACAAACACGCTGTGATCAAGATTTTTGCTTTATAAATATGAAATTCGTCCGATTTATCGCCATTTTTGCCGCTTTTCTGCTCGTTTCCGGTTTTACCGAATGTTATAAACCGGTGACGAATTCCGGTTTGCCGAACAATATCAAAACCGTCGCCGTGCCCGCTTTTCAATTTGAAGCGCGCGGCGCGCGTTACCGCGTCGAATCGCGTTTTACCGAAGCCGTAACGCGCGAAATAATCCGGCGCGGCAACGGTTTGAAAGTGCAGGGAACTTTGACGGGCGCCGACGCCGTTGTCGAAGGCACGATTCGCGATTTTTCGTTTTCCGGCGTGCTGCTCGACCGCGAAGGACGCGCGCGCGTTTACGAAGTGACCATTGTTTCCGCTGTGACGATTCGCGATTTAGGTAACAACAAAATTCTTTACGACAATCAGAATTTCATCTTTCGCGATTCTTTTGAATTCTCGCAAGACCCGCGCTCTTTTTTCAACGAAGAAGACCCGGCGGTCGAACGAATGGCGCGTTCATTTGCCGAATCGGTCGTTTCAACAATCGTCAACGGTTTGGGCGTGCGTGACGAAAAGAAATAAAAAGAACTGAAAATACAACAAAAACTAAATTACCCAAATGGCAATACTTTCGAGAGAAGATTTGCGAAGTCATCTGAAAAAGCGCGAGCTGGCACCGGTTTATTTGCTGTTCGGCGCGGAAACCTACCTGCGCGATTTGGCGGCGAAAACGATTGCCGATTTTAATTTTCCGGACGAATCTTCGCTGCGCGAATTTAACGAAACTGAATTTACGCTGACGCAATCGGACAATTTGCAGTATGCGCTCGCTTCGGCTGAACAAATGCCGATGATTGCGGCGCGGCGCGTCATTAAAATCACCGAAGTGAAAATCGGCGCGACTGCCGCAAAAGACAATCTCAAAGAAGATTACGAAGAAATTTTGACGGCTTATCTGAAGCGTCCGGCGAAAACTTCGGTCGTTATTTTTGTGGCTGACGAACTCGACAAGCGGCGCAAGATGGCGAAACTGCTGATTGAAAATTCAGTCGCTGTCGAATTCGCGGCGCTCGAAGAAAACGATTTGCGCCGCTGGATTCGCGATAAAGTGAAAGAGCAAAATGCGGATATTGACGACAAAGCCGTTAATCATTTAATCGGATTAATCGGCTCGGACGCGCGCAAAATCACGAGCGAAATCGAAAAACTCGCCGTCGCCGCGCTGCCTGATAAATTAATCACGTATGAGTTAATCGAAGCGCTCGTGCCGAATTCGCGCGAAATGTCGAATTTCGATTTGACCGATCATTTGATCGCCAAAAACAAAACGCGCGCGCTGCACACGCTCAAAAAAATTCTCGATGACGGCGCCGAACCGCTGATGCTTTTGGGTTTGATCGCGAACAATTTTCACCGATTGTTTTTGGCGAAAGAAATGATGACGCAAGGCGTTGATCGCAAAGAAGTTGCGCGAATTATGCGTCTGCCGTACGGCAAACAGGAAGATTTTTTGGCGACGGCGCGGCGCACCGACGCGCGGCAGTTTTCCCGCATTATGCAGCGCATCGCCGAAGCCGACATCGCGATTAAAACATCAAAAGGCGGCGGCGGAAATGCCGGTTCGCGTCTGCAAATCGAAATGCTCGTGTGCGAACTCGCTGTTTCATAAAGGAAGTATTTAACCGCAAAATCCGCGAAACGAATTCCTAAATTTTAACCGCAGAGAACGCCAGAGAACACGGAGAAATAAATTCTACTTTTATGCTCGGTGAACTCTGTGTCCTCGGCGGCTAAATCATCTTTTGCGTTTTTTGCGACTATTTTGCGGCTAATTTTTAATTGCCGCAGAATTTCCCCAGATAATACGGCAGCATTTTGCGCCACCAAACCCAGTCGTGATTAACGTCGTGTCCCCAAACGTCGAGAAAATGCGGAATGCCTTTTTGATGAAGCAATGCAGAAAATTCGCGGCTGCGGTCGGGCGCTTCAAACGCGCCTTGTCCGGTTGCGATCACAATCGAATCGGCGTTTTGAAGACGCGGCAGATGATAATCGTCGCTTAAGTTTTTGACGTACATCATCGGATTATTAAAATAGACGTTATCGTCGTAAAAATTCTCTAAATAATTGTAAATATTGTAGCTTCCGCTCATTGCAATAACGCCGCGAAAATTGTCGGAATGTTTGAAATAAGTATTAACGGCGAGCAGCGCGCCGAGACTTGCGCCGGTCGTCAGCGGTCGCGCGTCCTGTCCGCATTCGTTGCGAATCAGCGGCAAAACTTCTTCCATAATGTACCGGTCGTAGCGCGAAAGCATTTCAACTTTCCACGACGGATGCGATTCTTTATTTAACAGGCTGTAACGATTAACCGAATTAATCGAATAGGCGCGAATTAATCCTCCTTCAATAAAGTCTTTGATCGCATCAATTAAATAAAATCTTTCATATTCAAGATAATCGGCGGCAGCCGTCGGAAACATCAAAAGCGGATAACCGGCGTGTCCGTAAGCTACGAGCGGCATTTCCATTCCAAGATTATTACTGAACCACGAAGTTGTTTCACGTCGCATAAATTAAATTGTCAGCTCCAAATATTATTTTCTGTAAAACGTAAATTTTAATAGTGTGAGGTTAAAAGAATTTGTTTTCGACTGCAAGTTGTTCAATCTAAAATCATCTTTCCGATTTGCAACTTGAAATTTAATGGCGAAATTTTCCGGCAAATAAAGGTTCGCCGCTGCGTCGAATTTACAGGAAAAAATTTCAGGATTATAGTGAATAACACAAAAAAATTGTATTATTCGGCTTTCGGCATTCGGCTTTTTTAGATTTGAGCAATTGTGAAGGAGGCGGATGAAAATCACACTGCTAAAAATATTCGTGCTGACGGCTATTTTGTTCGCCGCCGCTGATAAACGCGTTTCGGCGCAGGACAGCATCGAACTGCCGGAAATTAAAGGAACGAGTGTGCAGGAACATCAATCGCTGAAAGTTACCATCACGGCGATTAAAAGGCTGCGAAGTTATCAGCCGTTCTGGTACAAATCAGGCAGACCGCGCGGCGGCAAAATCGTTGCCGCACCCGGTTTTGAAATCGCCCTCGTTTCAATTCGCACAATGCGAATGAGCGCCAAAGCCGGTTTTAACATCAGCCAATTGTCGGTGATTGACGCGCAATCAAAAGTTTATGAAACCGAGCAAATGGCTAATTATTTTCTCGGCGCGCGCAGCGAATCGGAAGCCGATCCGGTCGAGCACGATTACGAATTTCCAATTACTATTCCCAAAGACACGCAAATTTCCGCCGTTCGTCTGCGTTCTTTCATTGCCGGCGAGACCAAACCGTTTTTTATTTTTCAAAATTTAACCTTCGACGTTGCCGAATTTAAATGGTAGAAAAACTGAAACGATTCTTCCTCGCCAAAAAGCATTGATAATCGTCTGACAAAATCCAAAAAAGCGATTGTCGGATGAAACTGCTGCTGAAATAAGAATTCGGCAAAAGTTTTCGCGCGCAAAAATTCAGCTTTTCAATCAACCCGCCGAATTATTTGAAACGGTTTGCCATTCTCAAACGAATACATCAAAAACAAAATGCGCTTACCGGCGCAAAACGATGATGAATTTTCAATTATTTTGGAATTTGTAAACCTATGAATTTAGAAGGAAAAACGGCTCTGATTGTCGGTGCCGGACGCGGCATCGGGCGCGCTGCCGCCGAACATTTTTCAGCGGCGGGCGCCAATATCGTCGTCAGCGCGCGCACCGAACCGGAATTGATGGAGCTTGAATATAAGCTGAACACCGGCGGCAATGAAAACGTTTTGCCGCTCGCGGCAGACGCTTCGGTCGCTGCCGACGTTGAATCATTAATCGAACAGAGCCTGGAAAAATTCGGTTCGATTGATTATTTGGTGCATGCAGCGGGCGCGGGAATTTTGAAACCGTTCGGCGAATTGAAAATCGAAGACCTCGATTCGCTTTTCAATGCCAATGTGCGCACCGCGTTCAATGTTTTGCAGGCGGTTTTGCCGGTGATGGCGGAACGCAAATTCGGGCGCGTCGTGATGATTCCGGGCATTTTAGGAAAAGCTCCGATGGCGCAGGCTTCCGCTTACTGCGCGGCGAAATACGCTTTGACGGGAATGATTAAATGTTTGAAAGACGAGTATAAACGCTTCGGAATTCGCTTTAGTTTAATGCATTTCGGCGGCGTTGATTCTTCGTTCTGGGACAATATCACGATGAAAGTGCAGCGCGACAAAATGCTCTCAATCGAAGCGGCGGCGCGCAGCGTCTTTTTTGCGGCAACGCAGGAAGGCGAAGGCGTGATGTCGGAAATCGTGCTCGTTCCCGAATCACACCAGCTCGTTTGAGAGGAATTTTTCGGTTGAAAAATTAATGCCGAATAACTTTCCGAACAAATCACATTAAAAAACTTAAAAAGGGCGAGAAAGAATCTCGCCCTGACAAAAACTAATCGTTTCGACGTCTACGCTGTCGGCGCGGCTTTCACCGTTTCGTTTTCCGGTCGGTCTTCCGTTCGGTCGGGAACAGCGCGAATCGCATCGAGGTTTTTCGTTTCCTGAAATGTTTTGTCTGCCGGTTCCGGGCGCGGTGCCGCTAAACCGAGTTCGGGCGAGCGCCAGAGATTGGAAACCAAAAGCTCGCGAATAAACGTCATTTCTTTCGGCAGACGGTCGTAAAGTTTGTAGAACAGATCGTCGTGCGAAGCGATTTCCTTGAGCCACGCGTCGCGGTCGAGGTTCATTACTTTGTCGAAATCTTCGCGCGTGAAATCTTCCATTCCGCGCCAGTCCATATCTTCGTAGCGCGGCATCCAGCCGAGCGGCGTTTCGATGCCGATTGATTTTCCGCGCGAGCGTTCGACGATCCATTTCAAAACGCGCATATTCTCGCCGAAACCGTTCCAGAGGAATTTTCCGTTATCGTCTTTGCGAAACCAGTTGACCGAAAAAATACGCGGCGGTTCGGGAATATTCCTGCCGAAATCGAGCCAGTGCGAAAAATAATCGCCCATGTGATAACCGGCGAACGGCAGCATCGCGAATGGATCGCGGCGCACTTCGCCGACATTGCCGAACGCGGCGGCAGTCATTTCCGAACCCATCGTCGCCGCCATGTAAACGCCGAACGCCCAATTAAATGATTGCTGAATGAGCGGCACGACGCTGTTTCTTCGTCCGCCGAAAATGAATGCGGAAACAGGAACGCCTTTCGGATCATCGAATCTATCATCAATGACCGGACATTGAATCGAAGGCGCAGTGAAACGCGAATTCGGATGCGCGGCTTTGACGTCCGAGTCGGGCGTCCAATCGTTGCCTTGCCAGTCAATCGCGTGCGCGGGCGGCTCGCCGTCCATTCCTTCCCACCAAACGTCGCCGTCGTCGGTCAGCGCGACGTTCGTGAAAATCGTGTTTTCGCGAATCGTCTCCATTGCATTCGGATTCGTTTTGTAGTTCGTGCCGGGCGCGACGCCGAAAAATCCGGCTTCCGGGTTGATGGCGTGCAGTTTGCCGTGTTCGTCCGGTTTAATCCACGCGATGTCGTCGCCGACGGTCGTTACCGTCCAGCCTTCTTCCTGAAACGGTTTCGGCGGAATCAGCATCGCGAAATTCGTTTTGCCGCAGGCAGACGGAAACGCCGCGCAGACGTAATCTTTGCGTCCGTCCGGCGATTTGACGCCGACGATCAGCATATGTTCGGCAAGCCAACCTTGTTCGCGTCCCAAAGTCGAAGCGATGCGCAACGCCAAACATTTTTTGCCTAACAGCGCGTTGCCGCCGTAACCGGAACCGTAAGACCAAATCATTCTTTCTTCCGGGAAGTGAACGATATATTTATCTTTCGGGTCAGGCGAACACGCCCACGCGACATCCTGTTGACCTTCTTCGAGCGGCATTCCGACCGAGTGCAGACAATAAACGAAATCCCCGTCGCCCAATGCTTCGAGTGCTTGATTGCCCATTCTCGTCATCAATTTCATATTGACGACGACATACGGCGAATCGCTCAACTGCACGCCGAACTGCGAAATCGGCGAGCCGATCGGTCCCATACAAAATGGAATGACGTACATCGTCCGACCTTTCATCGAGCCTTCAAATTTCGGCGTCAAAGTCGCTTTCATTTCTTTCGGCGCCATCCAGTTGTTCGTCGGTCCGGCGTCGCCTTTTGCCAGCGAGCAAATATACGTTCGGTCTTCGACGCGCGCCACGTCCGACGGATGCGAACGCGCGAGAAACGAATTCGGACGTTTTTCGGGGTTGAGCCGGATGAATGTTCCCGCTTCGACCATTTCTTCGCACAAACGGTCGTATTCCTGCTGCGAGCCGTCGCACCAGTGAACGCTGTCAGGATTACATAATTCGACCATCTCGGTGACCCATCGAATCAGTTCGGGATTATTAACATTTGCCGGGATATTTAAGTCTGCCATAATTAATCTCTCCAAAATGTATTCAAATAAAAAAGTTATTAAATAAAAAGTGTTTGATTTAATCGTTAAAATCTGCAACAAAGCGAACTCTCATTTTTAGAGAGGCGCGTAGTGATATAACAATTTAGTTGATTGCTGATGTATTTTGATAAGCGCAACGCTTTTTCGGTAGATGATACCAGAAACCACATTATTTGAATAGCTTATCACATCATAATTTAATCGAACACTGAAAATCCGTCGGCGGCTTTAATCGGCAAGCCGAAAATTGAATTATTTCGACCGAAAATAAAGCGCTCGCACAGGCGTTCAAAGATTCTTGCCGCACTGCAAATTAAAATTCGCCGCACTGATACTTTTCCTCGAACATTACGCGTTATATCAGTGAACGGCTGGCGAAGCATTCGGCTGTTCAATTAATACGAGCATAATTTTAATTTTATAAACAGCAGAAAAAGGAGAAGTCTCGATGAATAATCTCGGAAAATTGCCGGTTAACGCGCCGTACAAAGTTCAGCGTCAACCCGGACAGAAAGAAGAAAATACGGATTTTGATGCGTCCTGGACGACGGAACAAGTTGCGCCGAACGCTTTTGTCGGTATGAAAATCGCCGCGCGCACCGCCGTTGCCGCTAAAAATGTCGAAGTCAGAGTTTTTCAGTATGTTGATAACCGCAAAAACGAAGCCGGATTTATCATCGCGCCGCTGATTGACGGGAAAGCCGTCGTCCAGTGGCACGCAAAACCGGTGCAGAAAGGCAATTTTGAAGCGGGAATTTATCACTTTGAAGTTTCCGCCGGACATTATAAAGGCGAAACGACGCGTCCGCTGGTGATTCGTGATTTGGTCGGAAAAAGAAACGTCAGCAGCTTTGAAACGGCGCGCCCGAATCAGTTTGAAAATTGGAGAAATCGAAAATAAAAGTTGTCTTTTAGCGCGAATTAAAGTACCTTGAAATGTCTGCCTGCGAGGAACATTAACTGCAAATATCTTTTTGATTTTTGTGTCCAAATAATGTTCTTCGCCGGCAGATTTTTATTGTTCAATCGCTTCGGCTCGCCGGGCAATTTTTGCTTTATCGCGATTGTTAATAATCGTGTGAATGATGACCGCCGCAATGATAATCACGCCGCCGAGAATCGCCCAATTTGATGGTTTTTCGCCGATGAAAAGGAAAACCCAAACCGGATTGAGCAGCGGTTCGATAAACCCGATAATGCTCGCATCGAGCGACCGCACGCCTGAGGCAATTCCTTTAGTAAATAAAATATAGGCGATGCCGATTTGAAAAACGCCCAAAAATAAAACCGCAAAATAATCATTGAGCGTCGGCGCGGGCGGATTTTGAATTAGCAGCGGCAGCATAAACAGCACGATCAGCAAATTTCCGTAAAAAACCGACAGCGCCGGATTGCGATTTTCGAGCGAGCGCGGATGGCGCAAAAGCACGAAATACAAACCGAAAAACAAACCCGAAAAGAGCGCGGCGATATTGCCCAAAAATATGTCGGAAGCCAGTTGATTGGGCGCGCTCGAATCTTCCAGAAAGAACAAACTCATTCCGCCGAGACATAAAAAGACCGTGATTAAATCGGCAAAACGAAATTTTTCTTTGAGCACGAACGGCGACAAAATCAGAATGTAAATCGGCGCGGTGTATTGCAGAAATATCGCGTTGGCGGCGGTCGTCGTTTTGTTGGCGTAAACGAAACAGGTAAGCGTTCCGGCGTACAAAAGCGATGTGAGCAGCGTAAATTTATCGAGCCGCAAACCTTTTTTGTAAGTGAAAACGGCAACGGTCAGCGCGGCGAGCAGCGACCGCCCGAAATTAACGGTAAACGCGTCAACCGTTGTCGCTTTGATGAATAGTCCGCCGGTGCTCCACAGCAAAACGCCGAGCAAAATGAGAACGATGGGCGGAAATTTGGATTGATTTTCGATTGCCATAAACATTGAAGTTTAGATTGACCGCAAATGATTGGCAATCGTTATCAAACAAAACATCACCGTCAAAAAGCGGTTTTATTTTTGCAGAAAGTTCGCGACGGCGTTTTCAAATTTATCGGGCGTCTGGACGTGCGGAATATGACCGACGCCGGCGAGTTCAACGAGCTGCGAGTTTTTGATGCGGCTTTTAATCAGTTTGCCAAGACGCGGATAATTGCCGTAATTGCCGACGACTTCCTTCGGCACTTTGTTTTTTCCGACGACGGTGCGATCTTCCTGTCCGACGATTAACAGCGTCGGCATTTTGAGATTCTCAAATTCATAAACGACCGGCTGTTCGTAAATCATTTGAAAAGTGAGCGCGTTGACGAGCGCGATGTTGGGAAAACTCGCCAATTTCAAATCCGCCGCCTGCGCCGCAACATATTGTTCGTATTCCGGTTTATATTCGGGATAATAAGTTTTCTGGTAATTTTTATAAGATTCGTAAGTCGCTTTGAGCTCGGTCTGTTCGATTTTTTCAGTCGTCTCAAACGGCACGAAAGTACGGTAATCTTCGAGTCCGATGGGATTTTCCAGAATCAATTTGGAAACCGTTTCGGGAAACATCAACGCGAATCTCGTCGCCAGCATTCCGCCCATCGAATGACCGACGACGTTTATTTTGTTGATATTTAGTGAGTCGAGCAGTTTTTTATTATTTTCCGCCAACTGGTGAAAACTGTAATGAATGTTCGGGCGATCCGATTTTCCCCAGCCGATCTGATCGGGAACAATAACGCGGTAGCCGCGCGCGGTCAGCATCGGAACGACGTTTTTCCAGTAGAAACCGTTAAAATTTTTGCCGTGAAAAAGAATCACGGTTTCGCCGTTCGGCTTTTGCGGCATAACGTCCATATACGCCATTTTGACCGTTTGTTTTTCGACGGAAAGAGCAAAATATTTGACGGGAAACGGGTATTTTATGTCGGTCGCGGTTTGCGCGAATATTGTCTGGCTCGACGAAGCGAAAAAGAGAAGCGCGAGAACAAGAAAAAGTTTCATAGCGAAATTCTAACAAATAGATTTTTGCGATGAAATGCCCAGGAAAATTTTTGCCGTGACAAAAAGCGAAAGCGCAAACTGAACAGTTCAGTTTGCGCTTTCGCTTTTATGATTTACCAGTTAAATCTCAAAAAACTATTCGTCATTTGTTGCCGTCGCAATCGTTTCACGCAGTTTTTTCGCAGAAGTCGTCGCCGGCTGTAATTCCACGTCTTCGACGCCGTAAATTTTTCTGCCGAACACGCCGTTCCACGGCGGAATGACGATTGACGCGTTGCCGTAGCCGCGCGCCTGACACGCGAGCCGCAGAAACGGTTTCGCGTCGGACGGTTGATTGTAACCGAAAACTTTCATCTGTTTGCGTTCGAGCCGCGAAACTTCCGACAGTTTTTCTTCGCCGTCCAAAACGCCGATCCAGCAAGTTCCGCACGCCGCCGAACGACATTCGACCGGAATCACGCCGTCCCAGCGCCGCTCGTCGGTTGCGCGCCAATCTTTCGTCTGATTTTTTGACGAACCGGTCGCTAATTCTTCATCGTTAACGATTTGAAATTTACCGTCCGCCGTAGTTTCGTCGAATGTAACGGTGAATTTTTTATCAACGGTTTTTAAGAATCCGAAAATTCCCTGCGAATCGTCTTCAAGCCGCGCTTTGACAATTTGGTCGGGCGACTTTGCCAGAATTCCTTTCGGTTTTTCAATCGCACCCGGAGCGTTTTTGAAAGCCTCGAATCCGGTTTGATTCAAGGTCATCAAACCGACTGCCGCAATCGAAAGCGTCAAAGATTGGTCGGCTTTAACTTTCGCCGCAACCGCTTGCGCGATTTCTTCAATGACCGCGCTCAGTTCTGCGCTGTCGTTATTAAACGACGCGGCGCGCGTTTCGATTTCAGCTTTCGTTTCCGCCCAAAAGCGATGCGCGTAAAGAAATTTGTGCGACGAATCAATCTGATTTTTTAATTCATAATCGCCCTGCAAAACGAATTTCTGCGCCGCTTTCGCCTTGTCTTCCGCCGTTTGCAAAAAGCGAAAAAGCTCGAGCGGATAAAAACGAAACCAAATCTGGACGGCGTTTCGATCAACATCGTGAATCGCCGAAACGAGCTTCTCAATCGCCGCGAGCCAATCTTTTTCGCTAAAGCGGTCGAGAAAGTTTTCAAAAGTATTTTTCATATTTTTATAAAAATTGCCTGTTAAATTTTACTCTTTATTAAATAAGCACAAAATTTAATCAAAAAACATCCGAATAAACAAATCTGCCAACCATTATTTAGCAGTTGTCATCATTAACTGAACAATCGCAATAGTTTGAGTGTAGAGAATATAAAAGTATATAAAAAGTCAAGATCAGTTGACTGCCGCACTTGACAAAGTTTTGGCGGTTTCGTAATATCTGAAGTTTCGGACATTATCGTCCAGATTTACTGTGCGGTTTCGCAAGAAACTGGGCGTAGATTTTTGAAGGTTGACAGTGCAGGAATTGTAGCGTAAGACGAGCGAACCAACGCTCGGCGGCGAATATTTAACTACTCTTTTTTAGAGAGCCACGCTACAGCAAAGCCGACAACCGGAAGTTAAATAATTAAAGGTTCAATCAATTTAATAAAACATCAAGTAATCACTTGTTGCTAACTGCCCGAATTTTTTTGGGCAAGAGTCAGGTAAAAGATTTCTTTTGCCTTTTAAATAGTAAAGAGAACAGAGAATACAGAAATGCCAACGATTAACCAATTAGTTCGCAAAGGTCGCCAAGCGGTCAAATACAAAACGGCAAGCCCGGCGCTGCAGGCGAATCCGCAGAAACGCGGCGTTTGCACGCGCGTTTACACGCAGACGCCGAAAAAACCGAATTCGGCTTTGAGAAAAGTAGCGCGCGTTCGTTTAACCAACGGAATCGAAGTGACAACTTATATTCCGGGCATCGGACATAATTTGCAGGAACACTCGATTGTTTTGATTCGTGGCGGTCGCGTCAAAGATTTGCCGGGAGTTCGTTATCACGTTATTCGCGGCACGCTCGATTCATCCGGCGTTGCTAATCGAAACCAGGCGCGTTCAAAATACGGCGCGAAACGTCCGAAAGCCGGCGGAGCCGCTCCAGCTAAGAAAAAATAATTATGAATTTCAAATTACGAATGGCGAATTGCTGAGAAAGTAATCGAAAGTCGTAATTGTTAATTCGTAATTCGTAATTGAATAAAATTATGCCAAGAAGAAGAGTTGCAGGAAAAAGAGAAGTATTGCCCGATCCGATTTACAACAGCGTTGTTGTAACGAAGTTCATCAACGGTTTGATGTGGGGCGGAAAAAAATCCATCGCGGAAGATATTTTCTACGGCGCGATGGAAAAAGTAGCCAACAAAACCGGCGAAGAACCTTTGAAAATTTTCAAACGCGCGCTCGATACGGTTGCTCCGACGCTCGAAGTTAAATCACGACGCATCGGCGGCGCGACTTACCAAGTTCCGCTCGAAGTAACGCGTGATCGCCGCAACACTCTGGCAATCAGATGGATTGTAGGCAACGCGCGCAAACGCAACGAAAAAACGATGCAGGACAGATTGGTCGGCGAACTGCTCGACGCGACTAACAACAGAGGCGGCGCGGCGAAAAAACGTGAAGACGTTCACCGCATGGCTGAGGCAAACAAAGCATTCGCACATTACAGATTCTAATTTTTAGTGAAAAGTAGATTGTAAATAGTGAAATAAAAAGAAGTAGC
>SXGU01482006.1_pt1 | contig 15627 bp, 13 predicted proteins | sample 3174531 | NCBI WGS metagenome assembly SXGU01 (sample SAMN11356863, study PRJNA531348) | freshwater metagenome | isolation source: freshwater sample F1-140 | place: China: Fuxian Lake, Yuxi | collected 2017-12-25
ACGGTTAGCCTTATAAATTGAAGCTCAAAGAGATTTGAAAGTCCACATCATCGGAGGCCGTGCCGAGTAATAAAATACCTAGGTCGATAGCAGGTTCGTTTGATAGGTTATAATGCCCGCTTTTTTGCAAAAAAATAAACTCTCTGTTCTACAGATACTTAACATAATCTCCACCGTTTTTTAGAATAATGGCATATGAGTCGTTGCTAACTGTTTTGCAAGATAAGCAGAAACTTTCTGTTGCAGAATTGAAAAAAGTCGAGCGGGTACAAAAAACATCGGTATCGGAAAGTGTGCCGCAGTTGCTGGTTAAGTTGGGATTATGCTCGGAACAGGATGTAGCCGACGCCTTTGTCCAGTCGGGCCGGTTTGAAAAGGTCGCACCGGATCAGTATCCTCTGGAAAGGCAACTGCCGGAAACCGTGCCGTTACGGTTTTTGAAAAACTATCATGTCATTGGCCTGGGTCAACAAGGCGATCATAACGGCGACATCAGCGTGGCGCTGATGGATCCCGAAAACCGTTTTGTGATCGACGCGTTAAAGCTGGCGACGGGGAAAAACATCATTGCCAAAGTAGGCCTGCTTTCGGAAATCGATGCGGCGCTGGAAGTGCAGTACGGCGAGGGCCGTTCGCAAATGGATAAGCTGGTTGACGACCTCAGCGTCGACGACCTGGGCGAGGAAGACCTGGAGCATTTAAAAGACCTAGCCAGTGAAGCCCCTGTCATCAAAATGGTCAACTTGATCATGCAGCAGGCGATTGAAACCAGGGCTTCCGATATTCACATCGAACCGTTTGAACAGTCCCTGAAAGTCAGGCTGCGCGTCGATGGCGTATTGAAGGATATTCATGCGCCTTCGGTCAAATCGACGGCGGCGGTGATTTCGCGCATTAAAATCATGGCCAAGCTGAATATCGCCGAACGCCGCCTGCCCCAGGATGGCCGCATCAAGGTGCAGATGTTGGGTAAAGAGCTGGATTTGCGGGTTTCGACAATACCGACGATGTACGGCGAAAGTGTGGTGATCCGCTTGCTGGACAAGGAAAATACCGTGTTCGACTTTGCCGCATTAGGCTTTGCCGGCAAGCATTTACAGCAGTTTATCGAGGTGCTGTCTATGCCGCACGGCATTATCCTGATTACCGGCCCGACCGGCAGCGGAAAATCCACCACGATGTATGCCGCATTAAAACAGCTGAACACCTCCGAGCGAAAAATCATCACCGTCGAAGACCCGGTCGAATACCAGATGGAAGGGGTTAACCAGATTCAGGCTAAACCGCAAATAGGCCTGACTTTTGCGTCGGCGCTGCGTTCCATCGTGCGCCAAGATCCCGATGTAATCATGATAGGCGAAATGCGCGACCTGGAGACCGCAAGAATCGCCGTGCAATCGGCATTAACCGGGCATTTGGTGTTGTCGACGCTGCATACCAACGATGCGGCCGGCGGTGTCACCCGATTGCTGGATATGGGGCTTGAAGAATATCTGCTGACTTCCACCGTCAACGGCATATTGGCCCAGCGTCTGGTCAGAAAACTATGTCCCGAATGCAAGCAGCGCTATACGCCGTCCCAGGATATTATCGACGGCATGCGCTTAAGACGGTTTGCGCCGGAGGGCGATATTGTTTTGTACAAGCCGGTCGGCTGCGCGTCTTGCGGCGGTTTGGGCTATCGCGGGCGCTTGGCGATTATTGAGTTTTTGCAGATGACCGATCCGCTGCGTAAATTAATTATGGCTCATGAAGAAGCCGGGGCTATTCAAAAACTGGCTATTGAAGAAGGCATGTCAACCATGTATGAAAACGGCCTGGTCAAGGCGGTGCAAGGGATTACGACATTGGAAGAAGTGCTGCGGGTTACCTCGGAAACATAATGTTATTTGCCTATAAAGCGGTTAACAGTCTTGGCGAAACCGAAGAGGGCGTCAGGGATGCGGTTGACGAACAGCAGTTGATTGGGGTCTTGCAGGCGGAAGGCTATATTCCTATCCGGGTCGTGCCGGCCGGCGCCAAATCATTTCTGGGCTTGCAGTTAGGCGTAAAACAGTCGAAATTATCGCAAAAAGACATCGCCTTGTTTACCGGGGAGTTGGCAACCTTGCTGGAATCCGGCTTGCCGTTGGATAAATCTCTGTTGGTCTTGATCGACTTGACCGAAGACAACGAACGAGTGACCAAGCTGATCGGCAAAGTTTTGGAAAAAGTCAAAGGCGGCTCCACGCTGGCCGACGCGCTGGAAAAACAGTCCGGTATTTTCACTAAGTTTTACCTGAACATGATACGCGCCGGCGAGGCCGGCGGCAGTTTGGGCGAAGTATTGGCGCGTTTGTCCGAATACCTGGAGCGCTCTCGGGAGTTGAAAGAAACGGTCAGCACCGCATTAATCTATCCTACGATTTTGCTGGTTATGTCGTTGGCTTCGCTGTTTGTGATGCTGACCTTCGTGGTGCCGCAATTTTCCGAAATGTTCGAAAGCGCGGGCAAGGCCTTGCCGGTATCGACCCAGATCGTGGTGGGACTGGCCGAATGGCTGCAAAGCTATTGGTGGATGCTGGTTTTGGCTGCGGTGTTAAGCAGCGGTTATATGAATATTCAGATGGCCGATCCGGTAAAAAAGAAGGCCTGGGACGGCCGTTTTTTAAAGCTGCCGCTGGCCGGGACGATTATCCTGAACAAGGAAACCGCCAACATCAGCCGCACCTTGGGGACTTTGCTGGGCAATGGCGTGTCGATACTGGCGGCCCTGGTTATCGTCAGGGAAACAGTAGACAATCTGGTTTTGGCGGCTGCGATACAAGATGTCGAAGAGCAGTTGAAGCAGGGTAAAAATATGTCGGACGCCTTATTGGAGAAAGGCATATTTCCTAAAATGGCGATGCAGATGATAAAAATGGGCGAAGAAACCGGCCGCCTTGAAGAAATGCTGCTGCGCGTGGCGACAATTTACGATAAACAGCTTAGAGTGGCGATTGCGCGTATGCTGGCCTTGCTGGAGCCGGCGCTGATCATCTCATTAGGCTTGATGATTGCCGGCATCATCGTGTCGATCTTGCTGGCTATCCTGAGCGTTAACGACCTGGCTTTTTAGCTTAGGAATGGAACGTGGATGGATACGGCTATCTCTACAAGATTCGAATTTTAAATTTAGGAATACATTATGAAACAGATAAAAAATCGTACCGAAACAGGCTTTACTTTGCTTGAATTATTGGTAGTGCTGGGCATTATCGCGATGCTGGCCGGGATAGTCGGGCCGCAGGTCATGAAGCACATGGGCGAGTCCAAAACCAAAGCCGCCAAGGTGCAAATTGAAGACTTGTCCGCGGCCTTGGATATGTACAAACTGGATTTAGGCAAGTATCCGACTACCGAACAAGGTTTGGCGGCTTTAATCGAGTCGCCGGATAGCGCCAATCGCTGGAACGGCCCTTATTTGCGTAAGGCCAAAATGCCGCTGGATCCCTGGCAGCAGGAATATCATTACGCTTCTCCCGGCGAACACGGTAAATTCGATTTGTTCACGTTGGGTGCGGACGGTAAGGAAGGTGGAGAAGGCGAAGACCAGGATATTGTTAGTTGGGAATGAGCGAACGGGCGAAAGGCGTAAAGAGGCCGTCTTTTTCGTCTTACCACCTGCGCCAGCGCGGTTTTACGCTGCTGGAGCTGACCGTGGTGCTGTTTGTCGTGGTGCTGGGTTTTTCGGTGATAGGCCTGAACCTGTCGTCGGGTAATGACTCTACAGAAATCAAAGCGGCGGCCAGAGATATTGTTTCGGCGTTGCGTTACGCCAGGGGCCAGGCCCTAATGACCCGTCAGGAAACTACGCTGACGGTCGACCTGGGCGACAACAGCTATACGGTCAGCGGACGGGACAAGAATTATCAAATACCCGAGGCCATCGATGTTACTGTGGTGACGGCGCAAACCGAGTTAAGCGGTGAGGGTACGGCGAATATCCGGTTTTTTGCCGACGGCTCTTCTACCGGTGGAAGAATCACCCTGGAGCGAGGCAATGGGGCGTGGAAAGTCGATATCAACTGGTTAACCGGCCATATCGAGCTTGAAAGTGAATAAACAACGCGGTTTTTCTTTATTGGAAATCCTGATCGCATTTTCTATCCTGGCGCTGTCTCTCGGCATTTTGCTGAAGATATTTTCAGCCGGTGTGAATACCGCCGGCGTTGCTGAGGAATATACCGCTGCGGTGCAAAACGCCGAATCTTTAATGGCCGGCACAGGTGTGGAAAAGCCTTTGCAAACCGGCGAAACTACCGGATTGGAAAATGAAAAATACCATTGGCGGGTCGAAGTGTCGCCGTTTCAGTTTACGGCTGAAAATTTGGATGTTACGACCCTGCCGGTCATGCTGTTCAAGATTAAAGTCACTGTCGATTGGGGCGACGACAATGCCGGCAGCGACGGCCGTCAGGTTGAGTTAACAACATTAAGACTGACGAACAAAGAGTTATGACGGCAACTCTAGTTTCAAAGCGCCAGCGCGGTTTTACGTTGATTGAAGTCCTGATCGCGATGACGCTGTTAAGCATCATGGTGGTGCTGTTGTTCAGCAGTTTGCGAATTTGCGCTCAAAGCTGGGAGCAGGGCGAAAATAAAATATCCGACGTTAATGAGGTAACTGTCGTTTATAATTTTTTCCAGCAGCATTTATCTTCAGCGCTGCCTTTATGGGATGATTTTTCGAACAAGGAGGAAAAAACGTTCTCTTTCCAAGGCAAAAAACAATCCTTGCAGTTTATCTCAAGCTTTCCGGTGAGCGCCGGCCGATCAGGCATGCAGTTGTTTTCGATAGAGGCGCGGCAGCAATATGGCGAGCAGCTTATCGAAGTGATTTTAACGCCGTTTTTTCCGGTGTCGGAGGGGCAGGAATGGCACGAGGAAAAAGTGGTGCTGCTAAGGCATGTCAGCGATTTTTCATTGTCTTATTTTGCTGTCGATGAAACCGGAGAAGGCAGCTGGCAGGACGAATGGCTGGAAAAAGACATGCAGCCGCAATTGGTTAAAATCAGTATCGATACTGAAAACGGTATTTTTTGGCCGGACATCGTTATAGCTCTTAAAGTTGCAGGCACAGCCGGCGGCGACAATCTCGGCAATGGTATTGAGCCTGCCGAGGAGCGCGATTGACCAGGTCTGGAGGTTTCGCATTGGTCCTGGTTTTGTGGGTATTGAGCCTACTGACCATTATGGCCGGCAGTTTTGCGCTCAGCATGCGGCGGGAAGCGGCGGTTGCCGGCGGCAACAGCAATAATGCCCAGGGTGTGGCTCTTGCAGAGTCGGGGTTGGCGATTGCCGAGCTGATGTTGATGAATTCCGATCCGCAGCAATGCTGGCGTACCGACGGCAGCATTTACCAAGTCGATTATGCCGAGGCGAAAGTCCGTATTCAATTGCTGTCGGAGACTGGCAAAATAGATTTAAACAGCGCCGATCAAACCTTGTTGCAAGCACTTATGACTTATGCGCCCGTGCCGGCCGAACTGCAAACCAAGCTGGTCAATGCGATTCTCGACTGGCGCGATGAGGACGATTTAGTGCGGCTGGAGGGTGCGGAAAAAAAAGAGTACCAAGATGCCGGATTGAGTTACCAGCCTCGCAACAAGCCGTTTCAGTCGGTTGAGGAGTTGCAATTGGTTTTGGGTATGAATGAGCAGGTCTTCAAGTGGCTTGAAAACCTGGTGACGGTCTACTCGGGACAGGCCAAGGTCGATTTGACCCAGGCGGCCAAAGAAGTCTTGCTGGTGCTGCCGGGAATGGACGCCGAATTGATAGAGCAATATATTGCCGCCAGACGGGCAAGCGCGATAAACGGTGTGCCGGCGCCGGCATTCGGCGCCGGTCTTGGCGACAATGCCGCGAGCCGGCCGGGAGGCAGTGGCGGAACGCTTGAGAAATCGGCCGGAATCCCCGCCAATAACGCGCAGGGGCAACAAAGCGCGATTACGGTTGCGGCAGAGGCGCTGTTGGACGACGGCACCACGACCCGCATCAATGTGCTGATAAAAAAAGCCGATAATGTCGGATCGCCGTTTCAGGCTTTAAAATGGCAGCGCAGCAGCGGCGATAACTCATTGTTTAGCGATGCCCAAGACCAGTTATTAGTGAGACAGTATGCCGAACCTCAATTCAACGATTGACCTGGATTTTAAAAAGTTCTTCCGCTGGTGGTTGCGCGAACTTGACTTTTTGGTGCCTGAAAAAATCAGGCAACTGGTCAGTGAGAAACAGGGCTGCATTATCGTCCGTCCTGAAGACGGGCGGCTAGTGCTGACTTATCTGCCCAACGTAAGGGACGGTGCGGCGAAAGGGCCGGCGGAAACGTTGGCGATATTGGAGCGCAACGGCTCGGGCGTAGAACAATATAAAACCTTACGCGGCAAAGACGACAGGCTGGCTAAAGCGGATTTAATACTCAGGCTGACTGGGCGGGAGGCTGTTCAAAAAGAGCTGGCCTTTCCGGCTGCGGTAAAAGAAAACCTGTCCCAGGTTGTCGCCTATGAACTTGACCGCTATACGCCATTTAAGGCGGAGCAGGTTTATTTTGCGGTTAAGCCGTTGGCGGGAGAGAGCGAGCCCGGACAAATCAGGGTTATGCTGGTGTTAACGCCGAGAGAAACCCTCGATGCGCTGTATGAGGACATCAAAGCGATGGGCATGTCGCCGCTGTTCGTCGATTATGAAGGGACGCCGAATGATCTTGAGCAACGCTATGACGGCTATAATTTATTGCCGGAGCGGTTGCGGGAAAAAACCGCAAATACGCCGCGCATGATTTATGCGGGGCTGGTTGCGGCGGTATTTTTACTGCTGGGCGCGGTGCTGGCGCTGCCGGTCTGGTTTGAGTCCCGGACGGTTAACGCCTTGCAGGAAAAAATCGATGCGATAGACAAAGACGCCAAGGGCGTTAAGGCCTTGCAGTTGGAGATCGACGCAATGATTAACGAAACTCAGCTATTGATAGCGGAGAAAAACGCGGTCCCGGCGATAGTCGATATGCTCAATACGTTAAGCGGTCTCATAAAAGACGACACCTGGCTGGCTTATGCGCAGTATTCGGACGGGCATTTGCAAATACAAGGCGAGTCGCCCGCCGCTTCGGCATTGATCGGGGTTTTGGAAGATTCGCCATTGTTCAGCAATGTCCGCTTCGTTTCGCCGGTTACCCAGGATAAAACCACCAAGCAGGAGCGTTTCCAGATTACCGCCGACGTGACTTCGGCGGCGCAGCCGAACGCCGAGCCGGCGCCCGACCGGCTTTCGGCATCGCCATCCGAGCCATCCGAGGATATGCAGGGAGGCCTCAATGGCGACGAGTACTAAGCAAATGCAGCGATGGTTGGCGGTGGGCTTGCTGGTTGCGGTAATACTGGTGGCCGTTTTGGCCGTTATCGTGCCGATTGTCAGCAAAGGCCTGGAGCTGCACGAGGCCAAAAATAACCTGGTTTTCAAGCTACAGCAATATGAACGGATTCTGGCAAGGAAAGATGCGGTTACCGACAGCATGAGCGCTATAAAAGAGCAGTATCAAGAACACGGGCTGCTGAACACGCAGGGCACCGGCGCTTTGGCTTCCGCCGAGGTGCAGGAGTTTATTAAAAAAGCGATTGTAGACGCCGGCGGGCAATTGAGCAGTACCCAAGCGTTGCCGGTCAGCACTAAAAACGAATTCAGCCGGATTACCGTCAGCGTAAGGATGACAGGTAATAGCGAAGTGCTGCGGGCGGTGTTGTACAAGATAGAGACGGCGACGCCTTTGATTATCATCAATCAGATAGATATAAGGCCGATGCGCGGAATAAGAAGCAGGATTACGCGCCAGCTCGAACCGAGCAACGAATTGAATATTAATTTTCAAGCAGTCAGTTTTATGAGAAAGCAGCCGGAATGAACAGTAAACTCGTAAAATTGCTGGCATTTATTTGCGCCGGCCTAGGCTTGGCTCTTGTCGGCGAGTGGTTGTTCGTAAGCTATAGCCAACACAGCCTGCTGGCTTCGATAGGCTCGGAAAAACTGCACGACTACAAAAGCGACCAGTTGCCCGGCATAGACCTTGGCAAGCAGTCCGAGGAAGATTACGCCGACTTGGTCGCGAGGCCGTTATTTATTAAAGGCAGAAAGCCTGTGGACGAACCTGTTCCCGAGACGGCGCAAGCGCAAGCCGCCGCTCAATCGGACAGCTTTGACTGGCAGCTGACCGGTATTTACAGCACGAAAAAAAACCTGTCGGCATTATTCGGCCGGTCCAAATCAAAGGTCGCCAAAGACAATAACCGGAAATTAACCGTAGGCGAAGATATTGACGGCTGGAAACTGACCGACATAAACAAGGATAGAGTCGTACTTAAGCAAGGCGGCGCCGAAAAAGAACTGCCGCTCAGAAAGCCGAAATTGAAAACATTGCCGCGGGCAAATAGCGCAGCGCCGGCGACGGCTGCGCCTTTTCCTATTCCTACACCGAATCAGGCGCCTGCTCCAGTCGCTATGCCCGAACCCGGGGCGGACGCTCCCGAAGATATTCCAGAAGATACTACCGAAGGCACACCCGAGGATGAACCATAATGATTGATGTAAAAAAAATAACAACGGCTTCCTGGTTGGTGGCTGCGGGCTTAACTTTGTCCAGTTGTGAATCGCTCGGCCCCAAACAGGCTGCCAAATTGCCGTTGGCGCCGGTGAAAAAAGAGCAGGCCGACGTGCTTATAAAAGAACTGCAAAACAAAGCGCCTGCCGCCGCAACTGCGGCCAAGCCGGAATTATTTCCGGGCACCAGCCGCTTCGTGCCCGATACGGCCATGACGCATAGAAAAACCACCGGCAGCGGCGAGGGGACATACAGTCTCAATTTCGACGAAGCCGATTTGGGCGAAGTGGCTAAAGTGGTGTTAAGCGATATTCTCGGACAAAACTATGTACTCAGCCCCAAGGTGGTTGGCAAGGTTACTTTACAAACGACCGACCCTTTAAGCAAAGACGAACTGATTCCGACCCTGGAAATGCTGCTGCGCATGAATAATGCGGTGCTGATTAAAGATGCCAGTATTTACCATATCGAACCCGCCAGCGAGGCCCTGTACAGTTCCAATTTTGCTACCCCCGGTTCCGTGGGCAGGGCCGGCTTTCAAGTCAGGGTTATCCCGGTCAGAAATGTTCCGGTGCAAGACATTGTCGAGGTGATAAAGCCCCTGGTGCAGGAAAAGACTATCCTGAATGTCGACGCCGCGCGCAATATCCTGATTGCTTCCGGCACGCCCGACGAATTGGGGCGCGTTATGGATATGGTCGGCACCTTCGATATCGATTTACTGAAGGGCCAGTCTTTTGGCCTGTTTCCGCTAGCCCATGTCGAGCCGGAAACGCTGATCAAAGAATTGGAGGAAATCTTTAATAAAAAGGCCAAAGACGAAGACAACCAGTTCGTTCGCTTTATCGCGGTGGAAAGATTGAATGCGGTTATGGCAATCACCCACCAGGCCGGTTATTTAAAGGACATTGAAAACTGGATATTTCGCCTGGACAGGGCGAATACCGCGTCCGGCGGCGGGGTGAATGTTTATCGGGTTCAACATGTCGACGCCGAAGAACTGGCGTCAACGTTAAACGAGATTTTTACCGGCGCGGCGTCGACCAGAAAAGAAAAATCCGCCAAGGTATCGCCTGGGCAAAAAACGGCCGAAATAAGCAATAAGCAGCCGACTGAAAAACAACAAAATGTGCAAAGCGTTAAAAAAACCTCGTCAGCCGGCAGAAAATCTACGCAAACCGGGGATGCGCAAGTCGCCAATGTCGACAATGTCAGAATTATCGCCGATGTGGCCAATAATTCAGTGGTGATTGTCGCCACGCCTCAGGAATACGAAGTGATACTTCCCGTCATCAAGCAGCTCGATGTTTTGCCGCTGCAAGTGCTGATCGATGCGACAATCGTCTCGGTTGCGTTAACGAACGGTCTAAAGTACGGCATATCGTGGTACTTATCTCAAGGCAACGATGCGCTTGCCGGCACCTCTACGCCGCCTGGGGATGTGGCGAATACCTTAGGGACCACGGCCCAGGCGGCCGGTGCGGCGGCAACAGGCGGTTTCAGCGCGATATACAGCTCGGGAGCGGTAAAAGCCCTTTTAAATGCGCAGGCCTCGGCTAATAATATCAATGTGATTTCTTCGCCGTCGTTGATGGTATTAAATAACCAGCAGGCCAAAATAAATGTCGGCGACCAGGTGCCGGTGCAAACCAGCACCACGCAGCTCCCTATCTCCGGCGGGACGAACGCCAGTATTGCCCAGTCCAGCTCGATACAATACATAGATACCGGCGTTACCCTGGAAGTGACGCCCAGGGTTAATGCAAACGGCATGGTTATTATGGAAATCAAGCAAATTGTCAGTAATGCGAAGCCTTCAACGACCGGGGTTACGACCACGGTGACCATTGCGAAAAAGGAAATTGAAAGCTCCGTGGCTGTACACGATGGGGAAACGATAGTCTTGGGCGGTTTGATCGACGATAACAACGCTGTCGGTAATGCAGGGATTCCTTTTTTGCAGGATATTCCCTGGCTGGGTTCAATATTCGGCGGTAGAACTTTAAATAGAACCAAAACGGAACTGGTTGTTTTAATCACTCCGCGCGTTGTAAAAAGCAAGCAGGATTCCAGGTTGATCTCCGACGAGTTTAAACGCAAATTAACCGGCATTTATCAAGAGGTAAGCCTGGCTGACGAAAAGCCGGCTCATTAGTTACAGCAATGAAAATGGCGCCGGTAGCTGGGTGAGCGCTTTCCAGGGTTAGCCGCGCTTAAACCTGCCGTTTTGAACGGCGCGGCCTATTAAAGCGAGAGCAAAAAACAGCCGGTTATCCGGCTGCTTGGTTCCTCTCTTGAAGAAAAGCAATCACATCTTCATTGTCGACGCGGTAATAAATTTCCTCGGCTGAAACCGTGGCGCCTATCGAGTAAAACGTAATTTCATCTCCCAAGTAGTAATAGGAAGGCCGCCATCCGTCTTTACCCGTAAAGACAGTGATCATGCCTTGATATTGTTCAATTAAAACATATTCTTCCAGACTGGGGATGTTTTGATAGCGCAGTCTTTTATAAGTATGATCCAGTTTACTGGTTGACTTAGAAACTACCTCTACAATCAAGAGTGGGGCCGTTTTATAGATTTTGCTTTCGTCGTCTTTTGCGCAAACCACCATCACATCGGGATAGAAGATGTCCTGGCCAACTTTCAGCTTCACATCCGCCATAAAAGTTTGACAAGGCGTGTCTTTCAGCTTGTTCATGAATTGATTAGCGATATTTAACGACAGCAAGTTATGGTTAATACTTGCTCCCGTCATGGCAAAAATTTCGCCGGCATAGAATTCATGTTTGCTGTCAGACGACAACTCAAAGTTTAAGTAATCGTCGACAGATATTGGTTGGTGTTTTTGTTGCAGGCTCATAGCCTCATCTCCTTTTCATAAAAAGGTCATTCCGGGCAGATGCTTAGGCCTATAAAAATAGGCGCTGCTCAGCCTAATTTCAAATGCGCAAATGAACGGCGTAAATTTTTAAACACCATCCCGGTTAGCTCGTCTAAGTCATTGCCGCTGTTTTGCTGATAATAGCTCTGCCTGCCGGCGGCAATGTCGCGGCTTAATTGTTCGGCGACGCGCCGGCTTAAATAATGCCCGCTTTCCGGTTTTTGCAGCAACAACTTTTCGATAACCGCATAATTAATCTCGCATAACAAAACTTCGCTTTTAGTGCGTATCGTCGCGTCGCAACTGCCTCCGGCTAACATTGCGGTGCTGTTGACCAAGCTTCCCGGACCTAACACGGTGTCGGCTGTCGGGAACTTTTTACCCACTTTTTTACGCCATTCTTCGGCAACCAATAAACCTTCGATCACTAAAAACATAAAGTCGGCGATTTCTCCGCCTTGAATCACTACCGTATCTGCGGGCAATTGCCGTATTAAGGCTAGGTCGGCAAGCCGTTGCAATTCGGGTTCGGCTAAATCCTGGAATAATTTGGTCGCGCCCAGCAACTTGGCGTAATGCTCGGACGTGATGTGAGTATTTAGGTTCGGTTGGAAATCATGTTGCTCCGACTTTTCACGCGCCGGCGTCAAGCCTGCAAAATTCAAGTGGCGAAGAATTTGCCGTTGTACATAGTCTCTACTGTGGGTGCGGGTTTTAAAGGTGGGAAAGACTTTGACCGAATATTCGACGCCTTGCAGCGTAATGGCTTGCACCGATACTTTGGGCGGCGGCGCATCCGGCGGCGAAAACTGCGGCGAGGCTTCTATTGCCGCCGTGTGTAGAATGCGCAACGCTTTTTCCACCGGGATTTCAATATCCAAAGTGACCGCAACGTCGATTTCAAAAAAAAGCGCCGGTGCGGAAAAATTGGTAATCACATTGGACGACAGCAGATTGTTCGGCACGATAACAATGTTGCCTTTGGTATTAAGAATCTGCGTCGTGCGCCAACTGATTTCCTTGACTTCGCCTTCAACATTATCGCTTTTGCTGAGACTGATAAAGTCGCCTATGTTGATAGAGCGGTCCAGGTTGATCGTGAGGCCGGCAAACAAGTCTTGAATCATCCGTTGCAAGGCCAGGCCGATCACAATGCTCGCGCCGCCGAAAGTGGCCAAAACCACGGTCAGGTCTTTTTTGAAGACCACGCCGACAATCGCGGCAACGGCTAAGGTGTAAATAATGGCCGACGACATTTGCGACAGCAACCGCGGCGTCGGCGCGCCCAAGGCTCTGGCGATCAGACGGTCGAGAAAAATCAATTGCACGATGCGCTGCACCAACACCGCGAGAACAAGAAATTCGGCGATGCCGAGCGCGTAGCCGAAAATAACAATAGTGTTTTCCAGGGCCGCCAAGCCCATGATTTGATAGGCTTCGCTGCCGTAGAAAATAAAGCCGCCGAGCAGCACGCTCAACACAAAAGGGACTAAGAGTTTTCTCAGTACCGGTTCCGAAGTATCGGGTAGAGGTGTCTTCATATATGGATAGCCCTGCAAGCTCTAACTCGCAACGTAACTATTCAGCTGCCCCCTCCCAGCCTCCCCCTTGTCAGGGGGAGGAGACGCCGTGCTCACTCTCCTGATAAGGGGAGGGGTGGGGTCTGAATAATTACCTCGCAACGGTGTCAATAACGTGACTGAATTGTCTTTTCGCGGTGAATGATAGGCGCTTTAGTTTCCAGCCAATTTAAAGCGTTTGGCTTGAGCTGCGGTATCGGTAACGGTTTGAGCCAGGTGCGTCATCGTGGCGCTGATTTGTTCGGACGCCGAAGCGTTGGCTTCGCTGCTGACGCGGATTTCACCGACCCGCTCGGTCAGCGACTTGACTGCGGCCGATTGCTGCACTATCGCGACTGAAATGCCCTGTATGTTATTTTCGCTGGCTTGCGCGGCTTGGGCAATCTGCTCCATTGCCGTTTGCGTTTCTTGCGTCGCATGAACGCCCAAACGGATTTTTTGCCCGGAACTGCTGATAACGCCGCCGATGTCGCGCGCCGAAAAACTGACTTCTTCGGCCAACTGGCCGATTTGTTGCGCGACGAAACCAAACCCCAAGCCGTGCTCGCCCGCCCGCATGGCTTCCAGTCCGGCATTCAGTGACAGCAAATGGGTTTTATCGGCAATCCGGGTGATTTCGTCGGTAATTTGCTCGATTCTGCCGTACTCGGCGTCAATGTGCTGGATTAATTCTATCAATTTATTCAATTGGCTTTGGCCGTCATGTGCGGAACGGGCCGTGGCGTAGGCCAATTCGCTGCTTTGCTTGGCTTTTTGGGCTATTTCATCAACCGAAATAGCGGTTTCCGCGATGGTTTTGGACACGTTTTCTACCGCAAGCATTTGCCTTGACGACCCCTCGGCGACATATTTCGAGGCCTCGGACGTTTGGCTAATCGCCACCGCAGATTGCGCGGTGCTGACGATGACTTCCTTCAATATCTCGATCAGGTGCTCGATGGTTCGATTGGTATTGGCTTTCAATACCGAAAACTCGCCTTGGTAATTGCCTTCCAGAGTGTGCGTCAAATCGGCATCCGCCATGTACTGCATGGTTTGGCTTAATTCGGTTAATAAGCTGACCAAGGCGTCCAAGCTGCGGTTAACGTTAGTTTTTAAAATGCGCAATTCTCCTTCGTAATTGCCTTCCATACGTGCGGTCAAATCGCCTAGCGCCAGATTTTGCATAATTTGCGCGACTTCGCCGAGCGGCTTGCTCAAGACATCGATTAGCGAGTTCATGCCGGCAACGATACTGCCGAACTCTCCAGGATGGCGCTGGTCGTCAACGCGGGCCGACAGAATACCCGCCTTGGCGGCACCGATCAGTTCGATGGCATCGCCGGACAAGGTTTGTAAGGTTTGCGTCACCACGGCCAGCGCATCGGCCATTTGACCGATTTCATCGTGACGGTTTTTGAAATTATCATTGCCGCCGGTCATGACGCCTTTGGCTAAATTGCGCATTAAGCCGGTCAAGCGTTGTAAAGCCACCGAAATGTTTTTGTCGAAAATGATCATGAACAGAATGGCGACCATGAAGATGGCTAAAATCACGAAAAAAATAATTCTTTGCGCTTCGTCAAAAAGGCTTTGGTTCAGGTGCATTGAGTCGATACCGCCTGACGAATTTAAAGCCACCAGTTTCAGTAAATCGTTGCTGAAAGCGTCGTACATAATACGGTTGCGCTGCAATTCTTTAGCTGCCGAAGCATTGTCGTTTTTTTGCGATAACGCGAGCATTCTTTCACTTTTGTTCAAGTATTCTTCGTATTTATGGGAAAAGTTCCGGTAAATGCCGCGCTCTTCTTCCGATGTAATCATCGGCTCGTAATGCCGGCGAGCCCTGGCAATTTTCTCGGCAAGTCGGGCCAGGTTTTTATCCCAAAGCAGCATTTCTGCTGGGCTGGTCGTTAAGATGTGCTGGGCTTCAACGATACGGTAATCGCTGGTCATGGTGTTTATTGCGTTGAGTACGATAATACGGGGCACCCAACTCTGTTCGAGTTCGCGGGTTTGCTCGTTCATGGTCTGCATTAAGCCGTTAATCAGCGACGCGAATAAAATAAAGGTCGCGACCATGCCTAAAAAAGCCAGGCGTAATTTCATTTTTATGGTCAGCGCGGTGCGGAAACCGCCTTTGGCCGCGTTGTCCAGCGGTTCGTCCAATAACCACGATTGCACTAATTGCGAGGCTATAATCAGCAACAGCACAATAAAGGCGCCGCCTCCCAGGGTAAGAATTTTTAATAATTGCAAGGCCGAATCGATATTATGGCTGTTTTCAATGCCGCCGCGTTGGTTGAGAGCGACTAAATCCACCAGTCTCGAACGTAAATCGGCAAACAATGCCCCGCTTTGTCTAAGCTGGACGCCGGCTTTTTGACGATCTTTAGCGCGCGAAAAAGCCAGGGTCTGCTTATTGGCATTGATATATTCGCCGTAACTCCCGGAAAAATCTTGGTAAAGACTGCGTTCATGGTCCGAGGAAAGCAGTGCGGAATATTTTTTGCCCAACTCGTCGATGTTATCGGTCAGGGTTCTAAATTTTTGATCCAGATCAGCCATTTCATCG
>SXGU01068421.1_pt1 | contig 15626 bp, 14 predicted proteins | sample 3174531 | NCBI WGS metagenome assembly SXGU01 (sample SAMN11356863, study PRJNA531348) | freshwater metagenome | isolation source: freshwater sample F1-140 | place: China: Fuxian Lake, Yuxi | collected 2017-12-25
AGGCGAGGAGGTCGGCGGCCATCAGCACCGGGTAGGTGAAGGTGCCGACGTTGAGCTCGCGCCCATCTCCCTGCGCGGACTTGTAGGCGTGGGCCCGCTCGAGCAGGCCCATTCCGGTCACGCAGCTCAGCAACCAGGCGATTTCGCAGACCTCGGGCACGTCGGACTGGACGAAGAGCGCGGTGCGGGCCGGGTCGAGCCCCAGCGCGAGCCACGTGGCCGCCACCTCCCGCGTGTAGGTGCGCATCCGCTCGGCATCGTGAACCGTCGTGAGCGCATGGTAGTCGGCGATAAAATAGAAGGCGTCGTGGCTGTGTTGCAGGCGTAGCGCCGGCTCGATCATTCCGAGGAGGTTGCCCACGTGGGGCATCGCGGTGGGCTTGATTCCGGTAAGGGCGCGCATGGCGGCGCGAGGTCTACACACGGCCGAGGGCCCGAGCAAGGCGTTCGGCTACACTACGCACATGCTTCTCCTCGCCACGTTCTTCGCCTGCGAGCCCGGGGTCAACCAGACCGGGACGACACCCAACGAGACCGACGCCGACGCCGATAGCGACGCCGACACCGACACCGATGCCGATCCCGACGACGCCGACGACTTCGCCAGCGCCTGGGACCTCGCCTTCGACACCGAAGGTGGCGACGAGATCGAGGGCGACGACATCGACATCTACAAGGTGGCCGGCACCGCGGGGCAGCAGTTCCGCGTCCAGGTGATCAACATCGACGAGGGCGAGGCGGAGGACTCGCTCGACACGGTCGTGCAGGTTTTCGAGGCCAACGGCACGCGAATCGCCTGGGAAGACGAGCACCCGGCCGGCGAGGTGAGCACCTACGACTCGGTGTGCTTCGGCTTCTTCCCCTCCACCGCCGACTACTACGTGCAGGTGAGCGACCTCCGCACCTTCGAAGGCACCACATCTCCGGTCACGTCGACCGACTACACCATCCAGGTGCTCAGCCCCGGCTCCTTGCCGACGGATCCCGACTCGCTCCTCTCCGTGGGCGGCGGCTTCGATATCGAGAACAGCTACTCTTGGTACTCCTTCCCCGTTCTTTTCGAAGAAGAGGGCGACGCCGACTTCGTGTCGGTGACGCTTCCCTACGACGACGCCTCGGTGGTCTTCGTCGCGGCCGAGCACATCGAATCGAGTCCCGCGCAGCCCGTCGTCGACGTGTACAACCAGGACGCAGAACAGGTCTTCCACGCCGATCCCGCGTGGCTCGGCGAGGGACGACAGATGTTGTCGACGCTCGGCACCAGCTACGTGCTGGGCATCGGCAACAGCGCGGGCGGGGGCGGCGAGGCCTACGGCGCGTGGATCTTCGTGCTCGTGACCGAGGAAGGCTACGGCAACGAGCGAGAGACGGAGCCCAACGACGAGCTGGCCGACGACCTCGACATGGTCGATCAGGAGCCCTCTGCGGGGAGCTGGTACGCCGGCTACGCCGAGGGTCGCGTGGAAAGTAGCGCGGACCTCGACCGCTACGCCTTCGCCACCGGCGGCGAGGCCTACCTGAGCGTGGCCTTTGGCGCGCTCTCCTACGGGAGCCTGCTCGTGGCGGAGTTGGACATCCTCGACGAGGGCGGCAACGTGGTGGCCACGTCAACCAGCGTGGGCGGTGAGGACCCACAGATCGAGAACGCCGGCCCCTTCGCGGCGGGCACATACACCGTCACCGTGCGCGCGCTCGACGACGGGAGTGGCGGTACGCTCGGTGGTGTGGGCGAGGGCGGCGCCTACCGCCTCGGCGCCCACGTCACGTCGGTGCCGATGTGATCCTCTTCGTCCTCGCTTGCGACGAGCAAACGGCCGATCGGGTCGACGCGACCTACGACACGGGGCCTGTGACTGAGGTTCCGGGTGGCGGCGACGGGGGAGACGACGACGACGACGACAACGACGACGAGACTGACGACGACGAGGAGCGCTGGGGCTGCTCGGACCTGTTCAACCAGTCGCGACTCCCGATCTACGAGGTGGAGATCGACGAGGGCGACTGGCACCACCTCGAGCAACAATGGAAGACCTCCGACGGCACCAAGGACTACGTGCCGATCGAGGAACTGAAGGTGGACGGCGAGGAGGTACCCGACGCGATGATGCGGTTGAAAGGGAACAGTTCCTGTTGCTGGTACGGTGACAAGATGCAGTTCGTGGTGGCCTTCAACGAGGTGAACGAGGACGCTCGCTTCCACGGTCTCAGAAAGGTCGCCTTCGACTCGCCGTTCTACGAGCCGACCGTGTTGAAGAACCGCCTGGCCAACTGGTACCTCCACGAGGTGGGTCTACCCGGGGCCTGCACCAACAACGCGCTCCTCTACGTCAACGGCGAGTACTACGGGATCTACGCCCACATGGAGGAGCTCGACCGCGAGTTTCTCGAGCGTCACTACGGCGACGACAACGCCGAGGGCGACCTGTGGAAGTACGGCTACGTGCTGGATAATCACGAGGACGAGGAGGTCGACACTTCCCGCATCGAGCAGTTCTGGTCGTCGTACTCGCCCGACGACACCGCGCCGATGGGAGAGCCGACCGAGTGGCTGTCCGAGTGGGCCGCCGAGGCGATGCTGCCCGACGGCGACGGCTACTGGTGCTGCGGGCACAACTACTACCTCTATGACCACCCCGAGCGCGGATTCCTCTGGATCCCGTGGGACAAGGACGGAACCTTCGACTGGGTGGCCTACGACCTCGACCCCTTCAAGCTGATCTACCCCGACTACACGCCGCACATGACGTACATGCTCGCCGAGCCCGAGTACTACCGGGCCTACACCGAGGAGGTGATGCGGCAGCTCGAGTTCTATGGCAGCGATGAGATGATGACGGCGCTGGCCGAGATGCAGGAACAAACCTACGAGTGGGGGCTCACTGACCCGTACCGCTACTACGACGAGGCCACCTTCCAGTACTACTGGGATGACCTCCCGGTCTTCGTGCAGGCCCGTCGTGAGTTTCTCGACTACGTGGTGCCCCGCGAGCTCGAGTCCCTCTAGTTAGCTTCGCGCCGTGCCCGACCAGCCTGTTTCTCCCGCCGTCCGCGTGGCCTGGAAGCTCGGGGCTACGCTCCGTGGGGCGCGAGCACGGTTGCACCGGACGGGCGTAGAACTCACCCCGATGGAGCTGCTCAGCAGCTGCGGCTACCGTCTCAAGGCGGTGCGGGTTCGACCGAGCGGTGCTGGTCCCCTCCCCGCCGTGGTGGTGTCACCCGCCATCCACCAGGGCATCGCCCAGCTGATGTCGCGCGCCGCCGTCGTGAGCGCCGACGAGATCGCCCGCCTCGGCTACGTGGTCTACCTTCACGACCCGGCGGGGCGAGGCGAGAGCTGGGGCGAGGAAGACTACGGCGGTCCGGAGCACCAGGACGACCTTCGCGCGGTGATCGCGGCGGCGCTGGCCGACCCCGCTTGCACCGGCGCCCTTGGCGTGTTGTCGCTGTCGCTCGGTGTGGCCGCCGCTGTCGGCGCGCTGTCGCGATGGCCGGGGCCGTGCCCCGCGCGCTGGCTGGTCGACTGGGAGGGCCCCTGCGACCGGGAGATCATCACCGCCGGCGGCACGATCATGGTCCCCGCTCTCGGCCACGGTCTCGACGACGACAGCTACTGGAACTGTCGCGAGGCCACCCGCTCAGTGGGGCAACTGAGCTGCGGGTATGTGCGCCTGCAGGCCCAGCCGGATCACGCGCAACCTCAGGAGGTCCGGCACGCGCAGCGCATGATGCGCGCGGCCGCGAAGGGCGACCTCCCCTGGTTCCAACTCAACGATCACCCGCGGGGCGAGGTGCCCGAGCGGCCGCACTGGGCCCCGGGCGGACCGCTCGCCGCCAACCGGTTGGTCCTTGGCAAGCTGGCCGCGCTCAGGTTGGCTCTGGGGACGGCGACGGATCGCTGAAGGTCGCGGCTAGCCCGCTCGCGCCGATCTCGTCGACGGGTCGGTCGACGACCACGCGACCGGCCCGCAAGACCACAACCCGCTCGGCCAGTCGCGGGACGAGGTCGACAACGTGCGTGGACACAAGCACGCTCGTGCCGCTCTCGGCCATGCTCGCGAGGTGCGCGGCGATGCGTAAGGCGCTCGGCGGGTCGAGGCCGTTGAGCGCCTCGTCGAGCACCAGGACGGGGGGCGCGGCCACCAGCGCGGCGGCGATCGCCACCTTCCGGCGCATGCCCTGGCTGTACTCGCGCACCAGCCGGTCCGCGTCGTCGCCGAGACCAGTCAGAGCGAGCGCTGCGGCAACGTCGCCACCGCCGCGCAGCTCGGCAACGAATTCGAGCGTTTCGCGGGCGCTCAAGTAGCCCCACATCGGGGGCTCCTCGGGCACGTAGCCAAGTGCCGCCCGGGCGCGCTCGGGTTGTTGCGCCACGTCGATCCCCGCCACGCGGATCGTCCCCTCGCCCGCCAGCAGTTGCCCCGCGAGCAGCTTCATCAAGGTGGACTTCCCCGCCCCATTGTGACCGAGCAGTGCCACCCGCTCGCCGCGGGCAACAGTGAAGCTCACGCCATCGAGGGCAGTTGCCCGCCCGAAGCGTTTCCGAAGGTCGACGACCTCGATCACTGCGCGCTGCTCACCGCGACGAGGCTAACCGCAAGGACCAGGAACGCCGGGGTGCGCAAACGGGCACCCCCCTGGGCGAGCACGGGTCCACAAGCGAGCGCCATCGCCGCCACGGGCCACTGGCCGGTGAGGAGCGACAGCACGGCCGGCGCGCACCCTGCGGCGGCCATGTAGAGCCCCAACGCCACGGCTCGGCCCCGGACGATGCCCGGCCGCGGCAGGGCGAGGTCGAGCCATCGCGGGTCGGCAGCCGCGAGCCGGGGGCCAAGCGCGCCCAGTGTCGCGAGACAGAGGACGAGCGAGGGGGCCGCGAGGTCGTCGCGAGACAAGACGGCCACGGTGGCGACCGCGACCAGCGCCCAGGTGGCGCCCAGATAGCCGCGGTGTTCCCGCCAGGCGTGCCGCAAGTGGCGCAAGACCTCGGGGCGCCACGCGCGAGGCAGCCACCGGACAGGGCCCTCGAGGTACACCCGCGCGCCCTCCTCCGCGGCGTCGACCGAAGCCCAGGCCGCGTCGACCTCGTTGACGACAGCCGGGATCGCGCAGAGGTCGCGGGCGGATGGGCGCACCCAGCGAGAAACCAGGCGGTAGCAAGTGAAGGGCAAGGCAATGGCGAGCGTCGCGCCCCCACCTGCCGCGAGGCCGTAGGCTCCGGCCACCACGGCGCTGCCCGCGAGCGCCAGGGCCGCGCCGGGCGCCCAGATGAGGGCCGCCTGGGGCCTCGGGTTGGCACCACGAACAGCGTCCAACAGCGGTGCCACCGACGGCGACAACGCCGCGCTGGGGGCGCGAAGGGCGAAGGCCAGGCCGCACGCTTGCCCCGCCGCCCAGCCGCCGACAACGAGGAGCGCGGCGGGGACTAGGAACGCGATGTCGCGACCCAGAGGAAACAACAACGGCAGCGCGCCTACCAGCCAGGGCACGCCCGCGACGGCCACGCGGCGCCGTCGAGCGTGGAGGTACGGCGCGGCGAGGACCGGGTGGATATCGACCAGCCCCCGGTCGGGACCACGCACGCCGGCATCGTAGGCCAGCAGGGCCATGGCGCCGGCGAGAGCAACGCCGACACGCGCGGCGTGACCAGCACCGGCGCTGGCGAAGTACGAACCCGACGCCTGCGCCCAGGGAAAGGCCTCTGGGCCCGCCAGAACCATCGCCACGGTCGCAGCCACCCCGGGCAAACACACCGTCGCGAGCCGGGCTATCGCGGTGTACTCCCGGGCGGCTTGCCGGGAATCGGCGACGAGGTAGGGGTTCTGCATCCTTGACGTTTGTGCGTTCCCGTGTATCGTGACCCCGCGCATGGACGCGCGCCCGGAGTGCCTGATGACCTGTTTCCTGCTGCTCGCCGCCCTCTCCGGCACGGCCTTCGCCGACGACGCGGCACCACCCAGCGTGGCCGTCGCCGACGACGACGACGACTTCTTCAAAGAGCCGGACCCCAACGAGAAGAAGGGTGCCAACGCCGATGTTCCCGACTCGACGGCCTTCCACGACGACGAGGAAGAGTTCGACATCCCCACCACGCCCAAGGCCGATGCCTCGCTGAAAGTCGACCCAGAGCGTGACCTGAGCGGCTTCGACAGCGCCGCCAAGGTGCTCGGCGGCAGCACCAAGATGCCTGTCGATGTGAGCGGGGCGAAGCCTCTGGGAGACAACTGGGCGCCCGTCGTGGTTTTCGCCGACACCGACGCGGTGGTGGTGGAACTGCCCGTGCTCTACGCCAAGAGCAAGGCGGAGTTCGATGGCGTGGCCTACTGGCTCGTCGCCGAGGTCTACGCCGACGGCAAGAAGGTGTCGGAGTCCCGGGCGAGTGTCACGCGCGACTCGATCGCCGACAAGGGCCCTTCCGTCCACTTCTTCCGCCTCTTCGCGCCCGTGCCCGCGGGCGCCGGTGTGCTCGAGGTGAAGGTGGGCAAGGCGGCGAGCGGCGCGGGCAAGCCCGAGCTCCTCTTCACGCGGTCCGCCAAGTACACGCTCGGCAAGTAGTTGGCGCTCGATCCCTACGGCTACCCGGAGGCGCCGCCGGTCCCGGGTGTGGCGATGTCGAGCGCGGGCGACACCGACGCCGTCGCCGCGATGTGGGCGGCCGTCGGGTCGCTCATGCTCAACGCGCTGGCCCTGTGTTCCTGCTACATGACGGGGCTCCTGGCGCTCCCGCTTGGCCTCTATGCGCTCTACAAGGCGGGCCTGATCAACCGCGGCGGCCTGAGCGCGACGGGCTCATCCGCCGCGACGGCCGGCCTCGTGGGCGGCGCAATCGGCACCATGCTCGGGATGTTCTTCGCCGGCATGGCGCTGTTCATGCTGGCCTACTTCCTGTTCCTCTTCGCGATGGTCTTCCTCGGCGCCATCGGAGCGGCGGCGGGGGCCTGACCGGCGGCAGGCCTCAGGTCTTCCCGGAGTTTTCCGCCCGCTCGCCGCGCAGCGTGTTCGCGAAGCCGCGCGTGATCTGCACGTCGACCCAACTCCCGGTCAGGTCGGTGGAACCCGGGAAGTTGACGGTCTTGAACGTGGAGGTGCGACCGCAGACGACCCCCTCGTCGTGGGCGGACGGCCCTTCTACGAGCACCCGCTGGACGCTCCCAACCAGCGACTGGTGGGCGGCCAGGGCGATAGCCCGCTGTCGCGACTGGAGTCGCTCAAGACGCGCCTGCGCGACGGCCTCCGGCACCGCCTCGTCGAGCAGGCGCAGCGCGGGCGTTCCCGGGCGCGGGCTGTAACGAAAGGAGAAGCTCGCGTGAAACTGCACACGTTCAAGCAAGCTCATCGTCTCGTCGAAGTCCGCGTCCGACTCGCCGGGGAAACCGCAAATCACGTCGGTGCTGAGCACGAGATCGGGGCGCGCCGCCCGGAGTTGGGCCACCACCTCGAGATAGCGCTCGCGGGTGTAGAAACGCTTCATGCGCCTCAGCACCCGGTCGCTGCCGCTCTGGACAGGTAGATGAAGGTGCGACGCGAGGCGCGGCAGCTCGGCGTAGCAGGAAACCACGTCGGCGCCGATGTCGCGGGGGTGCGACGTGGTGTAGCGAATCAGTTCCACGCCAGGCACCTCGTGGACCGCGCGGAGCAGCTCGGCGAAGCTCGGGTGACCGGGGATCTTGATCCCGTAAGAATTGACGTTCTGCCCGATGAGGGTGAACTCCTTCACGCCGTGATCCACGAGGCGCCTGACCTCGGCGACGACCTCGGCGAGCGGTCGCGACACCTCGTCGCCCCGTGTCGCCGGCACGATGCAGAAGGTGCATCGGTTGTCGCAGCCCTTCTGGATCGTCACGAAGGCCGCCACCTGTCCCTGCGCGGCGGGGTCGAGGTCGGACACGAAGGGGTAGGCGTCGCCGTCGAGGAACTCGGTGTCGAGCACCCGACGCTCGCGCGCAGCGCGGACCATGTCGTTGACCCGGTGCACGGCGTCGGGACCGAAAACCAGGTCGACGGCTGGGTATTTCTTGAAGAGCCGCTCGCCATCGACCTGGGCCTGGCAGCCGGCGATCCCCACCGTCAGCGCGCGACTACGTTTCTGAGGCAACACGCGTCCAAGGAAACTATGGAGCTTCTGCTCCGGCTTCTCACGAACCGAGCACGTATTGATGATCACCACGTCGGCGTCGTGAATCTCCTCCGTGGCCTCGAACCCGTCTTTCCCGAGCAACGCGCGCATCTTGCCGGAGTCGTACTCGTTCATCGGGCAGCCGAAGGTATGGACGTACACGCGAGGCATCTGGGGTCGGCTAACGTGCCCGGCTACTCGGCCGGTGTGACCGCCCCGGTCTCGGCGCAGAAGTTGGGCGAGCCCGCCGCGGCCTGGCAGAGCGCATAGGCGCGGTCGGGGTCCTGGCCCGACACGCGCGCGTAGTCGAGCCACTCCCGCGCCGTGTTCTTGGCGAAGCCTCGGAACTCCTCGGCGTTGAGGCTGTTCTCCTCGTTCCGCTCCTCCTGGAAGTCCTGTTCGGCGTCGATCCACATCCGTGTCGCGACCTCAGCCTGCAATCGATACAGGTTGTACACCCGCGACATGTAGGTGGGGCCCTGCCAGGCCTGCTTGTTCTCCAGCGCGTAGCCGATCCACTGCAGCACCTCCTCGCCATCCTCCAGAGTGCCCGTTCGCGACAGCGTGATCGCGTAGCGGAAGCAGAGGTCGGGGTCGGAGCGGTCGATGTCCTCGAGGTGCCGCGCCGTGAGGCGCATCCACTCCTCCACGTCGGCGCGACTATCGGCGTTGGCGAGCAGCACGCGGCTGAGCTTGTCGCGCTCAGTCTGCTTCTGCGACATCGCGATCTTCGACTCCACGCAGGCGATCTGCTCCGTGGTCAGGGCCCCCGACATGGCCGCGGGTTCCAGCTTGATGAGGTCGTCGCAGGCGGCGGTGACCGACACGGCGGGGGGCGCCGGCGCCTTCGTCTTCTTGGTGCCGCGCTTCTTCTTCTTCTTGCCCTTGGCCTTGAGCTCGTCGCGCGCGAACTGGTCGAGTCGGGCCCGCGCGTCGGCCACCTGGGGCACCACGATGGCCGTGGCGACGCCGTCCACCGAGACCGTCGCCAGCTCGTACTTCTTGATGAAGGCGTTGAGCCGCTCGATCCCCGCTGGCGAGGCCACCGCCGTCGTGACGGCGATCTCCAGCCACTCGGCGTTGGCGACCGAGATCATGCTGTCGGTGGCTTCCTTCACGCGGCGCGCTTTCTCGGCCTGCGCCAGCGTGGCAAGCAGGTCTTTGTCAGGACCGATCTCCAGCTGGCTCGACCTCGCGAGGCTCCATTTGATCACGTCTTCGCGAGTTTCTTTACTGGGGTTCCACAGCTTGCCGCCTACCTGCTTGACCGTCTTGGACACGTAGGACTCGGCTTCCTCCAGCGTCACGTCACCGTTGGCTTTGCCTCCGGTGGCACCGTCGGCCCAGCCGCGGAGCGCGCCGAGCAGGAAGTAGGTGAACATCCCGTGGCCCGCGTCGGGGTAGGCCACTGGGGACTCGGCGCCCGCCGCCGCGGCCCACACGCTCACGTTCTTCTGGGCGGGGGTCGCGAGTGGCGGAATCTCGGCCCGCGTCGGCAGGCCAAGGGGCTCGCCCAGCCGGCCCACGCCGCCGAAGCCGGCGTCGAGCACGATGATCACCTGCTTGGCGCGCGAGTCCGCCAGGTCGGACACGAGGTCGTTGAGCGCCACGCCCGAGGCGGCTTCCGGCGTGGCCTCTCGGGTGAGCAGCGTGCGCGCCCCTTGCTCGTCGACCGCGCCGTGGCCCGCGAAGTACACCCAGAGCGTCCCGCCCCGCCGCACCGCGCGCGCCGCGTCGTCAATTTTCCGACGAAGCGTGTTTCTATCTGGATCTTGCACGCGCTCGATGCGCTCGACGCCGTGCGTTGTCGACAGCCAAGCCTGCAGGCTGTCGCCATCGCGCGTGGCGTAGGACACGTCGGCGAGGAGCTTGTAGTCCTCCACCGTGATCAGCAAAGCAGCATCTTTCTTGGCCTTCGACGTTCCCTTCAGCGGGGTATCGACGTCTGGGGGCCCGGCCAGGGCGAGCGCAGCGAGGAGCAGCATCGGCATGCGAAGCCTAGCAGACCCGACGCTCCTCGGGCAGCATCCCTGGCGCAAGGAGGCGGATAGACGGGGGCGCCTCCCCGGGTCTGCCATGCTCCTCGCCCTGTTTCTCGCCTGCACGCCGAAGCCAGCCGAGCCCGCGCCGGTCGTGGAAGCCCCTCCCGCGCCGCCGCCCGAACCTCAGGCGCCGTCGACTCGACGGGAAGACATCGCCGACACCTTGCACGGCCTGAGCGTGCCCGACCCGTATCGCTGGCTGGAAGACGAGAAAGCCCCGGAGGTGCAGACGTGGATGTCCGCCTACGACGCCTACTCGCGACACCAGATCGACAAGCTCGGCGCGCGGCCCTGGCTGGCCAAACGTTTCCGCGAGCTCTACTATGTCGATAGCGTGAGCGTCCCAGCGCAGCGCGGGGAACGCCTGTTCTACAGCCGACGTCGGGCCGACCAGGACAAGGGCGTGCTCTACTGGCGCGCCAACGCCTCGGCCCCCGAGCAGGTGCTTCTCGATCCGAACACCTGGGCGGGCGACGTTCCCCGGTCGCTGGGTGACTGGTTCCCCTCCGACGACGGCACGAAGCTCGCGTACACCGAGAAGGCCAACGCGGCCGACGAATCCACTCTCCGCGTACTGGACGTGCAGAGCGGCGAGCTCTCGAACATCGACCTGATCCCCGGCGCCAAGTACGCCTCCGTCGACTGGACCCCCGACGGCAAGGGTTTCTACTACGAGTGGTTGCCCACCGACGCGTCGATCCCCGTGGACGAACGCCCCGGCTACACCGAGTTTCGCTACCACGCGCTGGGCACCGACCCTGCCACCGACAAGCAGATCCACCCCCGCACCGGCAACCCGGCCACCTTCCTCGATGGCGCGCTCTCCGACGACGGCAACTACCTCTGGGTGAGCGTTTTCCACGGCTGGAACGCGAGCGACGTGTGGGTGAAGGATCTTCGCAAAGACAAGGATTTTCGCCCGTTGTCGGTGGGGTCGCCCGCCCTTTACCTGGTCGACGAGCACAAAGACGAGCTCTACATCCTCACCGACGAGGGCGCGCCACGAAAGCGCATCTTCAAGACCTCCACGAGGAAGATCGACCGCAAGGCGTGGAAGGAGATCGTTCCGGAAGATCCGGCGGCCACCCTCGATAACTTCGCCATCGTCGGCGGGCAGCTCGCCCTCACCTACATGAAGGACGTCAAGACCGAGGTGCGCTGGGCTTCGCTCGACGGCAAGACCACCCGGGTACAAGCGCTCCCCGGCGTGGGCGTGGCCTCGGCGCCAACCGGAGAGAAAGGCAGCAAAGAAGCCTATTTTCAGTTCTCGTCGTTCACGTCGCCTCCGCAAGTCTACTCGCTGGCGGTGAGCGACCTGTCCGCCAAGCTCTGGGCGAAGATCGAGATCCCGGTCGATACGAGCAAATACGTGTCGGAACAGGTCTGGTACACGTCGAAGGACGGCACGAAGGTGCCGATGTTCCTCGTGCACCGGGCCGACGTGCTGGCCGGCGGCAAGCACCCCACCTTGCTCTACGGCTACGGTGGCTTCGACGTGTCGCTCGCGCCGGACTTCCGCAGCTCGCGCTACCCCTTCCTGGAGGCCGGCGGGGTCTACGCCATCGCCAACCTCCGGGGTGGGGGCGAGTTTGGCAAGGCCTGGCACGAGGCCGGTCAGCTCGACAGGAAGCAGAATGTGTTCGACGACTTCGCCGGTGCTGCGCAGTACCTCGTCGATCAGGGCTGGACCAGTCCCGAGAAGCTAGCGATCAACGGTGGCAGTAACGGGGGACTGCTCATGGGAGCGGCGATGACGCAGCACCCGGAGCTCTACCGTGCGGTGGTGTGTGCGGTGCCGCTGCTCGACATGGTGCGCTACCACCAGTTCGGGTCGGGGCGCACCTGGATCCCCGAGTACGGCTCGGCGGAAGATCCGGCGCAGTTCAAGACCTTGCTCGCCTACTCGCCCTACCAGAACGTCAAGGCTGGCACCGACTACCCCGACCTCCTCATGCTCGCGGCCGACCATGACGACCGCGTCGACCCGATGCACGCCCGGAAGTTCGTGGCGGCCGTCGCGGCGGCCGACAAGGGTGGCGCGGCGCCGCTGCTGCGCATTGAGAAGAACGCGGGCCACGGGGGCGCCGACAAGGTGGCGCAGACGATCGAGTACTCGGCCGACATGTACGCCTTCATTTTCGACCGGCTCGGGATGAAGGCGCCGCAGTAGCTAGAGCCTGTCGACCCAGCCCATGCGTCGCTCGCGTCGCAACAACTCGGCGACGAGGACTGACTGGAACTGCACGTGCGCCGCGGCGAGATCGTCGTTGAGCACGAGGTAGTCGTACTCGCGGGCACCCGCGAGCTGCTCGGCGCACTGGGCCATCCGCCGACGGATCACCTCGTCGGGGTCGCCGCGCGAACGCAGGCGTGCCTCCATCGACGCCACGCTGGGCGGCAGAATGAAGACCGACACGGCCTCGGGCATCCGCGCGCGCACCTGGCGGGCGCCCTGCACGTCGATGTCGAGCACGATGCTCCGTCCCTCGGCGAGCGCGGCTTCGACCGGCGCGCGCGGGGTACCGTAGGCCTTGTCGTACACCCCGGCATGTTCGAGCAACTCGTGCCGTGCCACCCGCGCGGCGTAGTCCTCGGGACTAATGAACCAGTAGTCGCGACCGTGCACCTCGCCCGGCCGCATGGACCGCGTGGTCACCGAGACGCTGAACTCGAGCGCGGGGAGCTGGGCGAGCGCCGCTCGCAACAACGTCGTCTTGCCCGTACCAGAGGCGCCGGACACCACGAACAGCGCCCCGCGCGCCGGCGGCGTCCACGTGGGCCGAAGCGTGTCGGCCGGAGTGGTCAGTACCCCGCTCATTCGACGTTCGCCGCCTGCTCGCGCATGCGCTCCAGGACCGACTTCAGTTCGACAACGCGCACGCTCACCGACTGCTCCGTGGCCTTGCTGCCAAGCGTATTGACCTCACGATGCATCTCCTGCAGAACGAAGTCCAACTTGCGCCCCACGGGCTCGTCCAGGCCGAGGGCGTCGCCGAACTGGTCGCAGTGCGACGAGAGGCGGGCCAACTCCTCGGAGACATCCGCCTTGTCAGCCAGCAGCGCCGCTTCCTGGGCGATGCGCGCGGGGTCGAGCTTGTCGGCGAAGAGCCGAGCCACCCGCTCGCGGATGCGGGCCTGGAGCCGCTCGGTGACACCGGCCATCGCCGCGTCGATCTCGCTGCACAGGCGCCGCATCTCCACGAGGTGCCGATCCAAATCGCGCGCGAGGGCTCGTCCCTCGGCGCTGCGCATGGCGGCAAGGTCGGCGAGAGCCCCCGCGACCGCCCCTTCGACCAGGTCCCACTCGGCGAGGGCGTCGGCATCGTTGTCCTGCGCGACAAGCACCCCCGGCTGCCCAAGGATGAAGTCCAGCGGGACGTCGTTGGCGTCGCGCTGGAGGCGTCGCGACACCTCAGCGATGGCCAGTCGGTATTGCTCGACCAGCTTCATGTCCGGGACGATGCGGGTGGCACCCTCGGTGCAGGTTCGCCGCACCGAGGTTTCGAGCCGACCCCGCTGGACGGCGTCCTTCGCGAGGTTTCCGATGCGGGACTCGAACGCGTTGTACTCGCGTGGAACGCGCACCTGCACGTCGCGAAAGCGGTTGTTCACCGACTTGATCTCGACCACCACGGTGACCGTGGCGTTGCTCGCCTCGCCGCGGCCGAAACCGGTCATGCTGTTCATTCGCGCACCGACCAGCTGGCGACCTCGCCGCGGGCAGCAAACAACTCCGCCGCCGCAGCGGCGAGCTCCGCGTCGGCACTCACCACGTGCACGGGCCCCGGTCGAGAGTCGAAACGGTCGACTTCACGGGCCTCGGGCACCCGCCGGGCAAGCGGGGCCGGGGCCTCGCGACCGCCCGGGCGCGGTGCGCCCACCTGTCGCGACACGGCGGCAGGCACCGGAGCGGGGCCGCGGACGAGATGCCGGAGACGGTCACGGAGGCCCATGCCGCCGTGCTAACCGATCCCCATGCTCTGGTCCTGGGCTTGCGCGCCGGAGGCGCCGCCGCTCGCCGCGGAGGAAACGGTGGTCGCGCCGCCGCGCAGCGGGATCGACATCGCGGAGCTCGACGCGTTGGGCGACCACATGGTTCGGCGGCGACTGGTGCTAGATCCCGGCCGCTTCGTCGACGGCGCCTGGGTCGGCGAGCCGGAGGCGGTCCTCTCTATCCGGAGCGCCTGGACCCCCAGCGTCGATCCCGCCGAGCCCGCGCTCTTGCGGATCGGCTGGAACGATTTGGTCGTCACCCGTGGATGCGGGACGGTGGTGGTCCCCGTGCGGGTCGACCCGCTCACCGAGGTCGTGTCGGTTCCCTACTTGGCATGTGGCGATAAGCCCGACGTCCTCCCGGTCGGCGTTGCCCGGCTTGACCGCCGCGAGCGAACTTACGCCGACTTGCGCGCCCTCCAGGCCCTCGATTTTCTCCCCGAGGTGCCGCGTGTGGACGAGTCCGACGACGCACCGGCGCGATGGATCACGAGGTCCGAAGCCGCCAGCGCCTGCGCGTTCTTCGGCGGTCGGCTCCCGACGCTCGCCGAATTCCGGCTCGCACGGGCCGGCGCGGTGGCCACGCCCACGGGGCGCGTCGCGACGCTCGGCGACCTGGACCGTCGACCCACGCTCGGGACGGCTGGGCACGAAGACCTCGGTGGCAACGTGGCGGAGTGGCTGGCGCCCGAGAGCGGCGGCGCGGCGGCGCGGGCGGGCGGCGCGAGCTTCCTGCGGATGGAGGAATCCTGGGCGCTGCCCGAGACGGCAAGAAGCGACGAGATTGGGTTTCGCTGTGCGTTTGACTGATGTTTTTGTTGGCTCGTCAAGGGCCAAGTCTTAACCCTTAACCTCCGGCACCTTTCACTATCGGAAGCGGATGTCCTGGAGGGCGATGCCGAGCCTCTGAATACGGTAGTTCAAATTCGACCGGGAGATGCCGAGTCGCCGAGCCGCGCGAGCCTGCACACCCGACTCCTCCTCGAGGGCGGTCACGATGAGCTGTCTCTCGAGGCGATCGAGCAAGCCGGGAAGGCCAGCGGCGTCGATGTCGGCGAGCGTGGGGGCGCCGGACGCGGGCACGGCCTCGGTCGCGGCGTCGGGCACGGGCGTGTCGTCGGGAAGGCGGATCGCACGGATCTCGCCCCCGCCAGAAAGTAGGAGCGTGCGCTCCATGAGGTGCTCGAGCTCACGCACATTGCCGGGCCAGCGGTAACGACGGAGTTCGTCGATGGCGGTCGGCGCGAGTCGTGGGAGTGGCTTGCGATGCCGCTCCGCGAACTTGCGAAGGAAATGCTCCGCCAGTGGCTGGATGTCGTCCACCCGTTCGCGCAGCGACGGCAGGTGCAAGGGGAAGACGTTCAGGCGGTAGAACAAGTCGGCCCGTGGAGCGGGGCGACGTCGATGCCGGGGCAAGTGGCCCAACTCGGTAGGCGCATCGAGGCGACGCTCCGGCCCCGGATCGAGACGCCTCGCGC
>SXGU01377405.1_pt1 | contig 15625 bp, 13 predicted proteins | sample 3174531 | NCBI WGS metagenome assembly SXGU01 (sample SAMN11356863, study PRJNA531348) | freshwater metagenome | isolation source: freshwater sample F1-140 | place: China: Fuxian Lake, Yuxi | collected 2017-12-25
ATGCCACTGGAAGAAAAGTCACCGAAGAAGAGATGGCTGCAATAAACATCACTCCCATGCGTTTTCATGGTGAATGGAACTACATCATCCACCCTGCCGGGTCTCCTTAGTTGTAAAGCTTATTTATTGACGCTTCCTAACTACCCGGCAGTTGAGCACGATTACGCGCTGCCCGGTCCAAAGCCCTGCCTCGATGGCGAGCCATCCTACGAATATCCGCCGGATGCGCTGCCGCCGAAACGCCCGGTCGGCGCCGTGCAGGTGCGCCGCAACGCTTACTGGGCCATCTTCGCCGGCGCCTTCGGTCATACCTACGGCACGCACCCCATCTGGCAAATGTATGCCCCGCCGCAGAAGCCGTTGTGGGACGTCACGACGCCATGGCACGAGGCGCTCGATTTGCCGGGCGCGCTGCACATGGCGCACTTGAAGGCGCTGATGCTGAGCCGCCCGTTCCTTAGGCGGGTGCCGGATCAATCGTTGGTGCTGGCGGGTCAGGGCGATGGAATCGGCCGGATCCAGGTCACCCGCGACGGTAGCCCGGACCGCAACGACGCCACCTACCTGATGGCTTATTTCCCGGAGCATCGCTCGGTCACGTTCGCCACCGCGAGAATCGGCGGCAGCGAGTTGCGCGGCTGGTGGTTCAATCCAAGAACCGGGCAGGCGAGCTCCCTTGGCACCCGGCGCAATGAACTGAAACTTTTGTTCGCCCCGCCGACCAATGTGACCGGCGAGGATTGGGTGCTCGTTTTGGACGATGCGGCCCGGCGTTATTCCTCCCCGGGTGGAGTCCCATTCCCCACCCGCTAACGCACACTTTCCCCAACCTTCATGAAACCACTCTCAGCCCTCCTGTTGGCTCTTTGGCTCGCCTCGCTGGCCGCCGTGCACGCCGCTGCGCCATCGGCGCCCGCCGCAAAACTCAACGTCGTCCTCTTCCTCATCGACGATCTCGGCTGGCGTGACATCGGCGCCAACGGGAGCACCTACTACCGCACGCCCCACATCGACGCGCTCGCCCGCGAGGGCGTGCGCTTCACCGATGCCTATGCCGCCTCCGCCGCCCGCGACCGGTTGCGCGGCGTGATGGACCACGTGCTGCGCGAACGGTCGGTGGTGACCCCGGCCCGCGCCGCTCCGGAAGGAGGGGAGGGGACGGCATCGAGAAAGAAGAAGAAACGCCAGGACTGAGTGCAGGAAGATGCTTCCTTGCGACCGACCGGAAAAGAACCACAGATCGTACCACGCTCGAAACCCTCCCCATGAAAATTCCCCGCGTATTCACGTTCATCGCCGGCTTGCTCACGCTCCTGGCCGCCGCCCCGCCAGTTGCTCTTGCTGCCGAGGTTGCAGACACCCATGTGGTCTCCGGGCGCGTGGTCAACAAGGCCACAGGCCAGTATCTGGAAGGCGCCCAAGTCCAGGTCGTCGGTTTCGATCGGTCCGCGCGGACGACCCGGATGGGCTATTTTGAGCTGAGTGGTCTGCCGGCCGGCCCGCAGCAGCTCACCATATCCTACGCCGGACTCGATTCGCGGACGGTGACCGCTGACGTCGCGGGGCCACGCTCGGACATCGGCGAAGTTGCCCTGACGGCCGAGGTCTACCGGCTCGACGCCTTCGTCGTGCCAGGTGAGCGCGAAGGCAATGCGCTCGCGATCACGCAGCAGCGCCATGCCTCCAACATCAAGAATGTCATGTCGTCCGATGCCTTCGGCAACATCGCCGACGACAACATCGGCAACTTCCTTGTCCGCATGCCCAGCGTAACCGGCCAGATGGCCGAAGGTCAGGTGACCTACATCCGAATTCGCGGCATCGACCCCAACATGAACGCCGTGACGGTGGACGGCACCCGCGCCGCGAGCGGCGGCACCCGGGCCGGGCTCGACCGCCGTCTTGAGATCGACACGATCCCGGCGGATTTCGTCGACCAGATCGAGATCACGAAGGCCCCGACGCCCGATATGGACGCGGACTCGATCGGCGGCAGCGTGAACTTGAAGACCAAGAGTGCGCTCAGCCAGAAGGGTCGCATCGTCAGCTTCCGGGTCGGCACGACCTACGGCACCGCGCGCAAGACGCTGAAGCCACAGGGCAGCTTCATGTACTCCGATTTGCTGGGGCGGGAGCGCAACCTCGGGGTGATGATCACGGGCACGTTCAGCGCGGCGAGCAATCCCCGGGACTCGAATTTCGGGGCCTGGGAGCCGACGCTCGACACGACCCGGCCGGCTTACTTCACCCTCTCCTCCGCCGGTGAGGACTATTTCGAGCACAAGCGGGGCGGAATAGGCGCGCGATTCGACTACCGGCTGAATGCCAGCTCCACCGTGTATCTGAACCTGATGTACTCGGAAAACCGTGACCGGCTCTATCGCCGGCGCATGCAATTCGGGGGAACGGCGGCAGCCAACATCGTGCCCGGATTCACCGAGTTCATCACCGAGACCCGCAATCAAACGTTCAGCCGGACCCAAGTCGAGCGGCGTCGCGGAGTCCGGAGCTACAACCTGCACGCCGGCGGCGAACAGAAGATCGCGGGCGGCGTGCTCGACTACAATTTCAACTACTCTCCATCGGAGGGTTTCGAGTTGCGGACCAACACTTCGCCGCAGGTGACCGGGGTGGGCTTTCGTTACGACCGGGGCGCCCTGCTCGACGATCCCGCACTCGCGACCTTCGTCCAGATCAGCGGCCGGAGCATCACCGACCCGGCCAGCATCACGTTTCCGAACCTGGGGTTCACGGACGACACGAAGAAGGAACGCGTCTATGGCGGCCAGGCGAACTTCCGGAAGCCTCTGGCCTTCGCGACCTCGAGTTACCTGAAGGCCGGCTTCCGTTTCCGGCATCAGGCGCCCGAGGTGCTGGCCAGCCCGTCGACCTACAATTACGTCGGCCCGGGCGGGGCCCAGCTCGGGCGCTTCTTCGATCAATACTACACCTATCAACCCACGGCGCTACGGGGGACGATGCCCGAGGTGCGCTGGTTCCACATCCCGACCGTGGTCCACGAGTGGCAGACGCGGCCTGAGTATTTCACGATCGATCGCGTCACCACGCTGCGGCAGCAACTCGTCGCGGATCGGCGCGCCTCGGAATCCGTGTACGCGGCCTATGCCATGGCCGGCACCGAATTCGGACGGTTGGCGATTCTCGGCGGTTTGCGCTTCGAGGAGACTCGGGTCGAGGGCACCGGGACGTTCCAGTTTATCTCCGCCCAGGAACGGGCCCGGCGGGCCGCCTGGGTCGGCACCGTCACCGAGGCGGAGAACCTGCGACGCACGCAGGCCGAGTATGGCAACCGGGTCACCAACGAGAGCAAATACCGCAATATTTTCCCCGGACTGCATTTTCGCTACGAAATCGCGCGGGCGCTGCAGGCGCGGCTCAGCTACTCGGCAGGCATTGGCCGGCCCAACTTCGGAACAATCATCCCGAACGACTCGGCAAACGACCAGACCCAGATCGTCACCGCCAACAACACCGCGCTGAAGCCGCAGTCGGGCGACAACTACGATCTCACGCTCGAGTACTATCTCAGTCCGGCCGGTCTTGTCTCCGTGGGCGTGTTCCAAAAGGATGTCAGTGAATTCATCTTTACCCGCGACGTCGGCACGATCGGTGTCGGCGTCGACAACGGCTTCAACGGCGAGTATGTCGGCTATCTGCTGCGCAGTCAGACCAACGGCGGTTCCGCCCGGATGCGCGGAGTCGAAATGAATCTGCAGCATCAGTTCTCCAACCTGCCCGGCCTTTGGCGTGGCTTTGGCATGTACGCCAATATGACGTGGCTGCAGCCATCGGGAGAGTACTTGTCGGTGGCAACGGGCCACTCCGGCAATGTCGGCCTTTCGTACATCGACCATGGCTGGACGGTGCGCTTGCACAATAATTTCGCTGGCCGCAGCATCGTGCGCCAGCCCGCCAATCCGGTGACCCAGCGGCAGGACTTCGGTCGCAGGAGGGTCGACCTGAACGTGAGCTACCGCATCACGCGCAATCTCTCGGTGTACGTCGATGCGATCAATATCCTCGGCGATCCACTCGATAGCCCCTCGTACATCTACGTCCCCGGCCGAAAACGCGGCACCGACACTTTCAACCCGGAGATCAAGTCCGGCATCAGCGGCCGATTCTGACGTGAGCGCGGTGAAAGAGTCTACTGGGCGTTGGGCCGCAGGACGGTGAACATGCGCAAGAACACCGGTATCGCGCAGGTCGCAACCGGCCCCGACCGGATTCGAGAGGGCATGCCGTCCCTGCTCACCTCGGCCGCCGGCCGACGTTGCGGAAAGGGCGACTTCTTTCCGCCGAAGGACAGGCCGGTCCTGGCCCAGAGCAATTTCCTTCACCCTCATTTCTTGACCCCAAAATTCATGTACACCTCCCCTTGTCTCCGTCGACTGCTCCGACTGCCACCGCCGCATCGCGCGATGGTCTCGAGTGCGGCCTTTATTGCTGCTCCGCTGCTTCGCTCCAGCCTGCCGGCGCAGATCAGCGTGATGGACCAGGTGCTGCGCGAACGCTCCGTCGTCGCCCCGGAGCGCCCGACAGCCGACGACGACGCGGCGAAAACCAAGCGGAAGAAGAAACGCTCATGAAATCCGCCCGCCGCCTTCTGTTTCTCGTCTTTCCGTGGACCACCGTCCTCGGCGCGCCGCTGCTCGAAAAGACCGACCTCTTCGCCGAGGCACAGGCGGGGATCGCCTGCTACCGCATCCCGGGCATCGTCGTCACCGCCAAGGGCACCGTGCTCGCCTACGCCGAGGCGCGGAAACTCCGGCCCGCCGACCGCGGCGAGATCGAGATCCACCTCCGCCGCAGCACGGACGGCGGCCGGACCTTCGGCCCGCAGCAACAGATCGCGCACCTCGGTCCGCGCCTGCCGCGCAATCCGCACATGCCGGACGACAAAAAGAAAAAGGACATGGGCGGCCCGGACGAGCAGACGGTCAACAACCCGATGCTGATCGCCGCGCGCGACGGCCGCGTGCACTTCGTCTACTGCGTCGAATACATGCGCAGTTTTCACTGCCGCAGCGATGACGACGGCGTCACCTGGTCCAAGCCCGCGGAGATCACCGCGACGTTCGACCGGTTCCGCCGCGAGCTCGACTGGCAGGCGATTGCCACCGGCCCCGGCCACGGCATCGAGCTGCGGAACGGCCGCCTCCTCGTGCCGGTCTGGCTGGCGACCTACGCCGAGAACGCGCCGGAGCGCAAAGCCTGTTCCGTGATTTTCAGCGACGACCGCGGCGAGACGTGGCAGCGCGGAGACCTCGCCATGAAGATCGGCGGCGAATCCACGGTAGCCGAGTTGTCGGACGGCCGCGTCATGCTCAGCTCCCGCAACACCGATAAGCGCAACCGCCGCGCCGTGGTGTTCAGCCGAGACGGCGCCACGGGGTGGAGCGCGCCGCAGTTTCTCTCCGAGGTTTTTGAGCCGGGCTGCATGGCGGGGTTGACGAGCCATCCGGGCCTGCCCGGAGCCAACCGCCCGCTACTACTCCACTCCAGCCCGCGCACGACCGACCGCGCCCACCGCGAGCGGAAGAACGTCACGATCCACCTCAGCCGCGACGACGGCCGCACCTGGCCGGTGCGGCAACTCCTGCAGGCCGGACCCAGCGCCTACAGCGATCTCGCCGTGCTCCCCGACGGCACGGTGCTCTGTTTCTACGAGAGCGGAAAACCCGGCGAGACCCGCCGCGGCGGCGACTGGGCTTACGCGACTCTGACTCTCGCGCGCTTCAACCTCGACTGGCTTTTGGCGACGCCCGCAGGCACCGCCACAAGCCCATAGCACTGTCCTTTCCCGCGACATAAACCACCCCCGCACTGGAGAAGAACCGCGGCGTAACCTCCAAGGTGTTTGGTCCACCCATTCATGATGTCCGCCCAAACCTTTCCGAATCTGGTAGCCACGAGCGTGAGCGAGTGGAGCCGTGCGGTCACCGACTCGCTCACGCTCGTCGCTATCCCGCCGCCAACCGCCAGCCGGCAGCTGCGACCGAATGGACGTCCCTCGCATTCCCTCCTCGTCCCGTTCTGGACGTTCATGTTGCTGGTCGTTGGGGCATGGGCGCAGCCGGCGGGGTCGGGAGCGATCGAAGGCCGGGTCTCCAATGGCGCCGGCGGCGGGGCGCTGCGGAATGCCGTCGTGTCGGTCGTGGGCTCGGCCCAGCAGACGGTGACCGAGGACGACGGCGCCGGTGCCCTCAACGATCCCCTGCGCCAATACGTGCGCGACGCCCGCCAAAACCTTGTGCTCGGCGCCAACGGCCAGCCGGTGTTCCTCACGGCGGATCTGCTCGAGCGCGCCCAGTTGCGATACGTCGAGCGCGGCGCCCGGGCGGATCGCAGCTACGGCGACTGGTATCCGAGTTTCAACGCCAGTTATCATCTCACCGAGAACCTGGTGCTGCGCGCCGCGTATGCCCGCACCCTCGGCCGGCCGGACTACAACTTCATCGTGCCCGGCGCCACCTTCAGCGAACCAACCGTCGCCCAGCCGACCATCACGGTGAGCAACACCGGCCTCAAGCCGTGGACGGGCGACAACTTCGATCTCTCGCTCGAGACCTACCAGATTAAGGGCGGCTCCGGGTCCATCGGCGCCTTCCGGAAGAAGATCAAGGACTTCTTCGGCGGCTCGGTCACGGATACCACACCGGAGCTGCTCGCCCGCTACGGCCTGCCCAATGACCCGCTGTACTTGAACTACGACATCTCGACCCAGACCAATGTCGGCGACGCCACCATCACCGGCTACGAGTTCGCCTACAGCCAGTCCCTCTTTTTCCTGCCGGCGTGGGCCCGCGGGCTCCAGGTGTTCGGCAGCGCCACGCGGCTCGAGCTCTCGGGCAACACCCTGGCGGACTTCACCGGGTATTCGCCCCGAAACTACTCCGGCGGGATCAACTTTGTCCGGCCGCGCTTCTATGTGAAGTTCACCGTCACCCACCAGGGCGTCACTCGCGGACCGTTCATCACGCCCAGCGTGGCCAACGGGATCCCGGCCGATACCTACACCTACCAAGGCAAGCGCCTGCGCTACGGGATCAACGCCCAGTACAGCTTCTCCAAGGCCTTCAGCGTCTACGGCTCGATCGCCAACCTCGGTGGCTTCATCGGCGGCAACCTGCGTTATTCGCCCACCACGCCGGGCTACATGAAGGAGCGCCGTCGCCAGGAGTTCCCCTCGACCGTGCAGATCGGGATCAAGGGTCAGTATTAGACGGCATCGCTCACTTTCTTCGCCTCATTCCTGCCATGAAAACCAACACCCCAAAGCGCGTCCTGCACCCCTGGGCCGCGCGCCTGGCCCTGCTCCTGTTCATTGGTTTCACTGTCGTGCAATCGCCCGCCCAGTCGCCCAGCACCGGTGTGATCGACGGACGTGTGTCCAATGCGTCGGATGGCGCCGCCCTGCGCAACGTGGTCGTCTCCCTCGAGGGGACGAGCCTGCAGGCCGTGACCGATGACGACGGCACCTACCGGATCGCCGGAGTCCCCGCCGGCGTGGCGCGTCTGACGGCGAACTACCTCGGCTTCGCCGGGCAGACCGTTGCAATCACGGTGGTGCCCGGTGGTACCGTGACCCGCGATCTCGACCTTGCGCCGCGCGTGGGCGACGAGCCGGTCCGACTCGGCGAATTCACCGTGGTCGCGGATCGCGAGATGAGCGCGCAGGCCGTCTCGCTCAACGAGCGCCGCCTCGCGCCGAACCTCATCAACGTCGTCGCCTACGACGAGTACGGCGATCGCTCCGCCGAAAACATCGGCGACTTTCTGCGTTTCCTGCCCGGCGTGAGCATCGACGAAGGCGGCGGCCAGCTCGCACAGAACGTCATCATCCGCGGCCTGCCCGCGGCCCAGACCGGGATCGAGCTCGACGGCGCGCAAGTGGCCACGGCCCGCGGCGCGGGGCGGGGCAACAGCCTCTTCGACGTGCCCACGGCCAACATCTCCCGCGTCGAGGTCTCGAAGGTGCCGACGCCCGACAAGCCGGCCAACAGCCTGGGCGGCTCGATGAACATCATCCGGCGAAACGGCTTCGAATCCCGGCGGCGAGTCACCTCGTTACAGATCTACCACGTGATCGACGATCGCGACGGCCTCACGATCGCCGGCGGACCACGCGGGCCCTCGTCGGATTTCGCGCCCACCTGGCAGCCGGCTTCCGTCGAGCTCAACGCCCTCGTGCCCGTGAACCGCAACTTCGCCTTCAACGTGACCGCCTCCCAGACCTGGCGGCGCAACCCGATGGAGCGCGACCGCAACCTCGACACCCTGGCGGAGTGGAACTTCGTCAACGGCTTCCAGCGCTCCGTCACCTGGCAGAGCCTCGACCAGATCTTCCGCACCTGGAGCTTCCAACTCGGAGCCGACTGGCGCCTGTCGCCCCGCGACACGTTGAATGCGACCGTCCAGCATCGCGGCATCCGCAACAATATCATGCGCGTCGATTTCGCGGTGAACTACGGCGCCGGCGCGACGGGCGACCGCCGCTTCACGCAAGGTGCAGCCAGCGGCGCCGGCACCGTCACCCAAGCCGCGGGCGACAATGGCGACTCGGGTGCTGACACCACGCACTCCACCCTGAAGTACCTGCACCGGGGCACCACCTGGCGCGTCGAGGGGCTGGGAGCGTACTCGTATTCGACCTCCTTCACCGCCGACATCGACAACGGCCACTTTAATAATATGCCCGCCACGATCACCGGCCTCGTGATCCGCGGCGATGGAATTGGGGAGGGTGGGGGAGTCATCCCCGCCCGATACACCGCCACGCGGTCTGGAGCACCGGTGGATATCTTCAACGGCGGCAACTACGTCCTGGGCAACCCGAATTCCTCCCAGCAGAAAACGCACACGCACCAGGTCACGGGGCGGCTGGATTTCACCCGCGACTTTGCGGGCGACGTGCCCTGGTCGTTCAAGACCGGCCTCTACGCGCTGCGCATGGACCGCGACCGGAAAGCGCGCAACCGCACCTGGACCTTCCGCCCCAACGGGCAGACCTCCACCGCCGCCCGCACTGCGGCCAACTTCGACGTCTTCGACGGCGACTTCCTCGCCACGGCGCCTTCGATTTACGGGCAGCGCATGGGCTGGCTCAGCAGCGTAAAATTCTTCGACCTCTTCCGGCAGCGGCCCGACTGGTTCGCGCTGGACGAGCCCGGCTACCACCAAGCCCTCGCCACCAATTCAACGGAGCTGACTGAGACTGTTTCCGCCACCTACCTGCGCGGCGACGTGCGGCTCCTGAACCGCCGGCTCTGGCTCGTGGGCGGCGTGCGTTACGAACACACCCAGGACGACGGCCGCGGCGTGCTCAATGATCCCACCGCGCAGTATGTGAAGGATGCGCGCGGCAACTTGGTGCTCACGAATGGCGCGCCGACGCTGCTCACCACCGATCCACTCGCCCTGCGCAAGCTGCGCTACGTGGAGCGCGGCGCACGGGCTTCGCGCAGCTACGATGGCTTTTACCCCAGCCTGAACGCCACCTTCAACCTCACGGAGAACCTCCTGCTCCGCGCGGCCTATGCGCGCACGATCGGCCGGCCGGATCTCGGCTTCATTATTCCGGGTGTCACCGTGAGCGAGCCCACCGCGGCGCAGCCGACCATCACCGTCAACAACACCGGGCTGAAGCCGTGGACCGGCGACAACTACGACCTGTCGCTTGAGACCTACCAGATCAAGGGCGGCTCGGGGTCGATCGGGATCTTCCGCAAGGACATCAAGGACTTCTTCGGCAACGTCCTCTCCGATGCCACGCCTGAGCTGCTTGCCCGCTACGGCCTGCCCGAGGACCCGCTTTACCTGGGGTACGACGTGTCGACGCGCACCAACGCGGGCAACGTGAAGATCATCGGCTACGAACTCGGTTACACCCAGTCGCTGCTCTTCCTGCCGCGCTGGGCCAGCGGGCTGCAGGTGTTCGTCAACGCGACCCGCCTCGAGCTCTCCGGCAGCAACACGGCCGACTTCGAAGGCTACGCGCCGCGCGACTACGCCGGCGGCATCAACCTCGTGCGGCCGCGCTACTCCGTGAAGCTCAGCTTCACCTACCAGGGCGAAACCCAGCAGAACGCCGTTGCCGCCAACGCCGCCAACGGGATCCCCGCGAACACCTTCCAGTACAAGGCGCGCGTGCTGCGCGTCGGCCTCAACGCCCAGTACAGCCTGTCGCCGCGCTTCGCCGTGTTCGGTTCGATCAACAACCTCAACGGCCGGGGCTTCGTGATCGGCAACCGTCGCTACGCTCCGGATACGCCGGACTACATGCGCCAGCGTCGCCAGCAGGAGTTCGGCGCCACGGTGATCTTCGGCGTGAAGGGGCAGCTGTGAGCGCTGCCATTGTCGCCCGCCCTTTTTCTCCATGACCATCCAGAAGACCAACGGCCTCGTTGCCGCCCCTTTCACTCCGATGCGCGCCGACGGCGCCCTTAACTTGGAGGCGATCCCCGCCTTCGCGCAGCACCTGCAGCGCCTCGGCGTCGTCGGCGCTTTCATCTGCGGCACCACCGGCGAGGGAGCCTCCCTCACGCTCGCGGAACGGCGCTCAGTTGCCGAGCAGTGGCGCAAAGTTGCCCCGCCTGGCCTGCGGGTGATCGTGCACGTCGGACACACCTGCCTCGACGACGCCCGGGAACTCGCCGCCCACGCCCAGGCCATCGGCGTCGACTCCATCGCCTGCCTCGCCCCGTACTTCTTCAAGCCCGACGGCGTGGCGGGCCTGGTTGAGTGGTGTGCGCGGATCGCCGCCGCCGCGCCGCAGCTGCCGTTCTACTATTACCACATGCCGTCGATGACCGGCTGCAACGTGCCCGTAGCCGACTTCCTCGCGGCGGCTGCGGCGCGAATCCCCAACCTCGCCGGCATCAAGTTCACCTTCGAGGATCTCGAGGACTTCGGGCGAAGCCTGCGTTTCGCCGACGGGCGCTACGACGTGCTTTTCGGCCGCGACGAGCTGCTCCACTCCGCGCTCAAGTTGGGCGCGCGCGGCGCCGTGGGCAGCACCTACAACTGGGCCGCGCCGCTCTACCGGCAGGTGATTGCCGCCTACGATCGCGGGGACGAGGCGACCGCCGTGGCGCTGCAGGCCAAGGCGGTCGAGATGATCAAGATTCTGGTCAGTGGTGGCGGCCATCCGATCGCCAACTTCAAACGCCTGATGCGCCGCCTGAGCGTCGACTGCGGTCCCACTCGGCTGCCGCTGACGGATCCCACGGTAGCGCAGGCAACCGCCATGCTGGCGCGACTGGAGGGCCTTGACTGCCTGGCTGTCTGAGTTGCCGCCAAATCGTCCCGGACACGCGCGAGGATGGTACGAGAGGATTGCCGAGAGGGTAAGGCCGAAAAACGTCAAAGGCGCCTCCGAGGCGCATCCGGATAGAAAGTACGCGTTAAGTTCTTTCGGCCTTGTGTCCCCCCCCCGTGGCGCCGGATCTGCGGGTGGTTGGCCCTTAGCTGCGGCTGCACGGAAGCAGGCGGGCGGGTTTTTGGGGCGACGATGGGCATGGCGGCTAGAGCGATTTAAGTAAAACTATAGCCGCATAAGGCGAACCAATGTTTGGCGTCGTCAGCGCTGACCGCGGCGAGGGCGCGTGCGATTGCCTGCAAGAGTGCTGAGTGGGTGCGAGCGCCGCTGGCGCGCAGCAAGGCCTTCACTTTGCTCCACATCATTTCGATCAGATTGAGATCGGGCGAATAGGGCGGTAGGAACCGAGTTTCCGCACCGGTGGCAGTGATCAGTGCCAGGGTGGCCTCATTCTTGTGGGCGCCGAGATTGTCCAAGACCACAATGTCGCCGGCCCGCAGGGTGGGCACCAGGATCTCGCGAACGTACGCTTGGAAAACTTCGGTGTTGGTGGCACCATCGATCGTCATGCAGGCGGTCGAGCCGTCGAGCCGGACTGAGGAGATCATCGTGGTGGTCTGCCAATGGCCGTGGGGACAGCTCGCCACCAACCGCTGCCCACGCGGGGCCCGCCCGCGCAGGCGGGTCATATTGGTCTTGGCCGCCGATTCGTCGATGAAGACGAGCCGGCTGGCGGGGAGTTGACTTTGCCCTGTTCGCCACTGCTGCCGCGCGAGCGCGACATCGGGCCGGTCTTGTTCGGCTGCATGGAGAGTCTTTTTTTATATGTCAGCCCCAAGGCCACCAGGGCGTAATGGACCGCCGGTACCGTGCAGGGCATCGTCAGCTTCTCCTTGATCTGCGTCAGAGTCAGGTCGGGCTGCGCGGCGATCAGCGAAGCGAGTTTTTCCCCATACTCCGGCAATACCTTGGCCTTCCGGCCAGAGTAACGGTGCCGATGGCCGAGGTCATTGGTTTTACGTCGCTGCTGCAGGAGCTTCTTCACGATGCCCAGTGAAACCCGGAAACGACCGGCAATCTCCTCCCTCGTGCCCTCCTGGGCGTCGTACGCCGCCACAATCCGTTCCCGCAAATCCAACGACAGGGTTTTCATCCACCCCGCCTATACCACCTTTACCGCTGTGGCTACAGTATTATTTAATATGCTCTAAGAGAAAAAGCGACGACAAGCCTGGGTCGCCGGCAAGGCGGTATTTCACCAGGGTCGTCGGAATTTTCTGTCATCGCAACCGGCGTCTGGTGCGTCGTATACTGGCATCGCGCGTCATGATGTTTGTCCGCAGTGCACTCCGATTCAGGCTGGGCTTGGGCGAGCGGAGCTGTGTCCGGGCGGCGAGGGAGCGGCCGGATGATTCGAATCGCCTTAGCGCCGGAGGGGAGCCGGTTCTCCAATTGTGAAAGGCCGCACGCCCACCGCGGAAACCGTGACGACGGTCGAGCAGGCGCGTTGGTTTGCCGAAGAGGTATTCCCGCACGAGTCATCGCTGCGCACCTATCTGCGCGCCTCGTTCCCGGGGGTGCGCGATGTCGACGACATTGTGCAGGAATGCTACCTCCGGATGTTCCGGACCCGGGCCGTGCAGCCCATCGAGTCCGCCCGGGCGTTTCTGTTCAGCATCGCGCGGCGGATGTCAATCGACCTCGTGCGCAAGGATCACCGGAAGCACGGTCACGAGGTGCTGGTGGATCCGATGTCGCTGCAATTGGCCGATCCGAGGCTGGATGCGGCCGAGGCGGCCAGTGCGCGGGAGGAAATCGCGTTGCTGGCCGAGGCGATTCATGCGCTGCCGGCCCGCTGCCGCGAGATTGTCGTTCTGCGCAAGGTCGACGGACTGTCGCCGCGGGAGATTGCGGAGCGGTTGGGGATCTCGGTGCCGACGGTCGAGACGCAACTGCGGCGCGGCATGGAGAAATGCGCGCGCCACTTTCGGCGGAGGGGCGTGGCCACGCGGCCGCGCCTGCCCAGAACATGAAATCGCGCGCAGGAGATTCGGCAGGAATCACAGGAGAGGCCGCCCGCTGGCTGGTGCGGCGCGACGGCGGCCTCGACGCCGCCGGCCAGGCGGAGTTCGCGCGCTGGTGCGCCGCCGACCCGCGGCATGCCGCGGCCGTGGCGGAACTCGAGCGCGTCTGGTGCGCTCTCGAGGGGCCGGCACGGCGGGAGCGCCGCGAGCTCCTGCGTGTTGAACTGCGCGGGCTGCAGGCGCGCCGGCAAAGGCGTTGGCGGCGCAGCGGTGCGCTGGCGGGCGTGGCGGTCGTTCTGCTGGCGGTGGCGTGGTGGCGCCCGGCGGATTCGAACCGCGGGCCGTTGCCACTGCCCGCACCGGCCGCGGCCTTCGCGGGAACCGCCCGGGTGCTCGAACCGACCCGGCAGCGGCTGCCGGACGGTTCGGTGGTCGAGTTGCCGCCGGGGGCGGAGATTCACCCGGCGTTCGACGCCGAGGAGCGCGTGGTGATCTTGCGTCGCGGCGAAGCGCATTTTTCCGTCGTACGCGATCCGACGCGGCCCTTCACGGTGGTGGCCGGATCCGTGCGCGTGCGCGCGGTGGGCACGGCCTTTGCCGTGCAACTCGGCCGCGCCGAGGTGGAGGTGGTCGTGACGGAAGGCACCGTGAGCGTCGCGCCGCCGGCCGCGGCGCCCGGGGCGGAGGCGCCGGCCGGACCGGCCGTCGCCACGGCGGGGCAGCGGGCGGTGGTGCCGGTCGCGTCCGGGGCGGCGGAGCCGGTCGAGGCGGTGCGGGTGCTTTCGGCCGCGGAGCTGGCGGAGCGGCTGGCGTGGCGGCAGCCTCGTATCGAATTCTCGGAGACCACGCTGACCGAGGCGATCGCGTGGTTCAACCGGCGCTCGGCGGTGCGGCTGCGGGCCGCGGACGACGGGATCGCGGCGCTCCGGATCACCGGCGTCTTCCGGGCCGACAACACCGAGGGTTTCGTCCGCGCTCTGGAGGCCACCCTCGGGCTTCGGGCGGAACAGCGGCCGGGCGAGATCGTGCTGCGCCGCGGGACGGAGTAGCCCGGCGCCGGTCCCCCACGGCGGCCCGCCAAAGACCCGCGGCAGTCGGCTTTCCCGGGTGGCAGCGGCGTCCCGCGCATTTAGTTGTCACGGATTCGCGCCGGACGGACGTCGTTGGAGGAATATGAACGCCCCTGATCGCCGCCGGACCGCTGTCATCGGGCCGGCGCGGTCATGGAACGGTATCTGGAGGTGGTTGCCCGGCCGCTGCTGGCGGCGGCCGGGCCGCACGTCGGCACGACACTCGATCGTCTCCACCAGGACAGCATGGAGCTTGGCCACTATGACTGGACGCCGGACCTGCCCGCCCAGTTCCAGAAGCACCAGGGTTACGACCTCCGGCCGTTGTTGCCGTTGCTCGCCGGCGCGGTACTGGCAGACGGCCCGGAAAGGGGGCGCGTCGAACGGGACTTGCGGGAGACCATCCATCGACTCCTGATCGAGGAGCATTTCGGGGCCTTCCGCGAATTCTGCCGCCGGCACGGATTATCGGCGGTGGCCGAGAGCGGCGAGACGGGCAGCGGCATCGCCGTCAAGGGCGCGTCCGTCGACCACGTGATGGACGAGTTTTGGACCCATCGAACCAAGGACAACGATCACGCGGTTGCTTTCAATCGGAACGCCGTCTTCGCGGCTCATGTTTATGGCCAAAACCGCAACACGGCCGAGGCGTTCACTTCGCACCAGCAGTGGCTCGAAACGCCGGCGCAGCTCAAGGCGCTCGCCAACGAGGCCTTCGCCCTGGGGCTCAACCACCTGACGATACACGGCTTTTCGAGTTCGCGCGGGCAGACGCCGCCGCCGGGCGAGGTGTACTTCGCGGGGACGCATTTCAACCCCGGCGTGACTTGGTGGAAGGATTTCGCCGCGCCGCTCACCGCGTATTTCAACCGCTGCCAGGCTCTGCTGAGCGCCGGCCGGCCGGTCACCGACCTGCTCTATATAGACGGTCCGGCCCTGCAGGAGATGATTCGATCGAATGAAATGCTCCGCGAGAGGGAGCGGCGATTCTGGTCCTTCGACGGCATTCCCGGCGACTGGCTGGCGACGAAAGCGACGGTCAATGCGGAGGGCTGTAGAACGCCAGTTCATCTTCGACAGCGGCGCCAACTAGAACCCGACACGTAAGTATCTGGTTTTACGTGGGCGCCGGCCTGCGTGAGCGGTAGTGCTTGGGGCCTTTACGCAGACCCCATGATCACCCCGGCTCA
>SXGU01093604.1_pt1 | contig 15618 bp, 12 predicted proteins | sample 3174531 | NCBI WGS metagenome assembly SXGU01 (sample SAMN11356863, study PRJNA531348) | freshwater metagenome | isolation source: freshwater sample F1-140 | place: China: Fuxian Lake, Yuxi | collected 2017-12-25
CGCGCATCTGGGCGGGCGACATGTCGCCGCGCTCGATGATTTTCAGCGCCTCGTTCAATTCCTCCCTGAACTGCGCGGAGCGCCGGCAATCATAGGCGAGAGTCGCAAGCGCCTGCATGGTTTTGAAGCGCCCATTGTCGGCGCCAAAGCCGGTTTCCAACCCCCAGATCGCCACCAGCACCGGGCCCGGCACGCCATAGCGCGCTTCGATCTGACGCAACAGCGCGGCGTGGCGCTGCAGCAGCGCCCGGCCCTTGTTTAAACGGCTGGACGTCACCAGACGGCTGGAGAATTTCTCGAAGCTCAGATGAAAAATCCGCTGGCCCCGATCGCGGCCGATCACCGCATGATCATAAGATATGTCCGCCAGAGCGGCGTCGAGCGTGCGCTGGGAAAGGCCATTTGCGCGAGCCTCCCGCTTAATGTCCTCAAGCCATTGGATAAAGCCTGACGCCGACGATCCGCAGGACTCGGCGCGCGCGGGTCCGGCGCAGCCGAACACGGACAGAACGCCGATGGCGAGCCATGCGCCGAGCGCGCCGGCGCGTCGTACAAGCGTAATCATCGCCGGGCACTGTAATCAGGCCGAGAACGCGCTGCAATGAAGTTGATCGCCGGCGCGTCGCCGCCGCATGGCGAACGGCCTTTTACGCCCGTCACCGACAAGGCGTCGGATCAGCGGCCCTTCTCCATGAACTGGCGCTTGCATGCCTTCGAAAGTTGGCCCACATGCGCGCGCAAACATTTTTCAACCGCGATCGCATTGGGCTCTTCCGCCGCGCAGAATTTGTGGGAATCGCGCTCGCAGGCCGAGCGCTGCTTTTCCGAGGCGGTTCGCGCGGCCGCTGCATCGAGCGCGGCGAGGCCAATGAAGGCTGCAAGAATGACAATCAGCTTTCTCATCGATCGACTCTTTGCTGTTAACGCCTGACCGCTCCGCTTCAACAGCGCGGCCAGAGCGATACCTGTCGCGAGCGCGACCGATATCAAGTGCGGGCGCTCGCGCGGGGTCCAATCGCAACCGAGCGGCATTTCCGGCGTGTCGTCCGGCGCGATGGACCTCGGTCACGATCAGTGCAACGCGCCGAGCACCGCCATGTCGACGTGGCCGCCTCTGATCAAGGCAAAACTCGTCGCGCTGTCGAAGCTGGCGGCCCTCTAGACAGCCCGATCGAGATAATGGATTTCGGAAACCTCGCGAAGACGCGCCGCCGCCGTTTCCGGCGTAATGTCGCGCTGGGGTTCGCCGAGCATTTCGAATCCCACCATGAATTTGCGCACGCTCGCCGAACGCAACAGCGGCGGATAGAAATGCGCATGAAAATGCCAGCCCGCGTGGGGCGCGCCGTCGGCAGGACGCTGGTGAAACCCCATCGAATAGGGAAAATCGGTCTCAAACAAATTGTCGTAGCGAATGGTCAGGCGACGAAGAATGTCGGCGAGCGCGCTGGCCTCTTCGGCGGCGAGCTCGTCAAAAGCGCCGATATGCCGTGTCGGCAGCACCATGGTTTCGAACGGCCAGATCGCCCAGAATGGAACCAGCGCAACGAAATGATCATTGCGGCAAACGATCCGCTCGGCGCGCCTTTGTTCGAGCGCCAGATAGTCGCAGAGCAGGCAGGAGCCGTTTCGTTCCAGATAGGCGCTTTGCCATATCGATTCCTTGACGGCTTCATTGGGCATGCTGTGCGTCGCCCAGATCTGGCAATGCGGATGCGGATTGCTCGCCCCCATCGCCGCGCCGCGATTTTCGAAAATCTGGACATTGTTGATCATGTCGTCGGCGCCGAGGCGCATGGTTTCGTCGCGCCATGCGGCGACGACGGGAACGATCTCTTCAACGCTCATGCGCGGCAGGGTCAGATCGTGCCGCTCCGAAAAACACAGCACGCGGCATCGGCCGGGTTCGCTCTGCGCGACAAGCAGTCCGTCGTGAACGACATCCTGCGCCGACGTCTGCGGCGTGAGCGCCGCGAAGTCGTTGTCGAAGGCGAAAACGCCTTTATAGGGAGGATTTCGTTCGCCATTCGCCCGTTCATTGCCGGGACAAAGATAGCAGGTCGGATCGTATCGGGGTCGATCCGCATCGCGCACTTTCTCGACCTGTCCTTGCCAGGGCCGGCTCGTGCGATGCGGCGACACCAGAACCCACTCGCCGGTGAGCTGATTGAGCCGGCGATGCGAGGCGCTATCGAGCAGCGACATGCGCCGCTCCTGTCAGGCCGGCCGGGCCCGCGCCGGGACCGGGAACGCAAGTGAGAATGGGCGGCGTAACGCCCGTCGCCGTTCGATATTTCTCGGCCATCGTCTGCGCGAAAGCCTCGGCGTGCGCGCCATCGACGAGATTGATGGAGCAGCCGCCGAAACCGGCGCCCATCATCCGCGCGCCATAGACTCCCGGAACGCCGCGCGCGATATCGACCATGAGGTCGAGTTCGGCGCAGCTCACCTGATAGTCGTCGCGCAGGCTGTCATGCGAAAGATTCATCAGACGGCCGCATTCCTCGATGTCTCCCGCGTCGAGCGCGGCGGCGGCGCGCAGCGTTCGATCGATCTCGCCGACGACATGGCGCGCGCGGCGAAACACGAGTTCCGGCATCGAATCGGCGCAGCGCATCAATTGATCGAAGGTCACGTCACGTAACGCTGCTATGCCGGCGATCCGCGTCGACAGCGCCGCGACCGCGCGCTCGCAGTCCGCGCGGCGCGCGTTATATTCGTCGCTCGCAAGCTGATGGCGCACCATGGTGTCGCAAAGGACAAGACGCGCTTGCGGATCGATCGCGACTTTCCGCGCCGTGAGACTGCGGCAGTCAAGCAGCAGCGCGCTTCCAGCGACAGCGCAGCACGATATGTATTGATCCATAATGCCGCAGCGGACTCCGACGAATTGATTCTCGGCGCGCTGGCAAATCTTGGCGAGTTCGACTCTGTCGATCTCTGCGCCGGAGATGGTCAGGAACGCAAAGCCCGCCGAGACTTCGAACGCCGCGGAGGCCGAGAGTCCGGCGCCGATCGGCAGATTGCCGTCGAAGACGAGATCGGCGCCGCTTAACCTGTAGCCGGCCTGCTCAAGAAAAATCGCGACGCCGCGGATATAGTCGCTCCAGTCGCCGCGCGGCCGCGCCGCCGGATCGTCGAGATCGAATTCGACGATCTCGTCCATGATCAGCGAGCGTAGGCGCAGGCGACGGTCGGAGCGTGGGGCGATCGCGGCCCAGATCGAGAGATCGAGCGCCGCGGGCATGACGAAGCCGTCATTGTAGTCGGTGTGTTCGCCAATGAGGTTGATGCGGCCGGGCGCGCGAAACAGGCGCGGCGCGCGCTGGAAGCTCTGGCGGAAGGCGGCGATCAGATCTCGCTCGATCGATTCCATTCCACCACAGCCCCGTTGTCATCAAACCGTCAAAGCGACGCCGCATCGAACGCGCGAGAAGGAAATCAAATGATCGTCTGCGCATGACACGTCAACGCCTGGGCGTTTGCTACTATCCCGAACATTGGCCAAAGTCACGCTGGCGCGAAGACGCGGCCGTGATGAAGGAGATAGGCCTTTCCTTCGTGCGTATCGGCGAATTCGCCTGGTCACGGCTGGAGCCCTGCGACGGCGTCTATGATTTCGCCTGGCTCGCCCAAGCGATCGATGCGCTCGACGGCGTTGGCCTCAAAATCGTGCTGGGAACGCCGACCGCGACGCCGCCGAAATGGCTTGTCGACAAGATGCCGGATATGGCCGCGCTCGACGCCAATGGGCGGCCGCGCAAATTCGGTTCGCGCCGGCATTATTGTTTCAGCCATGAAGGCTATGCTCAGGAATGCGGCCGCATCGTCGAGCGTTTGGCGGAAAGTTTCGGCGCGCATCCAGCCATCGCCGCGTGGCAGACCGACAATGAATATGGCTGCCACGACACGGTGCTGAGCTATTCGCAGGCGGCGCTGCAGGCGTTTCGCCGATGGTGCGAAGCCAAATATCGCCGCATCGAAACGCTGAACCAGGCCTGGGGCAATGTGTTCTGGTCGATGGAACTTCGTAGCTTCGATGAGATCGAACTGCCGAATATGACCGTCACCGAAGCCAATCCATCGCATCTGATGGATTTCCAGCGCTTCTCGTCGGATCAGGTCGTCGCCTTCAATCGGCGCCAGGTTGAGATCATCAAACGCTGTGCGCCGGGCGCGACGATCCTTCACAACTTCATGGGCTCATTCGTCGACTTCGATCATTATGCGCTCAGCGACGATCTCGATGTCGCGGCGTGGGACAGCTACCCGCTCGGCTTTCTCGAACGCTCGTCGCATGACGACGCCTTCAAGCTGCGCTACATGCGGGTCGGCGATCCCGACTTTCAGGCCTTTCACCACGACCTCTATCGCGCCTGCGGACGCGGTAGATGGCAGGTGATGGAGCAGCAGCCGGGGCCGGTGAATTGGGCGCCGTGGAATCCCGCGCCCGCCGAAGGCGCGGTGCGCCTCTGGACCTTCGAGGCCTTCGCCGCCGGGGCCGAGGCCGTGAGCTATTTTCGCTGGCGCCAGGCGCCCTTCGCACAGGAGCAGATGCACGAAGCGCTGTTGCTGCCGAACGCCGAGCCCAATGAAGGCTTTGATGTCGTCGCACGCGTTTCGCAGGAGCTGGCGGCGCTCGACGCGCGCGTCGAAACGGTTGGCGCGCCGGTCGCGCTCATCTTCGACTATGAGAGCGCCTGGGCGTGGCGCATCGAACCGCAAGGCCAGGACTTCGCCTATTTCGACCTCGTGCTGTCGATTTACCGAGGTCTGCGGCGCGCCGGTCTTTCCGTCGACGTCATTGCGCCGACCGCCGCGGCCGTCGCCGCGCGCCGGCTGATCGTCGCGCCTGCGCTGTTTGCGCCATCCGTAGAATTTACGGAGGCGCTGCTGACAAGCGGTGCGACGATCCTGCTTGGCCCACGCGCCGGATCGAAGACCGCCGATTTTCAAATTCCGGCTAATCTGCCGCCGGGAGCGCTGCGACGCCTCATCGACATTCGCGTCAGACGGGTCGAGAGCCTTCGTCCCGGCGCATCGATTAAGATATCCGACGAGGGCGCCTTCGTGCGGTGGCGCGAATTTTTGGTGCTCGGAGAGAGCGTTCAGCGCGAACTCATATCGGACGGCGACGAGACGGCGCTCGCGCGATGCGGCAACGTCTTCTATCTCTCAGGCTGGCCCGATGAAAAACTGCTGGCGAGCGTCCTGCGTCGGGTTTTTCGCGCCGCTGAAATAGCGACGCTCGATCTCGCCGAAGATATCCGCATCCGCGACCATGGCGCGATGCGCTACATTTTCAACTATGGGGCCGAGGCGACGGATGTCTCGGCGCTCATCGGCGAAGAAACGCTGTTGCTCGGCGAGCCGATTCTCGAACCTTGCGGCGTCGCCGCCTTTAGACGCGCCTTGTCTTGACTCGAAGCGCTCAGAAGACGAGCCAAGAGGCGACGACGAAATAGGTCAGAAGCGAAAAAGTGTCCTGCACCACGGTGGCGACCGGTCCGGAGCCGAGCGCGGCGTCAAAGCCGAGCCGCGCAAACAGCCAGGGCATTAGAAAACCGAACGCCGTGGCGATGGTGCTCGCGACCGCCAGCGAAATCCCGACGGTCGCGGCAAGCCCGACGCTCGAAAAGAAGAACCAGACGATCGGAAAGGCGAGACAGCCAAGCATGGCGCCGAGCAGCGCCCCGGTGCCGAGTTCGCCCGCGAAGAGCGGCAACAGGGCGGAATCGGTCAGGGACAGCCCGCGAACGACCACGACTTCCGATTGCGTGCCGACTGAATCAGCAAGATAGATGATCGCCGGGATAAAGAAGGCGACCGCGATATGCGCGCTGAGCGCGGACTCGAAGCGCGACATCATCGCAGTCGACGCGGCGCTGCCCGCCATGCCGACGAGCAGCCAGGGCAATCGATAGAGCGCGCGACGGTGCGGCGCGGCCGTCAGGGCGTCTTTCGCGGCCTCCGACTTGCCGAGGATGCCCACCATGTGAAGCAGATCCTCGAGATGCTCGTCGCGCAGGATCGTCATCAGCGCGCGCGCCGGCACGGCGCCGAGAAACCTGCCTTCCGCGTCACAGACGGCCAATATTGACAGACCTGCATGAATGGCGACGCTGGCCGCAGCTTCGCGATCCGTATCAATGGAAACGCTATAGGCCTCGGCCGTTCGTGCGATGTCATGCAGCGGGGTCGTCTCCGGCGCGCCAAGCAGATCGCGGATGGCGACGACGCCGACGAGACGACGATCCTCGGCAAGCGCGAAAACATGCGAGGCGTCGTCGAAGCGCCGCCCGATCAATCGCGCCCGCGCCTCGCCGACGCTCTCCTGCGAGCCGGCTAGGGGGACCGCCGTTACAAGATAGCGCCCGACCGTCTGGCCGTTCATCTCCACGAGAGGCAGGCGGTCTGGCGTCGGGATACGGGACATTGCGGTCATGGCGTCTCTTGATGCTCTTGAGAGTCGAGCGGCGTCCCGGCAGATTTAGGCGTCGTGCAGCCGCCGCTCATAGGAATGCGCTACGTTACAGTTATGTGACGGCGTCCTCACGCTCTTTTCGCGATTGCGTCGATTGCTGCATGATAGGATGTTTTGATAGAATTCTTGGCTGTCGTCGCCTTGCCCCGGCGGCGCGCAGCCAATCGGACCGGAGTCGAAGCGATGAAACCCTTTGGATTTGCATTGGGCGTTCTGACCGGGGCCGCCGCGGTTTTGCTGCTCAACCGTCAGGAAACGCGGCGCGTGCGTCCGGTCGCCAAAGCGGCGCTGAAGGCGGCGATGATGGCCTATCATGAAGCGCGCGTGCAAGGCGCCGAACTCGCCGAAGCCGCCGAGGATCTCTTTGCCGAAGCGAAGACCGAGGCCGCCGCGGATATTTTCGCGGCGGCGATGGCCGCCGCACAAGCGAAAGCGAAGCACGAACCAACGTCCGAAGCGGCTTCTAAATCCGAGACCGGCGCCGCGACGGCCGAAGCCCCGGCGTCGCGCGCCGCGGGCGAGAGCGCATAAATGACCCAAACATCTCCGCCATTGGCGCAGGTCGCCCACGCCATGCCGGGCCGCGCGAGGCTGCGAATCGCCGACCGCCGTGGCGACGACGCTTACTTCGCGGCGGTCGCCAAGGCCCTTTCGGCGATCGCCGGCGTTCGCGCCGTCGAGGTGGCGCCGATGACGGGCAGCGTTCTCATTCAGCACAGCGGTCCTTTGGCGCGCATCGGCGTCGCCGCGCAGGAGGCGCAGCTTTTTGTCGTCGGCGAAGCGCCTGTGGCGCCGCGCGAGGCGCCGCAAGTCTCCATCGACCCGAAGTTCGTCGCAGCGCTGGCGCTCTTGGCTGCGGCGCTTTGGCAAATGTCGAGAGAGCGCTTCTTGCCGCCGGCGGTCACTTTGCTTTGGTACGCCAGCCGGCTCGGCGGCCTATGGTCGCTCGACGGCGACGGCGAGAATGGGGAATAGGCCTATCCCTTCAGCGCATCTACAATGTCAGTCGCTTCCCACGGGAGGTTGAGATCGGCGCGGCCGAAATGTCCATAAGTCGCGAGCGGCAGATAAAAGCCCTTCGCGCCGGCTGTTTGCGGGGCCGTGCGCAAGCCAAAGCGTCGAACGATCGCAGCCGGACGGAAATCGAGAAGCTCTGCGAGCCTTCTGGCGAGCTTGTCGTCTGCGAGACGGCCGGAGCCGAAGGTCCCGACCGAGAGACTGAGCGGCTCCGCCTGCCCCGCCGCGTAAGCCAAATGAACCTCGCAACGCTCGGCGAGGCCCGCCGCGACGATGTTCTTGGCCGCATGCCGAGCGGCGTAAGCGCCGGCGCGTTCGATGCGCGAAGGATCCTTACCTGAAAGCGCCGAGCCGCTCTGGCGCGCAATCTCGCCATAGGTGTCGATCCCGTTCTTGCGCCCGGTCAGGCCCGCGTGACGCGCCGGTCCGCCGATGTCGAACGGTTCGCCCGCGTTGACATGAACGCTGGTCTGAGCGTCGGGCGCCATCTCGCCGACCGAGAGCGCATCGAGCGCGAGCGCGCGCAATCGTTCGAACCTGTCGTCATCGAGCGCCGCGCCGTCAAAGGCGACCGTGAGCGACACGCCGTGAATGCGCGTCGGGCGACCGCCACAAAATTCGACGGAGACTTGCGTCTTGGCGTCGGGCGACAGTGACGCAAATCCGTCGCGGCGCGCGGCGTCAAGCGCGCGCGCGATCCTATGCGCGAGAACGATCGGCGCCGGCATAAATTCGGGCGTATCGCGGCAGGCGTAACCGAAAACATTGGCTTGCTCATGCGCGACGCGCCTGCCGATCGCCGCGTCGTCGGCGAGGTCCGAGAGCGGCGGCTCGCGCGCGTCGAGCGGCAATTCGACAAAGCTCGTGAGAATCGAGCAATTGCGCGCATCAAAGCTCCCCGCGGCATAGCCGGCGTCTTGCATCACCGTGCGCGCGAGCGCCGGCAAATCGACGAGCCCATCGGCGGCGTAGCGCGCGGCGAGAAAGACGACGCCCGTCGCCAGGGCGCACTCCACCGTCGCGCGCGCGCGCTCGTCTTCGCGCAGCAATGCGTCAATGGCCGCGTCGCTGATCTGATCGCAGAGCTTGTCGGGATGCCCCGGCGTCACCGACTCCGACGTGAAGATCATGTCAGGAGACATGGCTTTCTCCATTGGCGCGCGGCGGCGCTTCCTCGCGATCCGCAATTCTGCCGACGACATCGTTGGCGAGCGAACTGCCCAAAGCGATTGCGCCGATTCGCAAGAGATCGCCGGCGCCAAGCGGCGAGAGGCCGAGAAGGCGCCGGGACAATGGAAAGAGCTGCACGCCAAGCTGCAACAGCAGGGTGGCGCCGACGCCGCCGTAAAGCATCGTATTGGACGGCCTGCCGAGATCAAAGCTCAATCCCCGTCGCTCGGATCGGCAGGCGAGGCTGTGGAGCAGCTGGCCGCAGGTAATGCCGTGAAAGGCGACGGTGCTGGCGCGCGCCCCTCCGGCGGCGCCGCCGAGACTGAAATAGCCCAAGAGCGCGGCGACGCCCATCACCGAGCCTTCTCGAAGAATCCGCCGGAAGTCGGAAGCGGCGAGAATCGGCGCCTTCGGATCATGCGGCGGCCTGTCGAGCACATCTGGCTCCGGCGGCTCGATTCCAAGCGCAATCGCCGGCAGCGCGTCGGTCGCGAGATTGAGCCAAAGCAACTGCATCGGCGTCAGCGGCTCGCCGCCGACCAGCGCGGCGCCGAACATGGCGATGGTCTCTGACGCGTTGGTCGAGACGAGATAACGAAGCACCTTGCGGATATTCGCGTAAGTGGCGCGACCGAGCCTGATCGCCTCGACAATGCCGTCCATGTCGTCCGTCGCGAGCACGATATCGGCGACCTGACGGGCGACGTCGGCGCCTTCTCCGCCCATCGCGATGCCGACGTTCGCGGCCCGCAAGGCGGGCCCGTCGTTGACGCCGTCGCCGTTCATCGCGACAATATGGCCATGCCCTTGCAGCGCCTTGACGATGTTGAGTTTGTCGACGGGGCTGACGCGCGCGAATACATGCGGCTGTCGCGCCAGCGCCTCGAGAGTCTCTGGCTGCATTTTCGCCATCTGGCCGGCTTCGAGCACGCGCAGCTCGCCGCCGTCATTTAGATCAAGCCGCCGCGCGATCGCGAAAGCGGTCGCGCTCTGATCGCCGGTGATCATCACCGTGCGCACGCCGGCGCGATGCTGCTGTTTGAGCGCCGGCGCGACGCTGGCCCGAATAGGATTCGCCATGCCGGCGAGGCCCAGCCAGGTTAGCTGTCGTTCGTCGCGGGGATCGCCGCCGGCTTCGCCCACCGCGACGCCGAGGACGCGCAGCGCGTCGCCGGCCATGCGCTCATTGGCCTTGAAAATGGCCGTGCGCGCCGCATCGTCGAGCGGCGCGACACCATTGGCGGTCCTGCGCGCGGCGCAGCGCGCGAGCACCTCGGCAGGATCGCCTTTGACGCAAAGAATGCGCGCGCCGTCAGCCGCTTCGTGAAGCGTGCTCATGCGCTTGCGGCCGTCGCCGCGCGCCACGCATGTCGCCAGAGGCGCGGAGCGGCGGAGACCGACGGGATCGACTCCCATCGCCACGCCTGCTTCGATCAGCGCGGTTTCGGTCGGCGTGCCGTCGATTTCCCAACTGCTCCCCGCAGGCCTGACGCCGGCTCCGCTGCAGAGCGTCGCCGCTTCAAACAGGCGGCGCGCAATGGCGATCGTTTCGGCGGGCGCCTCGGCGCCGTCGCGCAGCAGATGTCCGTCCCGCAGATCGAACGCGCCGTCGTCGACGTGAACGCGGATGGTCGCCATCCGATTTTCAGTCAGCGTGCCGGTCTTATCGAGTCCGATCGTTTCGATAGCCCCAAGCGTCTCGACAGCGTCGATCTTGCGCACCAGCACCTTGCGCTTGCGCATGTCCTGCACGCCAAGAGCGAGCGTGGTGGTTGCGACTGCGGGCAGTCCTTCAGGAATTGCGGCCACGGCGAGCGAAATCGCGCTGCGCAAAGTGGGAATGAGCCCATGGCCGCGCAAAAGGCCAAGAGCGAAGACGCTCACGCAAATCAGACCGTTGACGACGACGAGCTCGCGCTCGACCTCGCCCAGTTCGCGCTGGATCGGCGTCGGCGGCGGCCGCAGCGCGCCGAGCAATCGTTGCACGCGGCCGATCTCCGTCTCCGCCCCGATCGCGGTGACGATCGCCATGCCCGATCCGCCGGTCGCCGCCGTTCCGCGAAACACCATATTGCGACGATCCGAAATTCCTGTTTCCGGCGACAAAATCACATCCTCGTCTTTGGGCGCCGGTTGAGCCTCGCCGGTGAGCGGCGATTCATTCACCGTCAGATCGTCGCTGGCGATCAGGCGCGCGTCGGCCGCAACGAACGCGCCGCGCTCGATCAGCAAGAGGTCGCCCGGCGCAAGATCGCGCGAATCGATCCTCAATCGCACGCCGTCCCGGATGACGGCGGCGTCCGACGGCTCCTCGCCGGCAAGGCCCAAAATCGCGCGATCCGCCTGGCGCTCGGTGGCCGTGGCGATGCCGGCGTTGACAAGCACCACGGCGGCGATCATCACCGCATCCGCGACGCCGCCGGTCGCCAGCGACACCGCCGCCGATGCAGCGAGCAAAGCGACAGGCAGGCTGGACATTTGCTCGGCGAAAATGCTCGCCGCCGAGCGCGGCTCCTCGCGGCGCAGCTCGTTGCGCCCCCATTTCTCCAATCTTGCGGCGGCTTCCCCTGTCGATAGCCCTCGGGCGACGTCCGTTTTCAATCGCCCGGCGAGCGTCGCGATCGTCTCGGCATGAGCGGCGCGTTCCGGGGTGTGCGAACCGTCCGCGTTGCGCGCGGGCGCGTCGGCGATCGCCGCTTCAAGCGCCTGCATCAGCCGCGCGGTCGTCATCGGCGGCTGAAATTCGACGAGCGTCGAACCGGTCAATTCGCTTGCCCGCACCCGGCGCACGCCGGGAAGATGGCGAAGTCGCTCCTCGACGGCCCGCGCCAGCGGCGCGCGGCCGCGCAAGCTCAAGTGGCGCATACGCACGCGGCCGGCGCAAGCGTCGTGAACAAGCTCGGCGCCGGCTTGTGCGCGCGCCTCGACGCCGAAGCGACGCGAATTTATGGGAGCGATATCTGTATCCGTCTCGGCGAGGATCATCGAGCACATTGTCTGGCGCGCATCGAAGCCCGCATTTCACGACCGTTCGATGACATATATGCGTTGCGGACTCGCTTGACGCGAGAACCGCGCGGCGCGCCTCGCGATCTTTCAGCGTCACCATAATAGCGTGAAAGGCAGGCGCAACCGGCGAGACCCCGTATCATGTCCAAAAGGGGCGCGTCCAAAGCGCGCGCCGCCGCGTCGATCGCGGCGCATGGCGCGGGTTGGCGCCGGATTTTCGCATTGCACATTGACGCCGTTCAGCGGAACCTTAACGAGCCGCCGGGCGTTTCCCGGTAAACAGCGCGCCTGTCACGCCTATGTCGCGACTCGCCAAGCACGATAACATCCCATCATTGCTTGCGCCGCCGCTGTCGCCCGACAGCTTGAAGACAGCGGCGAACGTCAAGAAAATCAAGCAGACCCGTCTCGGCAATTCGCTCGAAAGCGCGTATTTTCCGCAGCCCCTTCCTCTATCGCCCCGACAAGCTCGCAAAATTGTGAAACATGCCGAGAAGCGCTGAAACGACGCCCATGCCGAAACATCCGACCGAATTTCCAAAATGGCCGTGGCGGCGTCTCTGATGCGCGCCTTCTCGCGCATTTCATTTGCCGCGTGCATGGCGTTGGCGATGCGCGCCTGTTTGGACGCGCCGGCTTTGGCGCAGACGACGCCCTCCGAAGGCGATTGGCGCGCGGAACAGGCAAAGCGTCTGAACGCGCTCGACGCCTATATCAGCCGGAAGCCGATCGCCTACCGGTGGTTTGCGGATTTTCCGTTTAGCCGGACGGACGGCGCGCCCTTCATCATCCTGAAGCTCTTGCCGAAGCTCGCGCCGGAAGAATGGGGAAGCGCGAATAATTTTCTCGATGTCGCCGGCCTCTTTATCGACGAGCGCGACCCGACCTATCCGATCGCGCGCGGCTTTGGCTGGACGGGCTTGGCGCGCGAGGATCCAAACGGCGGCGTCGATTACGCCGCAATGAGTTGCGGCGCGTGCCACATCGGCCGCGTGCGGCTCGACGACGGCAGTCTTCGCTATCTCGACGGCGGCGTGAACGCGCAGTTCAACTTAATTCAGTATCGCGTCAGAGTGATAAATACGATCAAGAAAATCACCGAAGGGGCCGCAACGCTCGAGGAAAAGGTCGAACGCGCGACGCAGGCGATCGTCTCGACGCTCGACAAAATCCATGCTCAAGACAAGAATTTCTTTTACAGGAACTACACATTCGCCGGCCGCCGGTTCGACGCCGCCTATGAGGCGCGCCAGATCGAACTCTTCAAACAGGACGCCGCCGCGATCGTCGGCAAATATCTTGCCCGAGCCGGACTCGAATTCTTCTCGCTGCTCGATCTCATCTCCAAGAACTACCGAGGCTTCGAGGAACAGATGGCGCAAGGCTTCGGCGGAATGGCCGATGCGACCGGCGTCAGCGCGTCGATGGCTTATGTCGCCGCCGAAGCGCGCGGCGAAATTCCCGATCCGAAGACATATCTGCCGCCGACGCCAGGAATCGCCGATTTCATGGCCGTTTGGGAGCAGCGTAAGCGCCGGCCGCGTTGGTCTGCGGATCATACGCAGCTTGTCGACGGCGGCGGACAATGGACCGGCGACATTCCGATTCCGATCTTCAATGGCCTCGCCGCCGAATTGACGCTGGAGTCCGGACCCGACATCGACATTCGCATCGCCGCCTTCAGCGAAGACTTGCTGCGCGATCTGCCGGCGCCGGCCTATCCCTTCCCCGTCGATCTCACGCTCGCAAAAAAAGGCGCGGCGCTCTTTGATGAGAATTGCGCCCCATGTCATCGGCCGCATAACGGCAAGGTCTATGATCTGGGCGCCGATCTCAGCCGGGCGCGCGCCGTCAGCGAAACGATTGCGAAAAACGTCCGCGACAGCCTCGCAAAGATTTGTCCGCCGACCAAAGTCATCGAGATGCCGCCCTCGGGCGATCGCATCGCGCCCTGCGCGAAATTCGATGGCGTGTCGCTCGAGAACCGCGCCGACCTCTCCATGGCCGATCCCCAGACGCATGAAGGCTATAATGCGCTTCCGCTCGGCGGCGTCTGGGCGCAGGCGCCCTATCTGCACAATGGCTCAGTGCCCACGCTCTATCATCTCCTCGTGCCGCGCGAGCGCCCGACGGTTTTCGTGAAAGGCCGGCTCGACTACGACAAGAAGCTCGTCGGCTTCTCCTGGGAGCCGGCGCAGACGCTCTCGCGCGAGGGCTATCGTTTCGACACGACCTCCTTTCCGGCGCTCTCCAACAAGGGGCACGACAAGGATGTGGTTGAGGACGGCAAGACCTTGAAGCTCGACTGGTCGAACGACGTCGCCGGCGCCATGGCCATCGTCGAATATTTGAAGACGAAGTGACATTCGAAAACCAAGCGAGTGCGCGTCTGTTACCCCCCAGCCGGCTGCTTCACTGACACCGTGCTGTTCGCGCCAACAAGATCGAGATCGAGCGTCACTCGACGCGCAATCAATCGGGGGGCGCGCATCCGGCCGACGCCTTTCTCGAAGGAAACGATGCCCGCCTCCTGCAGCCGCTTTAGCGTCCTCGACAAATTCGATTCCTTGCGGTTGACCAAATGCGCCAGTTCTCTCACGGAACTCACATTTCCCTTTGCAATCATCTGGAGCAGCGCAAGGTTCTCGGCGGATAGAAGTTTCACCATGGCCTCCGCGGATACTTTGGTCGCCAAGGACTTCTCGGCGGTCGCCTCGGAGTCGAACCAATTTTTTGGAGACTCGCCGGCCTTCGACGGCTCGGCCACGACCTTCTTGGTCCATTGCATAAACTCGCCGATCGAGCCCGTCTTATAGGTCATTGGGTATTTTCCTTTCCGCCATCTCCCGTTTCACTTCTTTCCAAAAGTCCTCGAGGAGCTGGGCCGCAGTCGTGAACGCATAGGGGCGACCGGGATCGCCCGCTCTGCAATGCCAATGGTCATAGGCGCGCGGAGCCTTCACATATTTGCCGCCCCGCCGCTCAACCGCATGGGCGTTATCGAAACGAACATAGGGTTCTCCGTCCAACGGCCGGAACACGAACGCATAGCTCAGACCATGCGGCCGCTCCTTTGTCGCTTCGGTGCGTCTCGCCATGAACTCGACCACATAGCCCTCGGCGGCTTCAAAGCGCGCGCCGTCCAGAGACAGCAGCGCTTCGATTTCAAATTCATCAAGCACAAATATATCCTATCGTCATATAATATGCCATCTTTTTGAAGTCATCACTTAGTGATGAACCCGGCCCGTGCCGTCATAAATGCAGACGCGCCGAAGCCGGCAAGCCACGTCTAAACTGAAACGCGTTAACCAGCCCCGCCTTGACTCTCCCACACCAGGAGTCATTATAGGAACATAACAGGAACACATGAGATGACCCATCCGCTGGCGTCGCTGCGGAAAAGCCTGGCTTGCGCCTATCCGGCCGCAGCTTCCGAGACGGTCGCGCTCGGCGCGCCCGCCCTCGATCGGCGGCTCGGCGGCGGGATTCTTCGCGCCGCGCTGCATGAGGCCTATGCCGGGACCGCCGCCGACGCCCCGGCGGCGACGGGCTTCGCTTTGGCGCTCGCCAGGCGGGCGATGGCGGGGGGGCGCGACAAGCCGCTGCTCTGGGCCCGGCAGGAGGCGTTGACCGCCGAATCCGGCGCGCCCTATCCGCCGGGCCTCGCCGACATCGGCCTCGACCCCGCCGCCGTCGCCTTCATTCGCGTACGCGACGCTAAGGAAGCGCTACAGGCCGGCGTCGAAGCGGGACGCTGCGCCGCGGTAGGCGCGACGCTGATCGAACTCTTCGGCGAGGCGCGCGCCTATGACCTCACCGCAAGCCGTCGCCTCGCTCTGGCCGCCGCCGCCGCCGGCGCGCCGATCTTCATCGTCCGCGCCGGCGCCGCCCCCGCGCCGAGCGCCGCCGCGAGCCGCTGGCTTGTGCGGGCGCTC
>SXGU01364936.1_pt1 | contig 15618 bp, 13 predicted proteins | sample 3174531 | NCBI WGS metagenome assembly SXGU01 (sample SAMN11356863, study PRJNA531348) | freshwater metagenome | isolation source: freshwater sample F1-140 | place: China: Fuxian Lake, Yuxi | collected 2017-12-25
CTTGTTGTAATCAAAGAAATTGAACCGGCGCACCTTCCATGCGCAGTTGTTGGAACAGTACCGCGTGCCGAGGCAGCGGTTGTACACCATGACGTTCAAGCCCTCGTCGTCGTGGACGGTGGCGTTGACGGGGCAGACGCTTTCGCACGGGGCCGACTCGCAGTGCTGGCAGAGCATGGGCTGCTGCACCACCTGCGGATCGTCAATCCAATGAAGGGCCGACTGCCCGGCATCCGTCCCGGTGTCGCGGTGGTGGGGGTCGCCGGCAAACCCGGTGTAGTAGCGGTCGATGCGCAGCCAGTGCATCTCCCGCCCCTTGCCCACCTGCTCCTGGCCCACGATGGGGATGTTGTTCTCGCTCTGACAGGCAACCACGCACGCGTTGCAGCCGACACAGGAGTTGAGGTCAATCGACATGCCCCACTGGACGGCCGCATTCTTGAGCTTGGGCCGCTCGTTGTAGGGGTGCTCGTAAATCTGATAGGGCTTGCCGGTCTTGGGATCAATCGTGTGACGCGCGTGCTCGGGCGCGTCCAAGTCCATCTGCCGCGCGAAGTCGGGCTTCTTGGCATACCCGGATTCGCCCTCCAGATTGGCCTCGCGCACAATCGCGCGACCTTCCATCGACCAGTGATCCTGCGTGCAGGAGAACTTGTGAGTGCCGCGCGCCAGTGCCGCCTTGGCGCCGGAATCAAAATGCAGGCGCCCCGCCGTGCGGATGGCGTAGGCGTTAAAACCCACGGCCTTGCCACCAAAGCAGGCAATGCGCCCGCCGAAGGCCTTCGGATCGCGGCCATACCCCAGCGCCAGCGCCAGCGTGCCGTCGGCCTGGCCGGGCTGGATCCACACCGGCCCCTCCACCGAGCGCGGCCCCACGGTCAATGCAAGGCGCAACCCGTTCTGCCAGCCTTGAGCCTCGGCCGTCTTGCGGCTCACGAGAATGGCATTGTCCCAAGTGATCTTGGTGATGGGATCGGGCAGCTCCTGCAGCCAGCCGTTGTTGGCATAACGCCCGTCTTCCACGCTGTGATCACGCGTGAAAATCACCTCAAGCCCCTCGCCCGCCGGCGCCAGAGGCGAGGTCTTGGCACCTTTGACGGCCTCCACCGGCGATTCGCTTCCGGGCCAGAAGCCTTGATGGAGAAACTGCTTCCAGCGATCCTCGAAGTTCTCGGCGCCGGTCAACTCGCGGAACGTTTCGCGCACCAGCTCGTGCGCGCCGGCACGGTTGACACCGGCAAATTCCGCAAGCACCTCCAGCTCGGACAAGCCGCCAAACAAAGGCTGGATGAGCGGCTGCACCGGCACGAGAGTTCCGTCGGTGGTTCGCGCGTCGCCCCACGATTCCAGAAAGTGCGCTTTTCCCAGATGCAGCGTGCAACCGCGCGAGGATTCGTCGGCATGATCGCCCAACCGCACGACGGTTTTGGCCCTGGCCTGGGCTTGGGCCCAGTTCAAGTCCGCCGGCGCGGTGTAGGCGGGATTGCCGCCAAGAATGACAAGCTCGCGCACCCTTCCGGCATTGAGTTCGCTCACCAGTTCATCAAGGCCTCCGTGCACCGGCGCCTTCCAGTCATCCGCTGGATGAACGCCGGGAAGCATTTCCACCGGCCGCTTGTGATCGGCCTCAACGCCGATGGCTCCGAGGGCTTCGTTGAGCGCCTGCGCCAGTTGATGCACGGCGGCCGGCTGGCGGTGCCCGGCCAGCACCGCGACCCTGCCGGATGCACCGCGCAGGTCGCCAGCGCATTGATCGAGCCACGAGGCCTTCACCGAGGAAGGAAGGTGTTTGTCGTCAAACCCCGGCAACCCCAGCCGCCCTGCGAGGGCCGCGGCGACTCCGGCCACGTCGCCCGCACGCAGGCGCAGTCGATGGTCGGCACTGGCGCCGGTGAGGGTCATCAGCGGCTCCACGACGTAGAGGCGCGACATGTTGCGCGCCGTGGTCGTGTTGAGCTTGCGCCCCCGGGCGAAATCGCGAATGTGCCGGTGCGAGTCCTCCTCACCACCGATGAAATCGCAGTCCAGCGACAGAATCACGTCGGCCCGGTCCAGGTGGTAGTGAGGGCGCACCGGCTTGCCAAATGCGGCTTCCGACGCGCGTGCAGAAACGTCCAAACCCAGCGGATCCCATTGGTAGAATTTCGCGGCGGGGAGCGTCTCCTTGACGCGAGCCAGGAGCCGCAGGCGAGTGGGCGATGTGCCCGGCTCCAACAAAAACGCCACGTGCGCGCCGTTGTTGTTGCGCGCCGTCGGCACGACGTCGGTGCGCAATTTTTGAAGCGCCTCCGACCGCGACAGCGTTTCACCCTTCTCGCCCCGGAAGACCGACGCGCGGTCGGGGTCATACAGATTGAGAATCGCCGCCTGCGTATGCAGGTCGGTGCTGCCATTGCCACCAGGGAAATCCGGGTTGCCCTCGACCTTGGTGGGCCGGCCTTCGTTCGATTCCACCAGGAGAGGCACCGCGCCGGTGCGCGTGGGCCGGGCGCTGGCGAAATACTGCGCGACGCCGTGCGTGTAGCCTTCGGGCTGTTGCCCAAAGGGCACGACCATCTCCACCGGACGCCGGCACGCCACCCCGAGTCCAGCAAGACCGGCCAGACCAAAGGAGGCGCCCATCAACTTCATGAAGTCGCGGCGCGAAAAATCCGGATCCATCCGGTCCGCATCCTTCGGGAATTCTAGGGCGGTGTGCGGCACGTTTTCGGGCAGCAGCCCCTGGGCCTGCAAACCGCGCCAGTACTGCACTCCCGGGGCGCCTTCCATTTGAGAATCGAGTGCGCTCATCGATGACAGACCGAGCAGCTCTGCGAGCCCTCCACGCCCAGCTTGCCAGCCAGCGCGCGGCCCTCGCGTTCAGGCGCGAAGCCCTCGCCCTTCCAGTCCAGGTTGTACACCTGCTCCAAGGGGCGAATCTTCTCGTGGGTGTTGCGGTGGCAGTCGAGGCAGAAGGCCATGCTCAAGGACTTCTCATGCCGCACCTCGTCCATCTCCGTGATCTTGCCGTGGCAATGCACGCAGGAGATGCCGCGATTCACGTGCACCGAGTGGTTGAAGTAGACGTAGTCCGGGGTCTTGTGGATCTGCACCCAGGGCAGCGGCGTGTGCTTCTCGTGGCTCTCGCGCACCGGCGCCAGCCGCGGGTCATCCTTGAGCACCACCCCGTGGCAGTTCATGCAAGTCGAAGCTGCCGGCACGTTCGAGAACCACGACTTCTCCACGCCGTTGTGGCAGTAGCGGCAGTCCATGCCCAGTTCCCCGGCGTGAATCTTGTGCGAGAAGGAAACCGGCTGCAACGGCTGGTAGCCGACGTTGGCGTACTTGGGCGTAAAATAATAGGTCACCCCCGTCACCACGCCGCCACCCAGTAGCAGCCCGCCCACCAGCACCAAAAGCGGCAGCCGGTTGGTCCATTTTGGAAAGATGTTGGACATCTAAGAACGCAAAACCCGGCGCATGATACTGAACCCGAACTTCGGTGCAAGTGGATTTGTGATTTCTTTCACAAGGTGTTTTTTGCAATCGATGCCTGCGCCTAATGGAGTGAACACACCTCCTAATCACCTCACATGCGCCGTTGTGCGCGCATCAAGGCAAAGCGTGTCGCGGTCATTCACGGGCGCGGTTTCCCTAGGACATTGCGCCACCAACGCAGTTCGTTGGAACCATTCTCCGCCGTGGCTGCGATGTCAGGGCGCCGGTCTCCATCCAAGTCGGCGATCACCGGCTGGTTGGCGCGCGGCCACGCACCCTTGATCACATGCCGCACCCAACGGGCCTTCGCGTCGCCGCTGTTCTCAAACCAAACCACCTGCCCCGTTCCGCCCCACGCCGTGCCCACCACGTCAAGGTCACGGTCGCCGTCCAAGTCTGCCGCCACGGCCTCAAAGGCAAAGGGCAGGTCTCCCACGAGATGCTTTTTCCACTGCGCACCTTTTCCCAGATTCTCGTACCACACCACCGCATTCGTCTCCGGCTGCCCCGCCGCCGCAAGCATCCCCAGCGCCATCACCACGTCCATGTCGCCATCGCCATCCAAGTCCACCGGCTGCCCATGCACGGGCTGGGGCGACCTCTCATCGATGACGTGACGCTTCCACGTTGCGGCGGCGTCGGCCGTCCGCTCGTACCACGCCGTAACGTTGGCAAGCCTGCCGGTGGCCAGCAGGTCGGCGCGACCATCACCGTTAAAATCGGCCGCGCGGATTGTCCGCGATTCCGCAAGCTGCGGATCAATCATCTCCTTGCGCCACATCTGCCCCGCCGTCGCATTTCCCGGATTGGCAAACCACGCGATGTGGTTCCCATTCCAAGCCGAAGCGGCGACATCCAGCCGCCCGTCGGCATTGAGGTCCAAGAGCACGACGTCATAAGCGCGCTGCAAATCGGTGGTGATGACATGCCGCTTCCAAGCGGCGCTGGCGGCGGGCTTGCCGCTGTTCTCAAACCACACCAAGTGGCCGTGGAGGTTTTTAACCACGACCACATCGGGCTTGCGATCGCCATTGATATCCCCCACGGCGTGGCGCTCGAACCAGCCGGGTTCATTCTGCTGGATGAAATGTCTGCGGAAACTCCCGGTGCCATTATTCTCAAACCAGTAGAGCGCGTCGCCGCGCGTGTCGCCACTGGTCAGGTCCAAGTCGCCATCCCCATCCAAGTCCGCCGCGGCAACACCGTAGGCGTAGCCGTACTTATCGGCGATCAAGTGCTCAGTGAACATCCCCTTCCCCTGCGGAGGTGCTGCGCACGGCAATGGTTGATTGCCCCCCGCAGGGGGCGCCCCGGCAATGGCCAGGGCGGCGATGAATGGAAAGAAAACCTTCGGGAGCATCGTTTGATTTTCCTCGATTGCGCCCCTCCCATCAAGCACAAGGCTTCGTGCGGGCAACTCCATTCATCCGCGATAGGTGCGGCACAAATGCTGACCTCGATGTGATCGAACCAGCACCAACTTCCCTCCACAAAAGCCACAAACCACTTTGCATGAATCGAGTCGCCACTGCCGGTAAAGAAGGCCGGGGACGATCGCGAACCACCAGAGAATTGTCTGAATCTTATCGCTTCCCTTCATATGAAGGACAGGAAGACCAATGGAACCACACTCCTTACATATTTGTCCGCCGCCAGATGCGGCAATCGCCTGGGAAAGCGCTTGGACAACACGACTGATGAAGTCGCTATCGTGGCTGCGCCATGCCATTTTTTTTCCCGTCCACACCCAGCATCAGCGTATGCGTTTTCTTTTGAAGCAAGACGTATGCGGAGCCGGCGACGGCAAGAGTAATGAATAACCAGTGCTTGGTGAGCGACGCGAGCATGGCAACAAGAGAGACTAAATAAAGTTTTGTGAGCCATGACGTATTGAACCATGACGTCTTAGTCTCAAATTCCCGGCCATAACAGATCTTTGCCAATGGAACAGCCTGATCCACGGACGGAACCGGCTGCGCCGGGGCAATAACAGCCTGATCCACGGACGGAACCGGCTGCGCCGGGGCAATAACAGGCTGATCCACGGGCGGAACAGGCTGATCCGAGGACGATCAGGGTCGGATCGCGCTCAAGACAGACATTCCGGCGGATGCCAAAATGTTGATTGCCGCACCGCAGGTGCTCCCCGCAGGGGGTGTTACCGCGGCGCAGCCGGTTGCCGGGGGTGCGGCCCCTTGAGCGTTGCGACCAGATAGTCCACGAGGTTAGCGTGCTTCACGCGCGGCGCGCCTGGATAGACCAGTTCGCATTCGAGGCCCGTGGCCTTGCACTTCTCCTCCAGCTTCACGCCGTAGTTGGCCGTGTGGGTGGGGTCCTTTTGTTCCTGGCCCAAGGCGGGCGGCGCGGAGTAGTGCAGATACACCGGAGGATCGCCGGCCGACACGTGTTCGTAGGGCGAGTACATCTTGATCCACGGCAGCACCTCTTCGCGCGCGGCCAGGAAAGCCGCAAACTGCGTGTCGCGCGTCTTGGTGTCCTTGGGGTCGGGCATGAACCCAAACGCATGTCCGCCATAGCGGCTGTTGGGCGTCCACTCCTTGAGCTGTTGGGGGTCAAGCGACGTCTGCGCACCCTGCACGGCGGCGCACCACAGGCGCGTGGACTCGCGCGCGATGGGATCCGCACTCTTGGCATCGGCCATGTCGTCATGAAACGCCAGCCAAAGGCTCGAGCACGCGCCCGCACTGCCGCCAGTGGCGCCGATGCGCTGCTTGTCCAAGTTCCATTCCGTGGCCTTGCTTCGGACAAATTGCAGCGCCCGCGCCGCATCGGCCAGCGGCCATTGCACGGGCGGCTTCACACCGGCCAAATGCGCCTGGGTCGAGTACCGGTAATTGATGGACACCACGGAAAGGCCCGCCGCCAGAAATGATTCGAGCCCGCCGACCCGCGCCTTGTCGCCGGACACCCAGCCACCGCCATGAATGTAAAACACCACGGGCGCGGGTTTGTCGGACTTGGCCTTGTAGAAATCCAAGACCTGCCGCTCGTGCTTGCCGTAGGCCACGTTGGCGTGAGTGGGCGCTCGCTGCGCTGCGCCTGCGGCGGGCACCGGCTGCGCCGGGGCAGTCCTGCGGACGGCACTGATTGCCCCCCTGCAAGGGGCGGCGGTCCATCCCGCGAGGAGCAGCAGTGAAATGAAGGACGCAAGGGTGGGATTCATGGCCCCATTGAACGGTGTTGGCCCTCCTTTGCCAACCTCTTTGAGCAGCACGGTGCGCCACCCTGCTTCTCACTTCGATGCAAATCCACGGCCGTCCGGTGAAGGCAGGCGGATCGTTCAGTGCCGCCCACATCTTGGGTTTCTTCGACAACATCGAGGCGATGCACACCCTCTACGCGAAGCACAAGGGATATACCCGCCTCACGGCCGATCCCTCCGGCTGGCGGCTGGAAAGGTGAAGCCGCGACCTCCGCACCCCTCCCCCACCTCACTGTGGAACATTTTGACTGGGGCGGTGGCCTTGGGGTACTTCTCTTGCTCAACCACCCGCTTTAGCGTGCATGAAAATCACTGCGATTGACGCCATTCCTGTCTGCGTCCCGTTGAAGGCGGGGCTGACCACGCGCACGGCGCATGGCGAGCACGCGGTCTCCTCTTACGTCATCGTGAAGGTGCACACGGATGAGGGCCTCACGGGCTTGGGAGAGGCCACGGTCTCGGCGTTGTGGAGCGGCGAAACCAGCGGCGGTACGGTGGCGGCCATCCGCGACCTGCTCGCCCACGCGCTCAAGGGCATGGATCCCACGCGCATCCACACCGTCCGCGCCCGGATGGATTTTCTTCTTAAACTCAACCCCTTCACCAAGGCCGCCATCGAGATGGCGCTGTGGGATATTCTGGGCAAGTCGCTGGGCCAGCCTGTGTGGGCGCTCTTGGGCGGCAAGGTGCGCGAGGAGGTTCCGATTAAACTCATGATCGGCGCGTTTGATCCGCCCGCGGCCGTGAAGCTGGCCGAGCGATTCCTTTCGTGGGGCGTGAGTGCGCTCAAAGTCAAGGTGGGGCTGGATGCCGAGGGCGACCTCGCGCGGGTTGCCGCGGTGCGCGCCGTGGCGGGCGAGCGCATTCCCATCGGCGTGGACGGCAACTGCGGCTGGAGCGTCGCAACGGCCCGGCGCACGATTCCCCGACTGGACGCGCACCATCTGCTCTTCATCGAACAGCCCATTCCCGTGGACGACCCGGCTGCGTGGACGCAACTGCGCCGGGTCACCACGACTCCGCTGATGGCCGATGAGAGCGCCTTCCACGCGGCGCAGGCGTGGCATCTGGCCACCCACCGCGCGGTCGACATCGTGAGCGTGTACCCTGGCAAGAACGGTGGCATCGCTGCCACGGCCGAGGCCGTGCACACGGCGCGCGCGGCGGGGCTTTCGTGTTGCATGGGTAGCAATCTGGAGCTGGGCATCGGCACGGCGGCCATGTTGCACGCGGCTGCGGCGCTAACGGACATTCGCTCGGAGCAATGGCCCGCCGACATCATAGGCCCGCTCTACCACGAGACGTGTCTGCTCAAGGAGCCGCTCACCTTGGGCCCACGCGCCGCGCGCATTCCCGACGGGCCGGGGTTGGGCGTGGAACTGGACGAGGCGGAACTTGCGCGCCGCCGCGTGGACCGCTAGTGCGCAGCCTTGCCCGCGCGCGATGCAACCGCCCCCCCAACCCACGCGCGCGCGCTTCGTGCTGCTGGGGTTGCTGTGCGGACTTTCGTTTCTGCTTTATCTGGATCGCATCTGCATCGCGCAGGCCGCCAAGCCCATTCAGGACGAGCTGCACATCAGCAACACGCGCTGGGGTTGGGTGCTGGCGGCATTCACGCTTGCCTACTCGGTGTGCGAGCTTCCCGCCGGGCGGCTGGGCGACCGCCACGGCGCCCGAGGCGTCCTCACGCGCATCGTGGTGTGGTGGTCGGCCTTCACGGCGTTGACAGGCGCAGTGGGGGGATTTGCCTCGCTGCTGGCGACGCGCTTTCTCTTTGGTGCCGGCGAGGCGGGCGCCTATCCCAACGCCGCCCGCGTCATCTCGCGATGGTTCGCAGCCGGCGACCGCGGGCGCGTGCAGGGCGTCATGCTTGCCGCGTCGCTGCTGGGAGGCGCCGTGGCGCCGTCGCTGGCGCAAGTGTGCATCAACGCGCTGGGCTGGCGGCGCACCTTCGTGGTGTTTGGCGCGGCCGGCGTGCTGTGGGCTTGGGCCTTCTGGAGATGGTTCCGCGAAACCCCCGGCGAACATCCCAGCGTGAACCGCCTCGAGCGGGACATCATCGGCAGCCCGGGCGCGGGCACCACGCGCGACCCCATCCCGTGGCGCCGGATTTTCCAGTCCACCAACCTGCTGCTGCTGGTGTCGATCCTCGCCTGCTCGAGCTTCACCTCCTACATCTTCTTTGGCTGGTTTCCCAAGTATCTTCAGGAAGGGCGCGGGGTGGGCGCGGATCCTTCGAGCTGGATGGCTTCGGTGCTGCTGGCTGCGGGCGCCGTGGGGATGCTCGCAGGCGGGCGGCTGCACGACATGTTGCACCGGCGCGGTGCGCGGCCTGCACGCTGCGGCCTTCCGCTGCTCCTCTTTGCGGCCGTGGCGCTGGCGGCGAGCACGCGCATCGAGGACGCGTGGACGGCGACTTTGGTGATCGCGCTGGGCTATCTGGCGATGAACCATATGATGCCGGTGTGGTGGATCACCACGATCGAGGTCACCGGCCGGCATGTGGGCTCGGTGTTTGGCCTTCTCAACGGTGCGGCCGGATTGCTCGGCGCCGTCACGTCACTGGTGCTCTTCGGCCGGTTTGCCGACTGGCGCAAGGCCCAGGGCTTCACCGGGCGCGACCAATTCGATCCCTTCTTTCTCATCGCGGCAGGCGTGCTCTGTGTCGCGGCTCTCTGCTGGTGGTTTGTGGACCCTGCAAAAAAACTGGAGCCGGATGGGCCGCCGACGCCGCGCGCCCCCGGTATCGAGTCTTAAAACATCATGAATGGTTTCTCTCCCGCAACCCAGCTGGTCGGCTTTGTCAGCGACGAGCGTTTCGTTGCCCTGCCCGCCACGCTCGTGGAGATTGAAACGGCGGAAGGCTCGTTCGAGACCACCTCGCGCGCCACCGGCGCCATCTACGCAGCGCTCAAGCCAGGCCCGCACCGCATCACCTTTCACAAGGCCGGCTTCGGTGCCAAGACCATCACTCTTGATTTTAAGCCGGGCCAGCCGCCAGCGCAGTTCCGGCTGCTCTCCAACACGCTCTACGGTTACGCATGGCCCAAGTGGGTGCATGCCGGCGAGTCCTCGGAGTTCCGTGTCCATTCCGCGGAACCCTACCATCTCGAATTGTGGCGATACGGCTGGAAGAAGGAGCTCATTCGCGGACTGGGCTGGTGGGACGAACATGGCCCGCAGGCGACGGCGCAGGTGACGCCTGATGGCGACTACACGCGCACGGGCGCGGCATGGAATCAGCGCGGCTACAACAATAACGCCGTCCACCGGCAGTTTGTTGAGGCGCCTGCGCGCAGCGGCCTCTATTATTTTCACGCGCGCACCCCCGGCGGCGCGTGCTTCTCATTTCCGTGGATTGTGGCGCCGGCTCAACCCACGGCACCCGTCGCAGTGCTGGCGTCCAACATCACCTGGAACGCGTACAACGCGTTTGGCGGGCGCAGCAACTACATCAACGCCGACGCCCTGCCCGCGCGTCCGACCGTCAACAGCCGCCTCGACCTAAAGCGCTACACCGATCCCGACCACCGGTTCTACGACTGCGAATCGTACGCGCCCCTTTCGTTTGACCGGCCCGAGCCCATCAACCACATCGACCTTGCAACCGCCATCACGGATCCCATCGAGGGCCGTGCCGCCTGCCATGTTGCGGCGGCCGAATGGCGACTCTTGGGCTGGCTGGAGCGTGAGAAAATCGCATACGACTTCTACGCTGAAACCCAGCTGCACGGGGGCACGCTGGACCTCTCGCGCTACCGCGTGCTGGTGCTCAGCACTCATCCGGAGTATTGGTCGCGCGCCATGTACATACGCGTCAAGCGGTGGGTGTTTGAGGAGGGCGGCAGGCTGGTGTACTTGGGCGGCAATGGCCTCAACTGCGAAGTGAAGTTTCCCGACGCTTCCACCATGGAGGTGCGCAACGGCGACTGCCGCGTCATCGAGGCGCGCGGGCTGGAGAGCCGCTTTCATCTCAACGTCGAGTCGGAGGCCCGCTTGCTCGGCGTGGTGTTCACCGAAGCTGGCGCCATGACCGGCGCGCCCTTTCGCGTGGTGGATCCTTCGCACTGGGCCTTTCGCGGAACCGGCCTGCGCAAGGGCGCCCTCTTTGGCACAAAGAGCCTGCACCGACGCTGTCCGGGCGGCGCCTCGGCGCACGAGACCGACAAGGTGTCGCCAAGCTCGCCCGCCAACGCACGCGTACTTGCTCGCGGCACGAACGCGGCAGACGGCGGCGCCGAGGTCACGCATTTCGAGACGCCCTTGGGGGGCGGCGTGTTTTCCGCCGGATCCATCGCATGGCCCAGCTCGATCCTTGTGGACAAGGCCATTTCGCGCATCACGCGCAATGTGTTTGAACAATTCCTCAAGCCCCCGCAGCGCGTGGGGCGACGCAAATCATGACTGAAACCAAAACGATCTTCATCACCGGCGGCGCGTCGGGGATTGGCCTGGCCATCGCACGCGCGACGCTCTCCCAAGGCTGGCACACCGTGGTGGCCGACGCGCATCCGGGCAACCTCGATCAGGCGCGCGAGGAAGTGCGGGCCCACGGTGAGCTGGTGAGATTTGAAACGCTGGACGTGACGGACGAGACGGCCGTGACAGCAGCCATGGCGCGATGCGAGGCCCAAGGGGGGCGGCTCGCGGGCGTGGTGAATTCTGCAGGCATCGCCGCCGACGTGCCCTGTCTGGACACCTCCACCGCGCTCTTCCGAAAGCTCATCGAGGTGAACCTCATCGGCACGTTTGTCGTGTCGCGCGAAGCCGCGCGGCTCATGGCGCGGCGCGGGGGCGGTTCCATCGTCAATCTCTCGTCGGTGTCCGGTGTCACCGGCAACATCGGGCGCGTGGCCTACGGCTCCACCAAGGCGGGTGTCATCATGACCACCAAGGTGATGGCGGTGGAATTGGCGTCCGCGCGTGTGCGGGTGAACGCCATCGCGCCTGGGCCCATCGACACGCCGCTGGCGCGCGCCCTGCATACCCCATCCATCCGCGCGAGCTGGAGCCAGACCGTCCCCCAGCGCCGGTACGGCACGCCCGATGAGGTGGCCCAAGCCGCGCTCTTCCTGCTCGATGAGGCGCGCTCAAGCTACGTCACGGGCCAGGTTCTGTGTGTGGACGGCGGCTTCACCACGGCGGGATTGCTCCCTGCGCCGGACGCGTCGGTCTAAAAAAGGGCCATCCCCATTGCGCGGTTGCCAGCACCGGGAAACCTTTGCGATGCTTGCCACATGAAAACCCCACAGGCGCACCGGGCGCACCGTGCTTTTGCCGCCCTTCTCTCGCTGTGCGCGGCGCTGGTTGCAACCCCGCACGCAAACGCCATCGCGCAGCCGCTCTTGGCGGGCGTTGCCAAAGTGGAGGTCACCCACAAGGAGGCCGGCCCGGTGAACGACCCCCTTTATGTCAAGGTGCTGGCATTGCGGCAGGGAACCAATCAGGCGGCCCTCATCACGGTGGACGCCGTGGCCATTGGTGGCATCGGCCCCATTGGCAACGACTACCTTAAAAACGTCCGCGCCCGATTGCAGCGGGAGTTGGGACTGCCGCCCGAACAGGTGCTGGTGAACGCCAGCCATTGCCACGGCATTGTGTGCGCCGATGTGGAGGCACGCACGGTGCAGGCGGTGTTGGCCGCGTTCAAGGACATGGTGCCCGTGCGGGTGGGCGCAGGCGCAGGCCACGAGGATCGCATCATGGAGAATCGCCGGCTGCGCCTTAAAAGCGGCCGCGAAGCCGATGTGCGCCACGCCTACTCGCTACCGCCCGATGACGCCGTGGCCGGCGTGGGCCCGGTGGATCCGGAGATTGGCATCCTGCGCGTGGACCGCGAGGACGGGCGCACGCTGGCCCTTCTTTACAACTTTGCGTGCCATCCCATCCAGGGCGTGCCGGGCAAGGGCAACACCGCCGACTTCGTGGGCTTTGCTTCGCGTACCATCGAAGAGACGCTGGGCCACGGCGCCGTGGCGCTGTTTCTGCAGGGGTGCGGCGGCGACATCAATCCGGTGATGTACAAGGCCACGCACCACGTGCGCGACGCCGAGCCGCTGGGCCTGATGCTGGGATTGCGCACGCTCAAGGCGGCAAAGCAAATCACCCCGCGGGCCGAAGGCGCGCTCAAGGTGCGGACACAGAATCTGGCGTTGCCCCGCGCTGATCTGGCGCCGCACATCCTCCGCCTTGAGGCCGAGCAGACCAATCTCTTGCAATCGCTCAAGGGCACGTCGCTTAACCTCAAGACCTACCTTCCCCTCGCGGTGAAATACAGTCTGGCCACTGATTTTCCCTCTTACTATTCGCATTCCTACCTGCACGAGCAGGCGATGGGACGGGACGGCCTCCTCAAACTCGATGCCGAGAACCGCGCCGCGCTGCTGGCCTACACGCGCAACATCCTCATCATGGAAGAACTCACCCGTGTGCAGACCAATCTCGCGCTGCTCAAACTGCACCACGCGCAGAACACGGCTGCTGGCAAGCAGACTCTGGACGCCGAGGTGCTCGGCGTGCGCATTGGCGACATGCGGCTCATCACCTTCCCCGGAGAACTCACCGTGCAGATTGGCCTTAACATCAAGCGCGCCTCACCGCACGAGCAGACCTACGTGGCGGGTTACTCCAATGGCTACCTCTATTACTGTCCCACGGCTGAGCAGCTCAAGAACCGCGGCGGCGCGCAGGAAGACAGCGACTGCCTGCTTGCTCCCCAATGGCAGAAACTCTTTGAGGACGCCGCGCAAGCATTGCTGCGCGATCTCTAACCCGTCTGAAATAAGGCAGACTGCGTTACGCCAAGAAGCCGCGCCACTCACGAAGCTCCTTCCGAAACCGGCCATGCGTGGCGGCTCCAGCGAGAGAGGCTAATCCACCTGATGAGCTTCCAAGAACATCGCCTTACTAAATGATGTGAAGAAGTCCTGATAAGGCTTTGGGTCGGAAACGGCTTGGATGTTGAATTGAGCACTGGACCGCACCAAAAGCTGCTTGTCACCTCTAGGCCTCACGGTCACCGTCATAATCAGATTATAGCCGCTCAACTTGGTCGCAGTCACACTGCCCAGTGTGGCGTCGGCCTTGTCCACCACGAATCCGAGATCTTGCAAAGTGGCGATGATAGTCCGAAGGGTTTTTTCCCGATCCGTCGTATCAAATGCCCGTGTTTGCATGCGACGCAATTCCACCTGACTCTTGTCGGTCTTCAAGAGCTCTTGTTCAGATGTCTGGCATCCCATGACGAGGAGCAGCAAGGACCCGGCTACAATATTTCTGATTTTCATAGCAGATTAGATATCATTTGCATTGAGAAAAAGCGCCTTTGAGAGCGCCGCAAAAAACTCCTGAAACTGTTTAGGATCGACCAATGCCTCAAGTCTCGAAATCTCGTTATTCTCGTCCCATACAATTCGCTGGAAGGTGACCCGCACCACGATTTGCTCTTTGCCAACGTCCCCAATTTTCTTGGTGACGATGGAAGCCCTGATTCGCTGCTCTTTTTCAATGGCCATACTCGCCTGAAAAATGGCGGCGATCAACACCTTGGCTACGACCTGCCCTCCCTCGACTGCTGTACGCGCTTTGGATCCGACCACGAGTCCCAACTTGGTTTCGCTTTCGTCAATATTGAATCCAAGATCTTGAAGCAATCCCGCGGCTGCCACGATCACTTTGGTCTCGTCAGCCGTGTCGAAGCGACGGCTTTGCATCTTCCGAAACTCCAGTGTCGTCCCGTCCATCTTCAACGCCTCTTCAGGAATGGTGGTCTGACACCCTGTTCCAAAGACAATCAACGAAAGAAGGGCTACAAAGTGAAACGTCTTTCTGTGGCGCATAGGTTTCTCTCCATTAGAAAGTTGATGTGTGGTAAGCGAAATCGCGGACCTTCTTGTTCTCATCAAACTTGATGATGATCGTCAGTGTTTTCTGGTTCCTGGAAGCAGCCCCCGCTCCCCTGCCCTCAGATTGGACACCCTCACCGCTTCCGGAAAACGAAACGTTGGTGGAAACCTTGTCGTACACCCAGGATTCACGCCGCTGTTCATCCGTGGTGACAATGTTAGGAGAGCCGAGTGCCTGCACGACGTCGGCGTTGGTCATGCCAATTTTAATCTCTCGCTGAACCTTTCCAACAGTCAACCGGTCAAAATTGTCATTCGCCTTGGAAACATCAGCGGCATGTTCAGATGCGCTTTGGTGAAAGCTTTGGTGAAAGCTTTCACAACCTACTAGCGCAAATAGGCACAACGAATAGATGGCTCTTTTCATAAAACAAAAGTGGTTCAGTCGAGGACACAATTAGAGAACGGGAAGGGGTAGTCAATCATTATTTTAAGATTGGAATAACAGTGTGGCGAGAAGCCACCACCCCCCTTTGCCCCCCCCTTATGATCTGACGAAGCCTTGCCCCTAGCGAGGCGGGCCAAAAAGAAAATCTTCCCGCCCGGATTCCAGACGGAATAGGAGGGTGGCCCCTTGCTTCAAACGGTTCGCTTCCGGCACCGCCGAACACCATTGAAACTGGTAGATTTGTTGCTACTAGAGCCATTTTCTGAGGAGTCGAAATCTCTAAACCCTTGATTCTATTGAGGATAAAAAATTGGAGCGGATGATGGGAAATGAACCCACCGTTCCATCCCCGACCGCGAACACGGCGGGCAGAAAACCGAGCGCCTGCGCGTGGTGGATTGGGAACACCCGGAGCAGAACGACTTCCTGCTGGTCAGCCAGTTCAGCGTGGTCGGCAGCCTCTACACCTGCCGGCCCGATCTGTTGGGCTTTGTGAACGGCCTGCCTTGGGTGGTGATCGAGCTCAAGAAACCCGGCGTGCCGGCGCGGGCCGCCTTCGACGAGAACCTGACGCACTACAAGCAGCAGATCCCGCAGCTCTTCTGGTTCAACGCGCTCTTGATCGC
>SXGU01280592.1_pt1 | contig 15612 bp, 17 predicted proteins | sample 3174531 | NCBI WGS metagenome assembly SXGU01 (sample SAMN11356863, study PRJNA531348) | freshwater metagenome | isolation source: freshwater sample F1-140 | place: China: Fuxian Lake, Yuxi | collected 2017-12-25
GACCAGGACTATGGGCGCACCCTGTCCGACATCCGGGCGGCGTTCTACAGCGCGCCGCGGCTGCCGCTGCTATACGCCGGCGATCGCGACCTGCAGCAGGCTATCTACGACGCCGTGAGCGAGGGCCTGCTGACCGTGGTGGACGGGGCAGGCACTGCGGTCGCAGTAACCGCGCCCAACCAGGTCAACCTCTCCAGCACAGGGCTGCGGCTGGCCCTGCCTAAGCCGGCCACCTGCCCGAAGTGTGGCCAGCCCGCGCACGACGGCGACTGCGCCACCGGCAGTGACGGGGACCAAGGTGCCGCCGCGGGCCGCGGCACAGCGGGCACGGCCGGCGGTGCCAGCGGCCAGAGGCCGACGACCGGGGGCGGATCCACCGACGCCGGAGGCGACGAAGAGGCTCCTGCCAAGGACAAGCAGGTGGCGTTCTCCTTCACGAGCAACCTCTTGGCCAGCGCAGACAGCGCCGACGGATTCGCCGCCCTGTTCCGCACCTTCTACATGGCGCTGGATGAACGGCAGATCAGCTATCTCCAGGGCACCATCCAGCTGGTGCTGCAAGCCGAGGCGGCCGAGGAGATCCAGCAGCGCCTCGTGGACTTGGGCATCACCCCGACGGTCAAGGACATCTAGCTCGGCGTGCCCCGCTGACCCCGGACGGGCAGGCCACCCGCTACCCGATGCCCGGCGTCGATGATCTGGGAGCGACCTGGTGCTGCCTCAGCAGCAGCGGCCTACGGGATGCCGTGTACGCCTTCGTCGCACGCCTGTGGCCCGCTCGCGAGGCCAAGCCGCGGTTGCTGCTGCTCGACGAGCAGTTGACTCCCGGAGTAGAGAGTCTCCGAGTACAGCGTCGCAGGGGGCGACCAGACGCCGCCAGGTAGTTGGCAAGATCCGCCTTCGGCTGGCAACCCCGCCAGTTAGCTCGGCCCTTGCCATGAGGGTCGTAGTTGTGACACGACCAACGGTTGGATCAAGTCTTCGTAGCTGTCGGTCCGCTGTTGATGACTGGCTCGCACCGTGTGGCCGCGCGCGGGACACGCCGCTCACTCCATGCTGACGACCGCGACCGTGTGACGGCCGGTGACCCGGTCCCGCAGCCGTCGAGGTTCGCTGATGAGTGCGTGCAGGTCCACGGACCGATGGTCGTCTCGGAGGGCTGCCACGATGAGGGCCACCGGCTGCCGGCTCCTGCGCGCCATCGTGCGCATGGCGTGGTGGTCGACCGGGCTCGGCGGCGCGGGCCTCGGATGGGTGTGCCACTCGCCGATGTAACCGAGGGCGTCGTCGGCCCCGGCACGGTCGAGGTAGGCGTCCAGCGCTTGCTGGGCGGGGCCTTCGCGTCGCAGGTAAGTAGTGCGGCCCGCGGTGGAGTCGGGCACCTGGACGATGTCCTCGACGACGACGTCGTGGGCTTCCCGATAGCCGATGAGGATGCCGCCGCGTTCGGCGCGAAGGGACGCGCGAGCCGCGGCACCCAGCGCATCTCGCGCTTGTGCGCTGATCCGGACCTCGGGCACGGGATGCGTGGCGCGGACGTCTTCGGCGTCGTTCACGTCTCGTTCAATCGAGGTCTCGATGTTCACCCGCAGGGGACTCCGGGGTCCCGGCCAGCAGCCCGACACTGTGCCGCACCGCTATCGCGGCCGCTTCGGCCACGGCGTACGGCGGCGTCGGCGAGACCGGGAGGCCGCACCCGGCCTCGAACACTTCCGGGGTGGACGAGGGCCTGATGACGGTCGCGGCCAGCGGCGCCGCCCCGTCGAGAGGAGGCACCACGTCGACGCGCATCGACCGTCCCTCGTTCTGCAAGCACGTGGTCACGAACCGGATGCCGGTGAACCCGGCAGCAGTCTCCAGCATGCAGGTCACCGAACCATCCGCCGTGGCGTCGACCACCAGGTCGTATCCGCGAAGCAGTTCAGCGGCCTCGGCCGGGCTCGTGAGGGCGTCCGGCACCGATTCGATCTTCGTCTGGCTGTACGGCCGGTTCTTCAGCACCGCCTCGACCACCCGTGCCTTGTTGTGGCCGACGTAGAGCAGGTTGGCCACGAGGTGCCTGGTCATGTTGCCGGGCGTGAGTGTTTGGTAGTCACGCACCGTCAGGTGGCCGAGCCCGGCCCGGACCAACCCGTCGCAGATGTGCGAGCCGAGTGCGCCGGCCCCGAGGACGTAGACATGCTTGTCCTTCAGGGCGGCCGCGGCCGAGCCTGACCGGAGTCGCATCGCAGCCGCGTCCGCGGAGCCAGAGAACGCCAAGTGCGGGTGCCGCTGGCTCGCCGACCCGCCGCGCGACCCGTTGCCGGACCGCGTTCGACGGCTGCCCTGGCCGTTCCCTCGGCGCGACGGCTGTGCGTGGCCGTCGGCAGGGAAGGTCACGGCGAGCGCCCCGCGCTGGTCACCGCGTCGGTACTGCACCAGCAGCACGTCGACGCGGGCGCGTTCGATGGCGCCGCGGATTTTGTCCGGCTCAGGGACGTTCTCAATCAGGGCTTCCCAATCGATCGGTGGCGTGGCGACCTCGCCGATGTCGGTGACGTAGCCGCTCAGATAGCCCTTGGTGCTGCGCTTCGGGACCTTCCCAGCTCCCTCGAGCCGCACCTGTCCTTGGTCGCCGCGCAGCTTGACGTAGTCGTCGGTGTAGGTGTCCAGGTCGCTGTAGAGGATGAAGCGGCTGTCGACGGGCAGGCTGAGGTAAGCCTCCAGGTCCAGCGCCGGCGGGTCGTCGGGCCAGCCCGCGTCGTTCTTCGCGAACCACTCCTCGATGCGCGCCAGGAAGACGTCGGCGTCCAGCCAGGGCTGCCCGTCGTGGTCGCGCGCCGTGTACAGGCACAGGTGCCCGAGACTGTCCCGGTGCCATGACATCGGACCGGGGACCTCCGTGCGCACCCGGGGCGGCGTGTACGGGAACCCGTCCTCCACGAGCACGGTGACGCGGCTGTCGGTAAGGACGGCATCGCTGCGTGCCCCCTCGGACTTGTCGCTAATGAGCCGGAAACCCCGTCGGACCAGGTCGTTGATGAACATCTCGCGGAGGAAGGCGACGTGGTCCTCCCAGTCGTCGACGTCCGCGCCCTCGGGCTGGTCGGCCTCGAGCTCGTCAGCCAAAGCGCAGCGGTCCCGGGGTGGGCTTGCGGTCACCGGCAGTGCGGTTGCTGCTGGCCTTCTTGTTGCCGTCCTTGTCGTAGCCGTGCGGCATCGGGAACACGTTCTCGAAGTCGTCGTTCGGACCTAAGATGGCCTGGATCAGCAGCGCGGCCTTCCCGGCCTCGTCCTCGTCCATGTCGACGGCCGCGCGAGCGTCCGCGGCGGCCGACTCGAACTTGTCGGCGGCCGTCGCGAAGTCGGCGTCGTCGTCGAACACCATGACCTCGCCGGGCATCGAAGGGTCGGGGATCTCGAACCCGTCGTCGGCGATGCGGCGGAACACGTCAGCGACGCCCTCCATCGCGGAGGCGAAGAACTCCGTCATCGAGGTGGTCTTGGTGACGAGCCCCTCCTCGCAGGCAGTGAATAGGGCTATCTCAACGGCGAAGCCCCCCGGCTTGGTCTTGCCGAGCAGCGTGCGCCGGGCCTGGCGCAGCAGCTTCACGCACGGCACGTACATCTCGTCGAAGTCGGCGTTCTTGTCCTCCTTCAGCTCCGTCATCTTCACGGGGTTCGTGGCGATCCACTCGCCGTCCTCGGTGGGGATCTCCCAGACCGAGCCGGCATCGCGGGCCGGTACGACATCCACGTACAGGCCGTCGGCGTCCGGCACCAGCACCGTGACCGAACGGTCTTCACGGGTGACGGACTCCTCGTCGTAGGCGTCGACGAGGACCTCGTAGACCCGGTCGAGGACCTCGTCGGCGGTGACGCCCTCGGGGTAATCGTCGAGGCGACAGAACATGTCGACGTCGTAGACGCGCCGGATCGAGACCCGTCGGCCGTAGGAGCCGATGAGGATGGGGTTGATGCCCCACTTCTTCAGGGTCTCGTCCTCGCGGAGGATGTCGGCGATGGCCTGGTGTGCCTCCGGCGCGTTGTCCCAGTCCTCGTCGCTGGGCTCGATGTTCGACTGGGCCTTCGCGAAGGAAGAGGCGAGTTCAGCCATGGTCAGTTCTCCTGTTCGGGACGGCCTGCGGCACCGCCGGGTCGGCGGGTGTGTCGGTGGGCGGCTGGGTTGGGGTCAGGGTCGGGCCCGCGGAGGTCGCCGGGCCTGGGGGCGGGGAAGCGGTGCTCGCGTACGCGGCCTTGGCTGCGTCGATGGCGAACTGCTGGCCACCAACGGTGATGTTCTTCTTGGCCCGGCTGTAGAAGCGCCTCGCCGGGGCGTCCGCGGCGTGACGGGTCTCCGAGTACCGGTCGCAGAGCGCCCTCAGAGCGGCGTGCGCCTCATCCGGGTCCATCGACGCCAGGTTGATGAGCAGCAGGCGACGGGCCTCGTCCTGGATGTCGTGGAACGTGTTCGCGCAGGTCTTCGCGCGGGTGGCGCGACGTTCCGCGCCCATCACCGTCATAATCCCGGCCAGGGCTGCGCCGATGAGCGCGCCGCCGCCGACGACCCACACGGGGAACGCTTCGGTGAACGCGGCGCCTCCGCTGAACAGACCGAAGACGCTGGCGGGGACGCCGAGGATGAAGTTCCAGCGCTGCCACGACTTCGCGGCCTCGAACTGACCTTGGGCGGAGAAGCGGGCGGTCTCCTCCAGGCGGGAGAGTTCCTCGCCGATCGGGATCAGGCCGGCCGGCACCTCCGGCGGCACCGAGTAATGCTCGCCGGGCGGCTTCTCCGGGGGTGGGGGTTTCATGGTCATCGGGTCCTGCCTGGACGGCGCCGAGCGGCCGCGGAGCCGCGGTCGCGTGGAACTGCTGTGGTCCCGAAGCCGGGAGCAGTGCTCCTGGAGCTACCGTACGGGCGACTACCGACACTCCTGTCGTGCCGCGGAAGGTGCGCGCCGCGTCCACTTCGGTCTCCTTGGGTGGCCTCTCGGCTGCGGTCGCACCTGGAGCCCACCGAGACGACCGGCGACACCAGCGGCGTGTCGCGAGGTACGCGCTCAAGCGTGTCGCTAACGTGCAGCGCACTGCCGGTGCGGCAGCGTCCAGACTCGATGGGCATGCGGTCTCCTCCAGCCGTTGGCGGGGGAAGACGCCGAGCGGTACAAGCGCATCTGCACCTGCACCCTCCTGCCTAACACGACAGGATCCGAATCTTGCGGACCTGCGGTGGGCGTGTCGCCCCCACGTGATGGCCTCCGCGATCAGCTACTTCATCCGACGCTGCTCACGCATCTGAGGGTCAGTCACAACAAGCGTGATGCGCAACGATGACGCCCGACGACCGCCTCGCCACTACGCACACGCAGAAGCCTGACGGGCCTGAGAGCGAGCCGGGTTACGTCACGACAGCGACGGACGACCGTCGGATCCGCGCAGGTCTGGAGTGCCAAAGAGTGAGCGATTCGCTCACTTGACGCGAAAAAGGGCTCTGACCTGCGGAAACAGCTCCCGCGGATTGAGCGCCGATAACTTATCTTATGTCAGGTAGTACGCTGCGTGATAGCTCCGCCCCCCTCCCCTGCGCTGTGCTGCTGCGAACCAAGCGGGAGTTGCTACAGGACACGCCGCGGCGATTGGAGGGTCCTAGACCTCAAGCTCGTCGAGCGCGGGGTCTCGGCGTTGCCGCACTTGGCAGCGGCAGCGCGGTCGGCAGGCCCTGCCTGGGATGGGCGTTTGTGGGCGTGTGGGCCCGTGCTCAGCGATGGGCGACGAGGCCACCGCCGACGGCGCCCAGGGCGACGCCGGTGACGCGATCCCACCACTGTCGCAGGACCGCGCATTCGCCGTGCTGGCCCGCGTCTAAGCCACCGAAGAAATGAAGCTACGTGACGTCGCCATTCAACTCGTAGCGACCCGACGCCTGCCTAACGCCAACTGACTGTTACACGACTCCCGCCAGTAGGACGCCCCCAGGAAGGTGCTCACGTCGGCGTGACCCGGCACTTTCGAGCGCTGCTAGCGCCTCGCAGCTCTCGAACACTGAACGTCACTGAGTCGACCATTAACACTTGAACCGTCCGAACACGCCGGGAAATCGGGCGCCCGGATAGCAGCTGCAGTGTCCCGGGCAGGCTCCAGCGGCCTGCGTCGAACGACCGCAGGGTGCGGCTTCACTGTGGCCGACCGAGCCTCAGGACCGCTGACCGGCGTTCGTGTTGCGTCGAGAGCGGCCCGTCTCCTGCCTCGGCAAGGCGAGCCCTAGGGCGACCGCGCCAGCACCGACGATCGTGTCACCGCGGGCGGCGGTCAGGACGCGATCTCGGGTGGCCGCTTCGCGCAGGGGGATCGTGTCCGCACCGTTCAGGGGACGGCTGGAATCAGGGCTTGAAGACCACCTTGATCATGCCCTCCTCCTTCTTCTGAAAGTGCTCGTAAGCCGCCGGCGCCTCGCTCAGCGGGAGATGATGGGTGGCAAACGCGTCGACACCGAACGCGTCACCCTTCTCCAGGAGCGGCAGCAGGTCCTTGGTGTGGGCGCGCACGTTGGCCTGGCCCATCCGGATCTGAACCTGCTTGTCGAACAGCTGAAACAGCGGGAGGGGGTCGACGGCCCCGCCGTACACCCCGGAGATCGAAACCGTGCCACCACGGCGCACCGCGTCGAAGGCGGCATAGAGAGCGGCCAGGCGGTCCAGGCCAGCAGTCTTGAGCATCGGCTCGGAGATCGCGTCCGGCAAGACGCCAACCAGCTTCTGCACCAGCCCAGCGGCCGGCGAGCCGTGCGCCTCCATGCCCACCGCGTCGATCACCGCATCGGGCCCACGACCCTGAGTGAGCTCGCGCAGCACCGCGCCGACGCCGTCGGCCTCCATGGCGTCGTCGTAGTCGAGCACCTCGGCACCGTAGGCCGCCACACGGTCCAGGCGATCCTGGACGTGGTCGACGACGAAGACCTGCAAGCCCTCGTCGACCGCCATGCGCGCGGCCCTCGAGCCGACCGGACCAGCACCCATCACCAGGAGGCTGCCGCCGTCGGGCACGTCGGCGTACCTCAGGCCCTGCCAGGCGGTCGGGAGCACGTCGGAGAGGAACAGATAGCGGTCGTCGTCGTGCTCGTGCGGGACGACCATCGGCATGAAGTCGGCGAACGGCACACGCAAGTACTCGGCCTGACCTCCCGGGACCTGGCCGTAAAGCTTGCTGTAGCCGAAGAAGCTGGCACCGGTGCCGTGCTCGTGGTTCTGGGTCACCTCGCACTGACTGTGCAGGCCCCGCTGGCACATCCAACAGGAGCCGCAGCAGACATTGAACGGGATGACCACACGATCGCCGACCGCAAGGCCCTGGACGGCCGTACCGATCTCCTCGACAATGCCCATCGACTCGTGGCCAACGATGTCGCCAGGCTCCATAAACGGGGCCAGGGTCTCGTAGAGGTGCAGGTCCGAGCCGCACAGCGCGGTGCTCGTGACGCGGATGATGCAGTCGGTGGGCTCCACGATCTTGGGGTCGGGAACCTCGGTCACCTGCATGTCGTGCACGCCTTGCCAGGTCACAGCCTTCATGTCACATCCTGTGGGTAGCGGGATCGGACTTCGATCATTGTAGCCCCACCGCTCGGTGAGCAGGGTGCGGCGGAAGTCCGCCCGCGTGGGCGAAGTTTCAGGCTGCGCAGTCAAGGAACAGAGTCGAAGAAGCAAGAACCATTCGGCCCCCGGCGGCTGGCTTCATCGAGCAGCAGCAGCCCGGGGCTCGGCCCGACCCACGCCGCGCAGCGGGCTTCTCCACGGCGACGCACTCGTCCCCGGCGAGGCCGGCGGATGCTCCGCTCCGTCCCTGCCATGGACACCAGCACGACCTCGCCAGGACCGCACCTCAGCCCCTTTCCGTGTGCCCCCGGGCGCGCCGCAGCAGACGAATGAAGTTGTACTGATCTCCTTGATCTCGGGCGCCCGCGCGCAACCAGCGCGTGTCCACCCCGCGCCCGAGGCGAGTCGTATCGCGCAACGGGTCTCCTAGGAAGTGGCGGTTCATGGACTTCGACGAACTGATGGAAATTGCCGTACACGGCTTCGAGTCCGCAGGCGTCCTGGTGCTCACACTGGGATCACTAGCCGCGTTCCTTCACGCAGCGGTGTCCTACCGCACCGCCGGGTGGAAACAGACCTACGAGAACGCGCGCCGCAACGTCGGACGAGCCATCCTTCTCGGCCTGGAGTTCCTGATCGTCGCTGACATCGTCATGAGCATCAGTGTTGACCCCACGCTCGTAAGCGCCCCGACGCTTGGCCTGATTGTCCTGGTGCTGACGTTCCTCTGCTTTTTCGCTAGAGTTCGAGCTAGAGGGTTCTCTTCCCTGGCGTCGCAGGCGGTCCGAGGCCGAGTCCCCGCCCGTCGAACACGGCCCACAGGGTGCTCGGAACTCGTGATCAAACGTCACGCGCTGACTTCGCGCGCTGATTGACCGGCCCACCGAGCCGCATCACGGGTTGCGCGCCGCCATGCCGCGCTGACGGTGCTTGAAGGGCTGACCACCAGCGGCTGCAAACCAACGCTATTGAGGCGGCACGCAGATGCCGACGGGTACTGCTGGACTGGCTGACACAGCGTGCTTGCGTGGGCCGCAGGGCACGGTTGCCGGGTGGCGGCGCGGCTTTGCTCAGGCTGCGGCCGAACCGACCGGCTCGTCGATGATGACAGTGACGCCCGGAATCTTCAGCAGTCCGTGCGTGATCGCCCAGACGACTGCCTGCGAGCGGCTCTTCGCACCAATTTTCTGGTACGCCGTACGAATGTAGGTCTTCACCGAGTTGATGCTGACGTACAAGGTCTCCGCGATCTCCTGATTACTACAGTCTGAGGCAACCAACTCGAGTACCTCGCGCTCACGACCGCTGAGCTGCTCGACACCGCCGAAGAACGCTGCCATCGAAGGGGTGGGTTCACGGAAACTTGCCGCTGAGGTTTCAGACGTGTGCAACATGGGCACGGCTCCTGGGGTCGAGGGGCATGTCGAAGGGGGCTACTTCGCCACGTCCCCTTCCTAACCCACGACAATCCACCCGTCCCGGTGAACTTGCATGCTATTGGTGGGGTCCGGCGTCCGCGTCGAGCTAGAAGGGAGACCCCAGAGGCTGCCGCCCTCCTCGAGCAACTCGGGGCCGGCCGGATCAGCGCCGCAGACGCGGTTGCACTCGTTGGGCTTGGAGGATCCAGTCCTGACCTCGTCGCGGCGCTGGCTGCGTCGCCGAAGGGCGTGCTGATCGCCGAGACGGTGGAGCTCGAGCGACGTCGTCAGCGACTCGTGCGCCTCCGTGAGGTCGTAGGCAACGCGGGCAGCTCCGAGCGCGACGACGTCCACTCCTGATCAAGGAGATGACCTGAATTCTCCGCAACCCGCGATCAGCTCGCAAACTTGGAACAGCAACTCACCACTGCGGTTGCCCACGCACGCGCCCAGGGCGCGAGCTGGGAAGCAATCGGTCGAGCTGCCGGCATGAGTCGGCAGTCTGCTCACGAGCGGTGGGGTCGGGGATGAGCCAACCGATTCCCCGCAAGTGTCGGAGGCGTGAGCCACACTGCCCCTTTAGGTCATCGACAACAGACTCGAGGTCCATGTTGTCGATGCCCGAATCCTTGACCTGCCGATCGACGAGTTCATGGACGTGCTGCACCGACGACTGCATCGCGTTTGAATCCGGTCCGTTGACTGAGCCCAAGCCTTTTCGCCATGCAGCCAGCGCCCCTCCATGGCGCCTGAGGCGTGCGTCGGAAGGGGAACCCCCTCTGGGGAGACTGCTGTTCGAAGCCAACCCTGGTCAGTTCGGCTCGTCGGCGTCCCGCTTAGGTGTCGATAGCGGGACGCCAACGAACTGGGAATCACCGTCTTGTGGACGTGTCAGCAAGATCGGCCTTCGCCGCGACGCGTTGGCGCTCGATGGCGCGATACACGGTCGACCGTCCAATGCCGAACAGTTCGGCTACCTCGAGGGTGCTGTAGTCGCCGCTGTGCACGAGTGACACGAGGTGCGCCTCCTGCTTGCGGCTCAGCTTTGGCTGCTTGCCCTTGAGTCGGCCCTTCGCTTTGGCGACCTTCATGCCTTCGACGGTGCGAAGCCGGATGAGGTCGGACTCGAACTCCGCGACCATGGCCAGGACGTTGAACAGCAGCTTCCCGACCGCATCGGTCGGGTCATAGACAGACCCGCCCAGACTCAAACTGATCTGCCGGGCGGTGAGCTCGTCAGCGATCGCGCGAGCATCGGGCAGGGACCTGGCCAATCGGTCCAGCTTGGTGACGACCAACGTGTCCCCCGCCCGGCAGGCGGCGAGCGCCTCGCGTAAGCCGGGGCGTTCGCGGTTGGTACCGGTTAGTCCGTGGTCGACGTAGATCCGTTCAGCCTCGACACCGAGGGCGAGGAGCCCGTCTCGTTGGGCGGTCAGGTCTTGTTGATCGGTGGAGCATCGGGCGTACCCGACAAGTAGGGCGCTCATGGCGCACCTCCCGTGATGGACCCGGCCGGACGCCGGCTGCGGCCCGGCTCGGGCATCGAGCAGCGCAGAACGCACAGCACGACCCCTCAGCCAGCGCCTCTCCCCCAACGTCCGCAAGACCCTGATCATCACTCACCACGACCAGGGCCGCTCCGAACGTTTCGAGGCCTACTGCTCGCGGCAAGTCCCGTTGTTGCTGCCTGCGGGCCCCGTGGTCAGTCCTCGGGTGGCGGCGGGTGCCACGGATCGAGGACTGGCACCCCGAGGGGCTCGAAGTGTCGGACGTTGCGCGTCACCACCGACATCCCCGCCGATTGCGCAATCGCCGCGATGAGAGCGTCGTCGAATGGCGCGTGTTCGGGAACGCGATAGCCAGCAAGGATCCGCGCCGCAGGCAAGTCGAACGGCAGCACCCGGTCCGCGAACGCGGGCAGCACGTTGTCCTCAAACCAGCGGCGCAGGACCGCGCCTTGACTCTCGTCGGTGCGTTCCTTCGCGACAACGCCGCGCTCGATCTCAGCGACGGTGAACGCCGAGACGAACTGGTCGCCGATCGGCACCGACGTGGCCCAGGCTTCTACCGCGGGGTTTCGCCCGCGGACCCGAAGCGCGGACACCACGTTGGTGTCCAGCAGGTACCTCACAGGCGCGCTGAGCGAGCCGTCAGCCCCAGCCGTGCGGGCTCGAAGTCAATGTCAGCACCCTCATCCGTGCCCAGCAGGTCGACGATCGTGACGGGCTCGTCGACCAGTGCCTTGGTCAACGCGTCGCGCGCCTCGGCTTCCACAGACCGGTGGCTCTGCTTGGCACGCTTGCGCAGCGCCGCCTTGGTCCCCGCAGGAAGGTTGCGGATCAGAATTTGCTCCATCACGATCACCTCCGATATCGCCACAACGATATCATCGCTGGAGAACTACGTCTTCGATGTCAGCTCGACGACGCCTCACGAGCGTCAGGGACCAACTACGCGGCGTTCGAAGATCCGAGGAGAGCTTCTGCATCGCTCTACGGATTGGCCGAACCGTAACGAAACGTAAAGCCACCGACACGCCGGGGGTCAGATCCCGCAACGGGATCCCTGGTGGTGACGTGAGCAGTCCTTCTCAGATCAGGGCAGGAGTTCCCAGTACTGCTTCCGAGCCAGCATGGCGTGGATGACCCCTTCGTCGCCGCTCTCGAAGATGAGAGCGACGATCTCGAGCAGTCGAGCTTGGGTGTCGAACCGAGCCGCAGATCGCGATGCGGCCACTCCTGCTCGTCGATCGGTTCGATCCATAGCGGCCAGTCGGCTGCTTGGACAGCGTCCTCGGGGAGTACCCCATGCTTGAGTGCGCTGTTGTGAACTTTTCACGCCGCGAAGCCGGCCAGCGCCTTACGGATCGCTTCGGATCGGGAGATGTGCTCGCGCTCGGCGATGGCGTCCACCGCAGCGAGCTCTTCGGCTGTGAGGCGTACCGCTACAACCTGCATCGGCTCGGCGCCACGGCCTGGGCACCGCGTCCGCGGCCCTTTATCTCCTCGACGTCGTAGCCGGCTTCGGCCTCGACCGCCCATTCCTGGATCTGCTCCTCGCTGACCATGCTCAAAATCGTATGACGAAAAACAGGTCTGCGGAAGTAGCGGGTGAGGTCGCGGCACTTGCGGACCGGGAAATGAAGGCAGTCGTTGGTGTGGTCGGGCTGGGCTCGACGCCCGAGCCGACCACATCCTGTGGCGCGGCCGGGCCACCCCCTTTGGAAGGTGCGCCATGTGCTGGCCCGTCGGCAGGTCAAGTACCGGTTGCAGCGCACCGATCTGGCCGCAACGGTCAGTGCGGTTCAAGGCTGGGACGAGGAGCCGTCTCAGGTTCTCCGGGAGCTGGTTGGTCCGGGACGGGTTCGTCAGGAAGGGGCGGTGGAGGTTCAGGGATGATCGTCATCCCGTGGCCGTACCCCCGCCAAGGAGAGGCATACGGTTCTGGGGTCCGAAACGTTCTGCGCCGTCGGCGGCCAGAGACATACTCCGGTGGCGAATGCGTCGGTCCGGAGCGCGTCGGCGACGCGCGCATCGTGTGCATCGGCGAGGCATCCCACGGCACACACGAGTTCTACGCCTGGCGGGCGACGTTGACCCGTCGGCTGGTCGAGGAGAAGGGATTCGACCTCGTCGGTGTCGAGGGCGACTGGCCCGACTGCTACCGCGTCAACTGCTCGGCGACCGGGTCGAGGTCCGCTTCCGCAGATCCGAAGCAGGCGTTGGAAGGCTTCGAACGGTGGCCGACGTGGATGTGGGCCAACGAGGAGGTCGTCGACCTCACGCGGTGGCTCCGCAAGCTCAACATGGGGCGGTCCCCGGATCGCCGGGTCGGGTTCTACGGGCTGGACGTCTACAGCCTGTGGGAGTCCATCCGGGCGGTGCTGGACCACCTCGAGCAGCACCACCCCCAGCACCTGGACGCCGCGCTCGAGGCATGCCGGTGCCTGGAGCCGTACGCAGAGGACCCGCAGTCCTACGCGCGATCCACCCGCGTGGTGCCCACCGGCTGCGAGGTGGAGGTGGTCGGGATGCTCGGCGACCTCCTGCAACGCCACGCGGCGACTCCGACGGGCACCACCCCGACGCCGCCTTCGCGGCCGAGCAGAACGCACGGGCAGCGGTCGGTGCCGAGGCCCACTACCGGGCCATGGTCGCAGGCGGTCCCGAGTCGTGGAACGTCCGCGACACCCACATGGCCGACACGCTCGACCAGTTGTTGGACCACTACGAGGGCCGGCGGCCCGGTACGCCGGCCAAGGCCGCAGCACCGAGACGCCAAGCCCTGCAAAGGGACATGGCCAACCATGCAAATGTCCGCGGACAGGTGGCTGTGTGCCATAGACGTGGCACGACCATAGACTTCCTGCGCGACGGACCCGCGGGGGGCCACGCAAAGGGAGGCCGTGGGGTGGAGGACGCCAAGCAGTTGCTGGACGGGTTCACCCGGCTGGCCCAACAATTGAGTGCCGCAGGTGACGAGGAGGCCCGGCTCCACGTCGCTGTGGACGCGGCCGTGTCGCTGGTCACGCGCTGTGACCATGCCGGGTTCACAATCAACGAGAGCGGCCGCCTGGCCACCCGCGCGAGCAGCGACGATCTGGTCCGCCGCGCCAACCAACTTCAGGCCGAGCTGGGCGAGGGACCGTGTCTGGAGGTCAGGCGTGACCACAACACGCTCGTCAGCCCTGCACTGGCCCTCGAGCGGCGGTGGCCGACATGGGCGTCCAGGGTCCACGACGATCTAGGTGTCGACTCCATGATGTCGCTACTGGTGTACACCGATGAACAATCCTTCGGAGCGTTGAGCCTCTACTGCGGGCGGGCGTGTCAGTTCGACGCCGACGACGTGGCAGTCGCCCAAGCTCTAGCCGGTCAACTGTCGGTGATGATGACAGCCGAAAGGCAGATCGACCAGCTCGGGCTGGGGATGCACAACCGCAACATCATCGGCCAGGCGCAGGGGATATTGATGGAGCGGCTCGATATCACCGCAGACCAGGCCTTCGACTACCTACGCCGTGTCTCGTCGCACTCCAACCGCAAGGTCGCGGTCGTTGCTGCCGAGATCGCGCACACTCGGAAACTTCCAGGCTGATGGGCCTGACGGCCTGCCGGGCGGCCCGGGCGGCCGCTTCTTGAACGTCCGGGCCTGGTCGTCGTGATCCTCCGGAGACTCGCGGCGACGTGGCCGGTCGGTACCCAGCCGTCGTGCGTCCGATGAGCGATCGGTTGAGTGCCGCCGGGGCCTGCCCAACAGGCACCGGCCCGGAGTGTGAGCAGGCCGACCAAGACGACGTCTAAGCGCATGGCGCCATGCACGCGATACTGGCGAGGGCGACGCTGTGGCGGGCGGACGTTCAGGGCGCTAACGCGGTTGTTTCCTCCCTAAGGAAACCAGTCGCGCTGGGAGCGCAGCCAGGGGATGATGCCGCCGGCGAGGAGGACCTCGACCTGGCGCGAGGACATCCGGTGCCGGGTGGTCAGCTCGGTGGCGCGGGTGGTGTTGTAGACAGTCACTTCATCCCCCCGCCACTGCGTCGCGCAGCCCAGTGAGACGCAGGACGTCTCCGGTCTCGACCCTGCCGTGGTCCTGTTCGTCTACGAGTTCGAGCGGCAGGATGCCGAAGTTGACCAGGTTCTGCCAGTGGATGCGCGCGTACGAGACCGCTAACACCGCCGCCTGCAGGCCCAGGTAGCGCGGCGCGATCGCGGCGTGCTCGCGGGAGGAGCCCTGGCCGTAGTTCGGCCACCGAGGATCCGTTACGCCTTGATCGGGACCGGTCGCGATTCGCCCACCGAGGAGGAGGCCGAGGCGCTGGGCCTCGACGCCGAGCGCCTGCCTCTGTTCGGATGATGATCCTGATCCGATCGGCAGCGCGATTGGTGGACACCGCGAGGGCTTTGCCCGATAGTGACAATCGAGGCGCTCATTGGACCAGGTCACGCATCTGATCCGAGGAGCGCCTCGCCAAGTCGGGGCTCGGTTGCGTGACACAACGGTCAGCCCGGTTGTGTCCGAGCCCCCGTAGTAGGTTCGACACCCTGAAATTCGGATCCGGGTTGTCTCTGTACGTGCGGGGCGACAGGGTGGCCCCATGGTGACCAGGGACCGCGACGAGGAGGGTCGGCCGCGACAGGCCAGGCCACGCGACGAGCTCGGCCGACCGCTGCCGTACGGCGCTGAGGGAGTCGAGCCGGTCTCCGAAGACCCGTTACCGCCTCTAGAGACGGTGCGATTCGCCATCGAGTTGCTGGACCAGGGCCGGCCGTTCTCGGCCCACGAGGTCTTCGAGGCCCGCTGGAAGGACGCCCCTGAGGCCGAGCACGATCTCTGGCAGGGGCTGGCCCAGTTGTGCGTCGGGCTGACCCACGCTCTTCGTGGCAACACCACCGGCGCCGGGCGGTTGCTCGAGCGCGGCAATGGCCGGCTCGAGCACTACGCCGCAGACGGTGGTCCGACGTACGGGCTGGACCTGGAGGAGTTCCGTACGCGGATCCACCGCGTGGCTGGCACCGACTGACATCGGCCTGCTCGTCAAGTGATCACCGCCCTACCCGGAGATGCCTCGGCGGAGGTTCCGTACAGGTAGCACTGGCCGGATCGATCGGATAGGGATC
>SXGU01055374.1_pt1 | contig 15611 bp, 11 predicted proteins | sample 3174531 | NCBI WGS metagenome assembly SXGU01 (sample SAMN11356863, study PRJNA531348) | freshwater metagenome | isolation source: freshwater sample F1-140 | place: China: Fuxian Lake, Yuxi | collected 2017-12-25
CATCCAAAACCCCGCAGCAGGTGAAGAAGATCCAGGAAGAAGGAAGAAAAAATCTGTCGAAGTGTTCGAAGAAAATCCACCGCCCAAAACACGGTTTTCAAATCGTCAGAATCACTCGGATTTCATCCCGCTCTCCGCAATGACGGGTACTTCGGTGTAGACATGAATGGCGTCGGAGCTGCAATCATCATAGCCAATTACCCGGCCAGCTATCATAATGGTGCCGGAGGGTTGTCCTTTGCGGATGGCCATGCCGAGATAAAGAAGTGGGTGGACCCACGCACTAAGCCGCCACGTGTTCAGGGACAGTATATTCCGACGTATGGCCTTTCCCCCAACAATCGTGATATGGCCTGGATTCAGGAACGTTGTAGCGCGAAAAAATAGAGGGGTCCTGTCGGCACAAACTGGATCTCTGCAGCCGCGGAGCAGTGAAGCAAAGAGAGATGCGCGGACTCCCCTTGGCGACGACGAGGCTATGCTCATCGATCCGATTGCGTGAGAACTCGCCGCTATTTGTTTGGCGGGAGTTGTTTCCGCGATAGGATGTCGCGATAGGATTTGACCCAATCACCATCCCGCTCACCCTTATGAGTCAATGCCTCTTCGCGGAGCGTCAAAGCAATTGCTTATCAATAAAGTTCCTGCGATGGCCGCGCCAATGCCCGAGCCGGCACCGGTGACGAGGGAGATTTTGTTGTTCAGGCTGAACATGGCTTTGCAGGTTGGACTAACGAATCGCTTTGCTGAGTTCCTCGAACACCTTGTAGCCGCCGACGACGACCATGGAGAGGACAGAAATCCATAACAGCAGGATCCAGAGGCGGCCGGGCTTGAGCGCGGCATCCGTGCGGCGGTAGTGCAGATACAACGCAGCGAACCCGAGGAACGGGAGCATGACGCCCTGCGCGAGCGCGCCGACAAACACAAGCGACATGGGATCGCCCAGTATGAGATACACAGTTGCGAAGGCCACGGGCAGCACCACGCAACCGATCCTCACCCAACGCGCGTGATCCTCCGGCGTGCGGTAGTTCACAATGCCGTAGATCGAAAGAGCGTCGGCGAAGAGCCGGGCGTTCGAGGCTGTCGCTCCAAACACGGTCGAGTAAAGCACCGCAAACGCACCGACGAGGAACAGCCAGAAGCTCCATTGGCCGAACGTCTCGCGATACATGTGCGAGAGCGTGTTGATCATCTGGCTGTTCTCCACCTGGAGCCCCTTCGCGTGCAGGATCGCCGCGCCCAGCAGGTAGAAGGCGACCGTCGTCGTCGTGTAGATCGCAAAGGACATCCACGCGTCGATGCGCATGATGCCCATCCAGCCACGCGCCCGTTCGCGCCAGCCCGCGCTCTGGTCGTTCGGTCCGATGGCCCGCCCGTAGCCCTTCTCGAGGCACCAGTAGGGATAGTAGATCAGCTCCGAAGCGCCGACGCCGATGATGCCGAACGCGGCAAACGCCGTCGTGAACTTCTCGGGAAGGGTGAAGGAGAGCCCCGAGCCCAACTGCGCGGCCGTGATGGCGAAGTCCGTCGTCTGGAGTGCGCCCACGGCAATGAGCGTGGCGAGAACGAACAGGGCGACGAGCGCAGTCGAGAGTTTCTCCACCAGCGAGTAACGGCCCACGACGAGCAGCACGGCGCAGGACGTGGCGACCAGCACAGTAAGCAGCCAGGTCTTCAAAGGGATGCCCGCCAGTTCAAACACGCTTGCCAGTCCCCCGACCATCCCGGCGACCTGGAAGACGAGCGCGATATACATCATCAGCCAGAGCCACACGAGCCACGACACGATGAACCGCGGCCCGGGCATGATGTTCATCGCCTGGAGCGTGGTCATGCCGTTGGTGATCGCAAACCGGCCGAGCTCGATCTGCACGAAGACTTTGATGAAACAGCCGAGGATGATGAACCACAGCAATTGAAACCCGACCGCCGCTCCGAGCTTCGGTGTAACGATGAGTTCACCCGAGCCGACGATGACCGCGCTGATAATCAGGCCCGGCCCGAGTTGCTTGAGGATGCCGGTCAAGTCCGTGGGCGCTGGACGCGTGGACACAGCCGGCGGCGTTTCGGGGGCGGTGGGCATTGGCGCAGCCTAGTCAGCGGCAAAATTGAGAGTCAATGCCCAAGCCGGAACCCCGCTTTGTTTGAGAATGTCTTCGAAGGAGTTGGAAAAACTCGGTGCCCGGTCATGAATCAAATACCTGTAGCCGTTGAGGAAACCGTCGTGTCCAAGATTGAGCAACGCCCCGTCAATCGAACTATAACCCCAGGCTCGGTTCTCCTGAGCTAGACGCACAATCAACTTGGTGATTGACACTTTGGTCCGCGGCCGTCCAACCCGTTTAGAACTCGGGTCATACTTCTTGGCGATTAACCGCCGATGCCGTCGTCCGATCTCGCGTCCAGGTGGAGCGCACGCACCGCCTGTTCCCGTCGCCGACAAAACGATTCGAAACGCGTTCGACCGGTCGATAGAACGCGGGTTCCGCAAAGACGGACGGTCAGCTGAGAATGGGCTTCATGATTTCGCCGAACACATCGGTGAGGCGGAAGTCGCGTCCTTGCGAGCGGTAGGTCAGGCGCTCGTGATTCAACCCCAGGCAGTGCAGGATCGTGGCGTTCAGATCGTGGATGTGCACGCCGTCGCTGACGACGTTGTAGCCAAAGTCGTCGGTCTCGCCATAGACCATTCCGGGCTTCATGACGCCCCCGGCCATCCAGAGGGAAAAGCAGCGCCCGTGGTGATCCCGACCGTAGTTGTCCTTGAGTCCGCCCTGGCCGTAAACCGTGCGCCCGAATTCTCCCGCCCAGACGACGAGCGTGTCGTCGAGCAGACCACGCTGCTTGAGATCGGCGAGCAGCGCGGCGGAGGGTTGGTCGGTGTCTTGGCATTGCAGGGGCAGGTTGCTGGCCAGGCTGCCGTGATGATCCCAGCCGCGATGGTAGAGCTGGACAAAGCGGACGCCGCGTTCCACGAGGCGACGCGCGAGCAGGCAGTTTGCCGCGAATGTCCCGGGCTTTCTTGCATCCTGGCCATAGAACCTGAAGACGGACTCCGGCTCCTTGCTGAGGTCGGTCAGTTCTGGCACCGATGCCTGCATGCGGTAAGCCATCTCGAACTGTGCGATACGCGTCTGGATCTCGGGATCGCCCGCTCGAGCAAAGTGCTGCCGATTGAGCTGTCCCATGCTGTCGAGCATCCGGCGGCGCAGCGCGCGATCGATGCCGGGCGGATCGGACAGGTAGAGCACCGGATCGGTTCCGCCGCGGAGCTTTACCCCTTGAAAACTCGAGGGCAGGAAGCCGCTCCCCCACAGGCGATCAAGCAGGCCTTGGTTGGCGTCCATGCTGCTGCCATGCGAGATCATCACGACGAATGCGGGCAGATCCTCGGCAACACTGCCGAGGCCGTAAGTGGCCCAAGCGCCCAGGGACGGGCGTCCCGGCTGCTGCGAGCCCGTTTGCAAATAGGTGATGGCGGGGTCGTGGTTGACCGCCTCGGTGTTCACCGCGCGCAAAAGGCAGATGTCGTCCGCGACGCTGCGAAGGTGAGGCAGCAGTTCGCTCAGCATCATCCCGGATTGCCCGGCCGGCCTGAACGAGAATTTGCTGGCGATCAGCGGAAACGACTTTTGCCCGCTGGTCATGCCCGTGAGGCGCTGACCTCGACGGACCGAATCGGGAAGCTCCTGGCCGTGCATCGCCTTGAGCGCCGGCTTGTGGTCAAACAGGTCGAGTTGCGACGGACCGCCGGACTGGTGAAGATAAATGACCCGCCTCGCCTTTCCCAAGAAATGCGGCTCGCGCGCGGTCGCCGCCATGGCGTCGCGTCCGAGCAGTGAAGTCAGCGCGGCGAGACCCGTGACCGAAGCGGCGCGCCCAAGGAAGGCGCGGCGGGCGAGCAAAGCGTGCTGGGCGATTTCGATCATGCTTTTGCGCAGCCTATTCTTTCGTCACGGTTTCATCGAGCCCGAGAATGACGCTGGCAACCGTAGTCCACGAGGCGAGGTCCGTCGCGTCATCCGTCCGGACAGGCTTGGACTGACCCACAGCGAGCAAGTCCGCGGCCGCCTTGGGATTGGCTCGGAAACCGCCTCGCGCCGCGTCTAGCAGCGGGGTCAGTGCGTCAAGCTCCGACTCGGCTGGCGCCCGCGCGAGCACGAGCCGAAAGATGCGATCGAACACGCCTGCGGGCACGGAGCCGCCTTCGCTCATCGCGCGTTCTGCGAGAGTGCGCGCCGCCTCGACGTAGGTCGGATCGTTCATCAGCACGAGCGCCTGCAACGGTGTGTTCGTGCGACCGCGGCGGATGACGCAGGTCTCGCGATCCGGCGCATCGAAGGCGGCCGGTGCGGGCGGCGGGCAGGTCCGCTTCCAAAAACTGTAGAGGCCGCGGCGGTAAAGACCGTCGCCGCTTGCAGGCACGTACTTCGCGCGGCGTTCGACCGAGACGTCCTCCCACAAGCCGGGTGGCTGGTAGGGCTTCACACTGGCGCCACCGATGCGCTCCACGAGCAGGCCGCTCACCGCGAGTGCGTTATCCCGCAACATCTCGGCGGGCATGCGATAACGCGGGCCGCGTGCGAGCAGGCGATTCCGCGGGTCGCGGTCGATCAGCGCGGCGCTCGCCCAAGAGGATTGTCGGTAAGTGGCCGACGTGACCATCGTGCGCAGCAGCCGTTTGCGATCCCAACCGCCGCGGACCAGTTCCGTGGCCAGCCAGTCGAGCAATTCGGGATGACTGGGCGCAGCCCCCTGCACACCGAAGTCTTCCGAGGTTTCGACCAAGCCGTTGCCAAAGACCATTTCCCAGAGACGGTTGGCTTCGACGCGCGCGACGAGAGGATTGGCGGGATCAGTCAACCAGCGTGCCAAGCTGAGGCGGTTCGCCGGTGCACCGGAAGGCAGCGGCGAGAGAAAGGCGGGCACTCCGGCACTGACGATCTCGCCGGGCTGGTCGTAGGCGCCGCGGTTAAGCACACGGGTCGCCCTCGGGTCGGCCATCTCTCGCATGACCAGCGCCCGCGGAATTGATTCGAGGAGGGCCTTCTCCTCATCCTTCAGCCGCTTCACGGCCAATTCATTTGCCGACGGCGGCTTCTTTTCCGGCGCGGGTTTACCGTCACCCGCGGCGGGCGGGGCCGGCTTTGCCGCTGAGCCGGCCTCAGCCGCCTTTTCCGCCTGGACCGCTTTCTCAGCAGCGGCGAGATCGGCGCGCAGTTTCGCGAGGCGCTCCTCCTGCGCGGGTGTCGGCAGCTCGATCGCTGGCGAGAAACCGGCCGCGCTGTAGGAATAGATGCCCTTCTCGTCGATCGTATTGAAGTACGCGAAGAAGCGGTAATATTCCTTCTGGCTGATGGGGTCAAACTTGTGGTCGTGGCAACGGGCGCAAGCTATGGAAAGACCCAGCAGGACGCTGGCGGTCGTGTGCACGCGGTCAGCGACATATTCAACTCGGTATTCCTCGTCGAACGCGCCGCCCTCGGTGTTGATCACGTGATTGCGGGAGAAATTCGTGGCAATGCGCTGATCGCGCGTGGCGTCCGGCAGAAGGTCGCCGGCGATCTGCTCGGTGATGAAGCGGTCGTAGGGCATGTTGCTGTTCCCGGCCGCGATGAGCCAGTCCCGCCACGGGACAATGTCGCGCGGTTCATCATTATTGTAGCCGCTGGTGTCGGCGGCACGGGCCAGGTCCAACCACGGCGATGCGAGACGTTCACCGAAACGGGGTGAAGCCAGCAGCCGATCAATCAGCCTTTCATACGCATCCGGGCGGCTGTCCGCGACGAAGCTCGCGACTTCATCCGCCGTCGGTGGCAGACCGGTGAGGTCTAGACTGGCTCGGCGGATGAGCACGTTTTTCGGCGCTTCGGACGCGTTGGGCAGCCCTTCGCGCTCGAGGCGGGCACGGATCCAGCGATCGATCGGATTGCGCGCCCACGAGCCGCCGGCCGTGGGCATGGCGCGAGACTGCGGAGCGATGAATGACCAGTGCTGCTCCCACGGCGCGCCGGCCTCAATCCAGCGGCGGATCACGGCGATCTTTGCCTCGTCGAGCGGCTTCCCGTGTTCGGCCGGAGGCATGCGGTCTTCCAGGTCCTTGGTGACGATACGCTGAAAAATCAGGCTGCCCGCCGGATTGCCTGGAACGACCGGCGCGCCACCGTCCCGCCTTGCTGTCATCCCTTCGGGAGAATCGAGCCGCAGCTCGCCCTTCCGCGTCTTGTCATCTGGGCCGTGGCAGGCGAAGCAGTGGTCGCTGAGGATGGGTCGCACGTCGCGCCCGAAGCGAATGTTGGGTTCCGCGGCGTGCGCCGTTAAAGCCGACGCGCAGAGCATCAGGCCAGCCAAGACAAGATCGCGCAAACCGGCGATCGCATGACTGCCGGGCTTCGAGGTGACGACGGGCATGGCGATGGGAACGTGTTGAATCCTGCGCAAAAAGTTACTGAAAGCAGGCATTTGCTCGTTCACGGCTGTACCCGGACGGTGATCGTTTCGAGCCATGGCGACAAGCAAAAAGCCTGTCCGATAACGGGCCCAATCCATAGTTCTTACCCTGACCGAGGTGGCGCTTGGGAATGGCACGATCAGCTTGCGTGGCGGCATAGACACAAGCTCCCCATTTCGTGTAACAGGATCAAGCCAATCGGTTGACCCTCCCAGCCTGATCGCAAATCCTCGCCAATCAATCATTTCTCGGCCCGATAAATTTTCTGCCACCCGCGGAATTACTACGCTGATTGTCGGCTGCCGGATGGCTAAAGGCTGAGAGTAGTTGCGGGTGAAATCAGGGCAGGATTTCAACGATGCAATCGAACAACTCGCCCTGCCGCTTTCCGCCTCTAGTGATGTCGAAGGCGACGATGTGGACGCCGGGCTGCGCGTCTGCAGTCGCGGTGAGCTTCATGGTGAACTGAGTGATGGCCTGCGCCGGCACGGTGTTTTTCCAAAGCCGCGGGCCGGCCTGAAGACCTGGCGGCGCGTGCGGGGCAATCTCGAAGGGCATCGGTTTCGGATCGAAGTTGCGAACGTTCATCTTCACATCGACTGATTCGCCACGTTTTACTTTTACGCGATACGGCTCTGCGCGAACCCAGAACGGGTCGAACCACCAGCGGTAATCCGCCTCGCTGCTCACGGTGCGGAAGGCGTCCCGCATCTCGTAGGCCCATTTGCGGTAGCGTTCGATGAACTGTGCGGGCTTGTCCATCACGTAGGAATGGCCGCCGAGCAGGATGTCTGGCTTGAGTTTCGCGAGATACTCAGCGCCGAGAATGTAGCCCTCATCAAGAATGGCGCTGTTGTGCGCGACCATCGCCTCGTGCCCGGTCTGATGCGGGTCGTCAGGGTTGCCGAAAATGTTGTCGCCGGTGAAGGCGACCTTGCGTCCGTCAATCATGCCGGTCACGCACAACGCGAACTCCGTCTGCCCCGGCATCCAGTCGATGGTAAAACGAAATCCTTCCCAGTTGAGAACCTCGCCCGCCTTGAAGAGACGGTCGAACTTCACGCGGTCCACGCCGATTCCATAAGCCTGAATGGGGGCAGCATAGTCGAACGCCTCCGGCCGTTCACAGACCGGCGCCATACGGTCCAGCGCCCAGAGTTGCGCGCCCCACTTCGCCTTCAGATGGGAGCCCTGCAGGAAATGGTCACCGTGCATGTGCGTGGGAATCATCGCATCGATCTGCTTCAATCCCAGATGCTGCTTCATCCCCAGAATCGCCGTGTCGAGGAAGTTCGTCTGCAGCAGGCCGCAATCCACCACCAGCGCGCGCCCACTGTCTGCACGGATCAGATAGAAGTTCGGGAAGAAGCCCGGCCCGCGGAATTTGAACAGGTGCGGCGAGACCTGCCAGACATCCGGCACCGCGGTCGGCTTCGATGTTTTGTCCTGTGCCGCTGACGCGAAGGACATCACCGGATAGCCGCGCACCAGCAAGCGCTCGAGCTTGAAGATTTTCTGCTGGAATTCCTCAAGCTGTTTCTTCGCGTTCGCGATGGGCGCCCCGTGCGACGGCAGCATCCACGCTGGATCGGAGCCGGCCACTTGCCCAGCGGCATTTGCCACCTCCCACACCCCAGCGGCAAAACCGTAGTCCCACTCACTGTCGAACCACGTGTGCATCTTCGCGCCGTCGAGCATCACGTCGCCGGTGAAGGCGAGCCAGCGGCCGCTCTCGTTGATGAGATACGACATGCCACCGGGGCTGTTGCCGCGCGTGTCCACGCAGCGGAACTCGCGCCCGCGCCAAGTGAACGTGTCCATTTTCTGGAACGTCTGGTCGAGCTTGATCGGCTCCACCGGCGGCCGCACGAAGCTCGCGCCGTGGATCGTGAAGGCGTCGCTAAGGCGGACGTTCATCTTGCGGAAGCTCGCGGGATTCTCGAACAGCGCTCGCTCAGCCTCCGGCGCGGCGACCTTCACGCCGCGGCCCTTCAGTTTCGGCGCGCCATGGCACTGCTCGCGGTGATGGTGCGTGAAGAGAACCCACTCGACGGTCTTAACGCCGATCTCGCCGAGATGATCGAGTACGCTACCGTCGCCGAGGTCGATCAGCAGCGCCGCGTCGCCATCGCGGATGATGTGGACATTACAGGTATCAGTCCACGTGAAGAGATTCGGATGCCGCACGGCGTCCGGCTGAGTGAAGCGAGTGGGGGCGGCCGCAGAAGGGCGCGGGGCGAATGACAGTAATGTGGCGAGTGCTCCGAGAAAAATCCATTGGAGTGATATTTTCATGAACGGACGTTCGACGCGCGAAATCTCATGGCTTAAACATTCCATCGATAGCTTTCCGCTCCACATCGGTCAACGGCTTCCATTCGACACGTGTGGGTGGCAAAAGTCCATCGGGCCGAGAAATGATTGATTGGCGAGGATTTGCGATCAGGCTGGGAGACTTATGCTGGCCACTCTCTGGATCGTTCTGACATACCCGCTTTCGTTCTTCCGAAGCCGGCACGATCTCGCCATCGAAGTCCTGGCGCTGCGCCATCAACTCATGGTGCTCAAGCGCCAGTCTCGGAGGCCCAAGTTCCGCCGGTCCGACCGATGTCTTTGGCAGGTGCTCATGACGATACCACGGCCAGTGGAGTCACTAGATCGTGGGAGAGTCATTGAGATCCCGAAGGTCGGGAGCTTGCATCATCAGTATCTCCGACAAGCCGCCTGAGTCAGCGCCACCAACTCAACGAAGGTGAAGCGCCGACGGGCGAACCGCGCCCATCTCCCAGCCAAATCCTCCTCAACGGCTATTGCCCTGTCGCGACTCAATCTTCACCGGACCATCTTGGCAAATTTCCGCTTCACCTCCCGCCCTCGAACCGCTGCTTTTCCTCTTCGACGGACTTTCTGCCACCCACAGGCATCGAAATCGGTGTCGAGTGCGCCGTCTGGATGGAGCCGGGCGATCCCGTGTCGAGGCAGGCCCGCCACGCTGGTGAACGCTCCGCCAATGAGGATTTTCCCGTTGGGCTGGGTGGCGATAGAAAAGACGGACGCCGGGTCGCGGTAGATCGGGCGGTCCAATGGAACGATGGAATTCTTAGAAACGGCGTTTCCAGTGGTCGTATCTGACTTCCGTCTGGAGCGAGAGGTGATGGAAGCGACAGACTTCCCGCTATTGGTCGAGGAGCTTTTCCTTGGGTTGGCGAGGAAACGCTCCCGAGGAGGTTGGTCCATAGTAAAGTCGGGCTGGGTTTGGCTTTTGCCAGGTTTGGAACCGACGTGATGGGCCGAAGAAGAAACTCGACAACGTTGCAGATTAAAATTTAGTCCACACAAATGCCTGGATGCTATGCCCGGCCGTGATACTCCCAACCGAGCTTGGGCAGGATACATGTTTGGAGGCATTGCGCGCCACCCCAGTCCAACGTTCAACACATCACTACACACAATGAAACCAATTCTGATTGGGATATTGACATACACAGTTCTCACTATCGTCATGGGTGTGGTTTGGAACTTGGTTCTGTTTCAAGACACCTATACCGCGATTTCAGGCCCAGGCAGACGGGCATCTCCCATCATGCCACTCGGCGTTTCATCCATGCTGGTAGAGGGCTTGGCCCTTTCCATACTGTTTTCACGGTTTTTTCAGGGGCAGAGTTCCATCCGCGAGGGCATCACCTTGGCCATGCTCGTCGGCATGTTCAGTATCGGTTACGCAGCACTTGTTGTTCCAGCGAAGTTCGCAGTCGCACCCGTCTGGAAATACGTTGCTCTTGAGGTGGTGTTCGGGGTGTTGCACTTCGGTGCAGCGGGCGTTCTGTTCAGCTACATTTCAGGCGGTGACTCTTGACATGAGTTTCAGCACATCCATGCCGCCAGATCACTGGACCGAACGCGGGTGGGACTCGTCAGTTTCCAATTCGGGCGCCACTGGCCTCCCGCGTCGGTCAGTTCTGGCGTTAGGCTCCATTACCCCAATTTCGTAACGTCCTACCATCGGCTGACCGGTTGAGCGGCTTATCGGTATTTACGAATTTTACTCTTCTTGGGAATGCCTCGCCGGGCGGTGCAGGACTATTTCTTTGGCATGGCTGCTGCTTACAAGTTTTTGTCTCACATCCAAGAACAGGATTAATTATGAAACTGACGACGAAAACAGCACTGGCGACGATGGCATTGGCCGCGGCAATTCTACCCCATGGCAAGGTGTTCTCAGCGGATCCCCGCACTTACGTTGGAGGCCGGTTCTCCCTGGACATCATGGGCGCTAATGCAGGCTTTCTGAAATCGTTCTCGGGCGGGGGAGCCGTCGCTGACATTGTGCAGGCGAACGCTCCTCGGGAGGCCACGACCGCCAAGCAGGTGGTGAACACAGGTTATTCTGACATCCAGTTTCAGATCGGCGTGGACCTCGGGAAGCCGGCCGCGTCCTGGATCATGGACAGCTTTAACAATACGTCCCCAGTTGGCCTGGACCGCGAGGGAGCAATCCTCGTCCTGGACATGGATGGCAAGGCACGTCGCCGGGTGGACTTCACCGAGGGGTACATCACCGAGCTCAAGTTTCCTGATCTCGACGCACAGCAACGGGAGGTCGGTTTTCTCTCTGTGACCATTTCGCCGGGCACGGTAGATCTGAACCTGAAAGGGAATAACAAGATCGTCGAGCCGGTCTCGACCAAGCAGAAGCAGTGGTTGACGTCGAACTTCCGGTTCCGGCTGGGCGATCTTCCATGCGGGCGTGTCACGAAAATCGAAAACGTGAAGATCACCCGGCAACTAGCCGAGGTTCAGGTCGGCGAGGGCCGTGAGGTTCAGGTTTCCACGCTCCGCCCCGAATACTCGAACCTGACGCTCACGATCAACGCCATCGATCTCGAACCTTGGGCCTTGTGGTACCAGAATTTTCTGGTGGAAGGACAGAATGCCGATGCGGACGAACTGGATGGCTCGATCGAGTTGCTTGACCGCGATCTGAAGAAAGTCCTCGGCACGATCGAACTCAAGGGCGTCGGCATGAAAGCCTTCCACCCGTTCCCGTCCGAAGATTCCGCCAGCGAGTCCGTGAAGCGTTTCAAAGTTGAACTCTATGTCGAGGAAATGGCGCTGAACCTCAATCATCTTTAGCGTCCAAAGGCGGCAAGAGCCGTTGGTTCAGCGTACGATTCCCGGAGGCACCCCCATCTGAGGCTTCCAATCTCCTTTTTCGCGGAGCGTCAAATTAATTGCTTATCAATATCGCTGAAGATTCTTAGTGTCCCTGAATGAATCCGAGTCTTCGCCTCGTCCTTCGAGTGCTCCTGTTGGCTGGCTTCCTGGGTGGGGCATCGGCCGCGACGGCGGCGGGCGCGGGGATAGCGGCGTTTGTTGCGCCACCCTTGACGGCGCCGCCGGGTTTTCGGATTGAACTGGCGGCTGCGCCACCATTGGTGGGGTATCCGCTCATGGCATGCCTCGACGATCGGGGCCGACTTTTTGTGGCGGAAAGCGATGGCCGCAACCTGACCAAGAAAGAGGATTATCTCCGGGAATTGCCTCGGTTTGTCCGCCGACTCGAGGATGTGGACGGCGACGGCAAGTACGACCGGAGCACGATTTTCGCCGACAAGATGACCATGCCCGAAGGTGGCCTCTGGCATAACGGGGCGCTTTATATTATTTCCGCGCCGTACCTGTGGAGGTTGGAGGATCTCGACGGGGATGGCGTCGCGGACAAGCGCGAGAAGATTATCGGAGAGATGGAGTTCGACGGGCGCGCGAATCAGCATGGACCTTATCTGGGGCCGAATGGGCGCCTCTACTTTTCGGGCGGCCATTTTGGCTACGATTTGGTCGGCACCGACGGCAGCCGCACCGGATCGAGCCGTGCGGCGGGTGTCTTTTCCTGTTGGCCGGACGGAAGTGACGTCCAGATTGAGGGACTTGGCGGGATCAATCCCGTGGACATTGTCTTTACCGAGGCGGGTGAGATGCTCTCGACCTGTGCGATTTTTGACAGTTTCGGAGGTCGGCATGACGCCTTGATTCACTGGGTGCGCGGAGGTTTGACCCAAAAAGTTTATGGGGACGCGCTGCTCCCCGAGAGTGGCTACCGGCTTCCGGCCATGAGCCGGTGGGGTCAGGTGGCTCCCGCCGGCTTCGTCCGTTATCGCGGAGGGCAATTCGGCCGCGACTACGCAAACACCCTGTTCGCTTGCCAATTCAATACGCATAAGTTGGTTCAGGCACGGCTGAAGCCGACTGGCGCGACCTTCGTGACGGAGGACCAGGATTTCATTACCTCCAGCAGTCACGATTTTCATCCGGCGGACGTCCTGGAAGACGCTGACGGAAGTTTGTTGCTGCTAGACACCGGCGGGTGGTTGAGCTGGGGCTGTCCGCATTCCAAGATCGCGAAGCCGGAGATCAAGGGGGCTATTTACCGCATCCGACGATTGGACGGGACCTCGCCGGCCGACCCTCGCGGCCTCAAGTTGGACTGGCAAGAGGCCTCGCCAATGGAGTTGATCGTCCGGCTGACTGAGCCGAGGCCAGCCGTGCGCGATCGGGCCATTGAGACCCTGGTGGGGCGCGGCGAAGTGGCGGTACCCCCGCTCGTCCATACCCTCGGAACATCGGTCCAGGCGGACGAACGGCGCCAGGTGGTTTGGGTTCTTTCACGTATTCGTTCGGACGCCGCCCGTGGCGCCATTCGCCAGGCACTAAGTGATCGGGACGAAAGCGTGCGCCTAGCCGCCATTCGTTCGCTGGGAACCTTGAAGGATCGGGCCGCGGCACCGTCATTGGCCTCCCTGCTGACCACGGATACGCCCCCGGCACGTCGAACGGCGGCGACAGCGCTCGGTCAGATCCGCGATCGTTCGGTCGTGCCTCAGATTTTTCGGGCTTTGGAACAGGAAACGGAGCTTTACCTGCTTCACGCGTTGACGTACGCGCTGATTGAAATCGCCGATCCGGTGGGGACCTCGGCTTACCTGGTCGATGCGTCGCGCCCGGGATCGCAGCGAACGGCGCTGCGCGTCCTGGATGAAATGAGGCCGTCGGCCCTCACGCCCTCGATGGTCACGCCCTTGCTTGCTGCGAGTGACCTGGCGGTCAGGAATGAAGCCAGACGGATCGTCGCCAGGCGGGCGGATTGGAGGCCGGAGATCAAACAGGTGTTCTTCAGTTGGCTCGATGCCCAACAACCGGATTCGGCCGGGGCGGAACTGCTCGAGGGATTCGTCATGGCTCTCGCGGGAGACGCTTCGTTCCTGGACCGATTGGGCGGGGCCCTCGGTTCAGAGAAGGTTTCAGAAGCAAAGCAGTTGCAGTTGCTCGCCGGACTCGAATTGCTCGACAAGCTGCCGACGGCGCTCCACGGGGGTCTCGAGAGGTGCCTGAATTCGGGCTCCATGTCGCTTCGCAATCAGGCCGTCGCCTCGCTTCTCCCATTTGATGCCGCCGCCTTTACTGGAACGTTGCGAACGATGGCGCATCGTGTGGAGGAGTCGGACGACAACCGGGTCGGCGCCCTGGAGTCCTTGGCCAAAGCCAGTGGAACCATCGATCCATCGAGTTTCGAGTACCTCACCCGGCTGCTGCAAGATTCGGCCACACCGCCGCTGCGCCGCCGTCAGGCCGCCCGAGCCTTCAGCCATCTCAAGCCTGCGCCCTCGCGTCTCGAACAGATCCTCGCCCTCTGCGCCTTGGTCGAAAAGACCGGTCCGATGGAGATCAAGCCCCTGCTTCTTCCTTTCGAACACTTCCGTCCGACGGCCGAGCCTGCGGCTAAGGATTCGGCTCAGACACCCACTCGGATCGAGTGGCCGGAAAAGACGCTGGAAGTCGTGGGACAACGCTTGGTTCATTCGCTGCGCGGCAGCCCGGGACTTTCCGCGCTCCGACCTGAGCACGTCGCGGGATTGTTGCAGAGTTTTCCGGAGTCGGTTCAGCGACATGGCCATGATCTGACCTCGAAGTCCGCACTCTCCGGTGAAACGACGGAGGCCCAACGTTCCAATCTTGACCGTCGCCTCGCGGGAATGGAGCCGGGAAATGCCTCCATGGGTCGCAGTGTGTTTTTCAGCAACCGGGCTGCGTGTTTCCTTTGTCATCGGGTCCAAGGAGACGGTGGCACGTTCGGTCCCGACCTGTCTAAGATCGGTGCCATCCGAGGACGACGGGATCTGCTCGAAGCGATCCTTTACCCGAATTCAACGCTTGTGAACGGCTACGAGAGCTATGCGATTACGCTGAGCGATGGCGAGTTCCACTCGGGATTAATTAATCGCGAGAACCGCGACGCCATTTACCTGCACAATGCGGATCGGCGTGAGACGCGCATCCGCCGGGATCAGATTCGTGAGATCCGCTTGAGCCCCCTCTCGGCTATGCCGGAGGGACTGGCGGAAGGCCTCGACCCACGCGAACTGGCCGATCTCATCGCCTTCCTGGCGCAGTGCCAATAAAGGATCCGTATCCGCATTCGCGGATTTGATACGACGACATTTCGATCTGGTGCACTCCACCGCTCGGCTTTTTATGGGGCTCTTCGGCCCCGTGGCGATCGTCCTTTGGCTCGTGCTGGCGTTCTGGCTGACGCTGTTTGGGCTAATCCTGCGACCGGTGCGCTTCCAATGAAGGTTACCTCGTCGTGGATGGCAAGGAACTGCTCGGCGACACCCACTTCTACAACCGGGCCTATGTGATCGGCTCGAACGGCGTCATCGTGCATCAACAGGTCAAGAGTGTGCCCATCCAATCTTTCCGTGAGATGCAGTCGGTACCCCCGATTGATTTAAGCGAAACCGCAAGATGAAAAACAACACGGTATGTGGGCTGCGGGCGACGAGATGGCAAGAATGGGGCACCATTGACAAGAATTAGCTTGTTAGTCCTGGCAGTCGGCCCTACGTTGAGTCCTACCAAGTGCGCGGAAGTTCTCCGGGTTCCGCGCGACCTGGATATTTAATAAGGTTCAGGAGCGCAGACTATGAAAACAATTCTTCAACCGGTTTTCAGTCGTCTGCGGAGAGCGGGATGAAATCCGAGTGATTCTGACGATTTGAAAACCGTGTTTTGGGCGGTGGATTTTCTTCGAACACTTCGACAGATTTTTTCTTCCTTCTTCCTGGATCTTCTTCACCTGCTGCGGGGTTTTGGATGG
>SXGU01452670.1_pt1 | contig 15603 bp, 23 predicted proteins | sample 3174531 | NCBI WGS metagenome assembly SXGU01 (sample SAMN11356863, study PRJNA531348) | freshwater metagenome | isolation source: freshwater sample F1-140 | place: China: Fuxian Lake, Yuxi | collected 2017-12-25
AGAGAGAGAGAGAGAGAGAGTAAAAAGTTTCACGGGCTTGGCTTTACCCTGATAGAGTTATCCATAGCTTTAGTAATTATTGGACTAGTTGTTGGTGGAATAATGGTTGGAAACAGCATGATTTTGGCAAGCCAAATGAGAAATACTTATTCACAAATAGTTCGCTATGAAACAGCAATTAATACCTTTAGAACTAAATATAATCAGCTTCCTGGTGATATGAATAATGCTACAGCTTTCTTTCCAACTTCACCTTCCTGTGCTTCCACGATAACCATTGTTCTTAATGCAACCTGCAATGGTGATGGTAATGGTCAAATAGTCTTTGCCTATACATCCCCCGTTGAAGTTTATTCGTTTTGGCAACACCTAGCGATGGCGGGTTTAATAGAGGGTAATTTTGCCTATATCCGCCTACCCTCAACTGGCGGCATTCAAGATGGTTTTAATGCTGTTGGCACTCCTTGGAATAATTCGCTAATTAGTATATTCCTTGGCACTGGAAACATGATGCCTATAAATGGCAGGGAGTATTTTATTATTGGTGGAATTACAAGAGATACAGGAGCAACTTGGGCATGGGATAATAACATACCATCAAGTGAGGCATTTAGTTTTGATACAAAATTTGATGACGGACAAAAATTATCTGGTAGAATTCAAGGGAGAAATCTAAATTATCCACCATTTACCAGCAACCCGTGTAATTACTCATCTACTCAAAATAGTGCATGCTATTTAACTTATGATTTGAAGTTTTAATAGTATAAATTTATTAGATTATTCTTCCGCCGCGTCCTTATCCTTCTGCTGGCGGAAGTGGGTGCAGATTTCCGTTAATCATACACTTCTTTTCGGTGAGCGATGCGCTCTACGGAAACTATGCGGATTTCATCATCAACGGCATAGACAATTCGGTAATCGACAACCCGCACTCGCCATAAGTCCTTTGAACCTTTTAGTTTTTCGCAACCAGATGGGCGAGAATCTTTTGCCAAATTCTCAATAGCTCTGCAAATTTTATCAATCCATATAGAGCCAAGTTTGTTTAGCTCCTTTTCCGCAGAACGAGAAACTGTAACTTCATATAGTTTCACAAATTATTTCTCTTTTTTAGCAAGGCGTTTTTTTACATCCGTCCATGATGAATGCGGTTCTTTCTTGCGCGACTCCGCGATTATGACATCAATAAAATCTTCCCACAGCGCACCATATTTTTTTAGATCTATCTGCACGGCAATCGGTTTTCCAACCATATCAGTTACATATTGTATTCCTTTAATCATAGGGCAAATACCTCTTAAATTCCGAACTTATTCCCCACCATCCCCCGCGTCCTTATCCTTCTGCGGGCGGAAGTGGGTACGCATGGTCGGGCGGGCGAAAAGCGGGCGTTGCCCCATGGATTTTGCGTAAGTCCACACCAAGCCAGCCATAACGATAATCGCCATGCCAAAAACCCAGATGGTCGCGGCGATGGTGGAGTTACCATACATGCCGATGATGCTCGCGGAAACGAACACGGCAACGGCGATAAAAAACCCTAAAATCTGCCCGACTAGCGAGGAAGTCCCATGAATTTTTAGAGCCTGAATTTCCCAATCATGACGATGTTTCTGCTCCATCTCAAACATGGTGAGGATCATTTTCGCTGAACCATCCACCACATAATTATAGCTTTCCAAAACCTCTGGATGCGGCAAAATCTCCACTGTGCGGTTTTGCATTTTCTCGCGCCCGCCACCAGCCCCGCGGTTATAATGCCCGCCCGCCTTGGTCAGCTTTTCATCATTTTGATTATCATTTATTGCCATTGTCTTTTTCTTCTAATTTGCCAATTATACTTTCAATATCGCCAGCGATGCTAAGCCAGTCTTTGCGCAGTCCCTCCGCCGAATTGCGATATGTATAGCGGTAAAGCAGCGGCGAGCTGGTAACTTTAAGAACCGAGAATAAACCATTCACAAAATCGCGCATCACTTGCATAAATTACCCTATCGTCACCCTATCGTCCGCGTTCCTGCCGTTTCCAGCATCTTATCCAGCCCTGAAACAAACGGCTCACCGCGAAAATTCACCACATTATTATACTGATTTGCACAAATTGCCAGTGTTTTATCACACCCCTGCGTCATGGTGTAACCATCACCCACGGCAATTGCATAAGGCATCGGCAACACGAGCGTAATCTTCCCGCCGCTTGCAAATTCCTTCACCTCCATGCTTAAACCAGCGTTCGCACCGCTGGTGAAGAATATTTTTCCGAAGTCATACAGCCCGCCCGCCTCTGTGCGGCTGCTATCGGTGAATTCCTGCGTGCTGGCAATCGAAGTTGCCGCTCCGCTTACTGTGTATGTTGCCGCGTTTATTTTGCACCGAGCATCGCCGAAGCTAGCGCGGCAAGACGGCGAAAATAGCTCGCCAATCGTCTGTGATAATCGCTGCGAAAGCCCCCTTACCTCCGCCACAAATTGCTGCTTGGCGAGCGCAACCTCGCCCAACCATCCGCGCCGAAGTTTCAGCTTTCCCGCCGAAATATCCTGATAATTCACCATGAAAATTTCAATTTCGGCAAAGTCATATTTCCCCGCCATGATGTCCGCTTCGGTTATATTCCCCGCGTCCAACATCCCCTCAATATCAAGATTATCAACGGAAAGCGATGCCGTGTTTTTTATCGCGCTGGGTGTAAAGCCGCTAGCGGCTTTATAAGTCACGCCGTCCACGATTATATCCGCGTCATGCTCGGTAAAGCCCAGCACAACCGCGTCGCGGCGCACAAGCTTCCAACAAGTCGCAAGAGTAGTCACCTCGCCCGCAATATGCGTGGCAAGGGCAGTTGAAATAGTTTTCATGATTTTTTCTTTCTGTCATCCTGCGGGATGCGAAGCATCAGCGCAGGATCTTGGTTATGCTCTGCTAATGCGCTATCCAAACAGCAAAAACTCATAGTTTCTTGCGCCATGCATTATGTGGATAACTTCTATAATTTCGCTGTTTGCGCGGTAGAAAATCAAATAATTCTGATAGACTTGGCGACGGATATTATATTCTTCATAGCGCGGAACGAGTGGAAAAGCCAAGGGCATATCGGCAAGGGCAGCACAACAATCAAGCAACTCTTCTATAAAAGAAACCGCTCGTTTTGGGCTGTCTTGCCTGATAAAATCACCAATTTCTTGCAAATCCGCCTTTGCAGTTTGCGTAATTACAACTTTCATAGCCCAAAGCGAGCTTTCATTTCTTCGCGCACTGCATCAAGCGGTTGAACACGACCTGATTTCGCATCCGCCAACCCTTGAGCGATAGAACTATCTAGCAATTTTAGGCGTTGTTCCTGCTCCATCCAACCACGCAAAGCAACGCGGATAACTTCGCTATTAGAGCCATAAATCCCCGAACTAACCTTGTCACGGATGATACAAACCATTTCTTTAGGCAGAGTTATTGATAATTTTTCAGCAGTTTGCATGATTTTTTACATGTCTTTATTTAAGATTAGTAGTATTTAATACTACCAAATTTTCTTTTTGCCGTCTAGCGCAAAATTGTCACAAAATCTTCATAATTATTTAAGATTTTTTGTGATATATTAACCAAATTAACGCTGTGGTTGGCGGTTTTGAAGAAACGAATAAGGAGGATTGGGAATGAATAACATTGATATGACAGAATCCAACAAAAGGGTTCGTGAAATACTGTATGGAGAGAAAGGTGAATCACCAGATAGCACTGGCGTTCCAATTGATTTTACTGCTTCAAATCAGATTGTTAAAGCAATTTTGGATGCAGAGAGACACAAAGAGCTTACAAAAGAAGTCGCAGATAATCTTGCTAAAGAATTACTTGAAAATCCTAAAAAAGGAATTCCACAACAGGAATTTATATCTGGACAACTACAACCGCCTCAATTCAAACAAGCACCACCGCCTCCACCTGCTGGCGGTAGAACAACCCCATAAACAAAAATCCCCTGCGGTGTTCTGTGCTGACGCATAGCGCACCGCTGGATTTTTTCTAAACCCGCACCTCCGCAATTGGTATATCGCTCCAGCTATTTTGGCGGATAGAACACACCAATAATCATAAATGGGTTTTTGCTGCGGCGAATATGCCAATATTTATTTGTGCCAAGCAGCAGATAAACATCTTTTTTGCTCATATTATGCAGATACTTTTCTCTTAATACACTAGCTATTTTGCGAGTGTTTTTTCCATGTAACCGAATAAGCTTGCGGCAAAGCTGGTATAATTCCCAATCCAATATCTGTAATTTACTACGCTTGCCACATCTATCCACAAATTTGTAGTAAAATTTGAATGGTATAGCCTCTATAAGATTCACGCATTTATTTTTTACATGCGGTTTTTTCTCAACCGAAAAGCCAATTATACGCTTCGGTTTGAAGGTCGCCAGTGAAGTGAAGGTTTTAGTATCCCGCGCCTCGTGAATTAGCGTATCCAGATTATTATAAACCTTGCTTAAAACGATTTTTTTGCGCTCCTCCCAAGCATCTTTGGTATCCACAATATCCTGTAGCTCTATATCACCTGCCAATTTATAGCTTTCTGGTCGCGGGTCTTTTTTGTCTTTTATAATATCCGCTTCAATCCATTGATATTTCTTGAACTTTTTATCACTACCCATAGCACGATAAGGCACTGGATAAATGCGTATCCATTTCCCATTCTCAAGCAATCCTGCTGTGCATACTGTTTCTGTGTATTTTATTGAAACTTGCGTATAAGTTTTCACCGCTACAAGAATTTTTTCTCGTTTAACTTGTGGTTCTTGGAATGTTTGCATGGTTGTAAATGCTCAATTTTATAATTAAATCCACCTCGCGCTTTTAGCGCGTTTGCGACTCGGCTGCGGTGACAGTGATTATGATCAGCTTCAAAACAGGTAATGGCAATGCACCGTTTTTTCTCCAGCAAACTTTGAAGTTTTGCCAATTCGTTCTGGCTATTTTTTAAGGTTGTTTGCTCATACTCAACGAATAAATCAGCATAATCTTGTTCGTAATTTAATTCTTTGCGTTTTTCGGAAATTATTCCAAGCTCTGGCAAATGGATATATTCAATACCCACAAGTCCCAAATTTTCGCGGAGTTCAGTTTTGGAAAAGCCATATTTCTGGCTATAGGCATTTTTGCGTACATCCACCAACAAGCGCACCTTATTTTGCAGCAGCAAATTTATATAGGCTTCAGGACTTAAGCCTTCATAGCCTATCGTGTAAAATATTATTTCATCAGCTTCTAAAAAACTAGGATTTTCGTCATATATAATGGACTTTTCTAAGTCCTCGTCACTTGCTTGGAAAAATTTATTTCTCAAATCTTGCAATGCCATTTTTTCAAAAAAATCAAGCTCAACAGCAAAGCGTTTTTCTGTTTGCGTCAAAATCCAATCATCTGATCTTTCTAATAATTTATTTTTTATCAGTGACTTTTTATCTTCGCCAGCTTGCAGAGAATAAGGGCTTTTCCCCAAATGGATAAATTCATAATAATCACCATTTTTTACAAACTCTGTGCAATATAAACATAATAGCCTTTGCATCCGAAAATCTGATAAATTTCCGCCCATTTCTTGCAGCACACTAAGCAATATTTTTGTTCGTTTATTGAGTTTCATAACTTTCATTGTGTAACACTAAACCCTAGCCTCATCCATCTGCTGATAACGACTAACCTTAACGCTTGCGCTACGCAGTCTTGCCTGAGCTGCGTCATATCCCGCCTGCATTTTGAGCAGCAAATCCATGCTCACACCAAAGGCTTTCTCAAGGCGAAGTGCCATTTCCGAAGAAACTGAGGATTTACCACGCGCAACATCCGAAAGAGTAGCACGGCGAACGCCCAAAATCTCCGCTGCCTTGGTTATGGTCAGCCCCAAAGCCTCAATAATATCTTCCTTAATCATTTCACCGGGATGCGGTGGGTTTTTCATGGTCATAATTTTATTCCTCTAATGGTAATCCTCAAAATTCAAATCAGTGATAAAACTTCCTTGCACGGAAAAAGTAATCCGCCAATTTGCGGTAACTGAAAGGCTATAATCACCAGAACGACTACCTTTCAGCTGATGCAACTTCCACGCGGGGATTGTTTTTATTTGCTCTAAATCATCCGCATATTCAAGTGCTGCTAATATCCGCTTAATCTTTGCCGCCGAAGATGCAGGAACGCCCCTTGCGTCATCATCCTCATAAAGCAAGCGCAAACCTTTATGGCGAATTTTTCCGATAATCATGCTTTCATTGTACGGCAATAGAGTACGAATGTCAATACAAAATCCAAATCCTGAAAATTGTCACGAAATCTTCATATTTCTTTACCGTTTTTTGTGATATATTAACCAAACTAACGCTGTGGTTAGCGTTAGCATTATTAAACTCAATGAAAGAAGCAATTATGGGATGCGCTGGCGAAGTTCCGCAAAAAAATACCTATATACAAATTGATAATCATGTTACTAATGGTGTTTTTTACAATGTTGTAAAGCAGCATGGTAGAGATTTAGCTGCCGTTGGCGTTCATCATGTTGTTATTGAACACACAGAAAACCAAGAAATGGGAGACACTATACAGATTAGGGCATACGATGGTGCTTCAAAGCAAAATGCTAACTTTAATGCCGAACTGATAGAAATAGCCGAAGATTTGAATGCTTCTAATCTAGGAGAAATAAATGTATACGCTATAAAAAGATGCCCTGGTTCCCCTGTTTATGTGAATGTTGCCCCTCTTAAACGCTAGCTTGCAAAAAATTTTGCGTCTAAAATTTGCAATCCTTCTAATTTTAATATAACAAACTAAAAACTGTGCAATACCTCACATTTCACAGGATTTTTACTAAACCCGCACCTCAACAATTGGTATATCAATCCAGCTATTAACGCCATAAGCATCCAGCGTTGCCGACAGGCGGTCGGTGTCAAAGCGGGCGGGGACATCAAACTCAAAATCGGCGGTGATGCTCGCGCCATTTGCGGGTGCGGCGACAAAAGTGATTTTGCCGTTTGTGCTATCCAGCGCGTAGGCCGCGCCAGCTTGCAGAACACCCGCCGCATAAACAGCAAGCGTGCCAACCACTGGCTTGGCAATCGTGCGGGTTTCGGTGATGCCGCCGCTGGTGTAAGTTTTTACCAACTGAAAAATCTTGTTTGTGCCGTTGCCTGTGCCGATAACCTGCGCCACCGCTTTATAATCGCTCCAATCTTTGAAACGAAAGCCCTCCGCCCGTCCTTTGCGAGCGCGGAAAAAAGCGATGAGCGCGTCAAGCTGGACTTTCGTTTTCACGCCATGCGCAACATTATATTTCGCCCGCGCCTGCGCCCAGTTGATGTTGCGCTGTTCGTGTCCACCATTTGTAATCACAATATCGGTTGAATATTCTGGCCCTCCGCTTGAACCATAGGCAATATCCGAGGGAAAGGCGACTTCTATGAATGCCATATTTTTTACCCCTTAAATAGATGAATAGATAATTGGATTATCGGATGATCAAGGGTGAGTGACTGGATATTTTTACTTAATCATCCAATCATCTAATCATCCCAGCATCCGCAACGCGCATTGGTGTAGCAGGTGCTTCTGCACCTTGGCTATTCGCCGCCGTGCGCATATTGCTAACAGGCGGCAAGGCATACATCCCCGCACCACTCCTTAATATATCCTTGGGATTCAGTCGCCCGCTATTGATAAGCTCGGCATATTGCTGCGCCACTGGTTTGGTTGGGTCATAATCGTCAGGCGGCATCAGCGTCTGTGCGCGAATGGCATTGTCAATCGTCGGGTTGTGCATCATGGTGGTGAGCTTGGACATATTCTTTTCCTCGCCCATTGCTTCATGAAAATATTTTGTGCCTGTATATTTATCCAGAATTTTATCCGTTCGCTCGCCAGCTTTGCCCGATAGATTGCCAGCAAGCGCGGCGAACACCAGCTCTGGCGGCACAGGCTGCCCGCTTTCATGCAGCTTGATAATCTGCTCATTGATAAGCAGCGGGTCTTGCGCTTGATCTTTGATAAAACCGTCATAGACAGTGCTGGCGATTATGCCGCCGCCAACCAGCCCAATAAAACCACCAATCGCCGCCCCACCAATTGAGCCAAAAAATGGAATAGGAATAGCAAATGTCCCCAGCAATCCGCCAATAATCGGGCCGATGAGTAAGCCAAGCAGCGCACCACCGCCAACAACGATAGCCGACTCCAACATGCTGCCTTTCCAGCGGTCGTCCAGCTCATTCAGCTTAGCACGAACCGCTGGATTATCCTTGGCGCGGCGCATATCGCCGTCACTAAACAATCTCGCAATTTTTTGGCGTTCTTTTCCCGCCTCAAGCTCACCAGCAACACCGCTAACCGCAACATTGGCTGCTCCGAATATAGGATTATTGGCGGCAAAGCCTGTTGCAACTTGGGCGACATTCGCAAAGTCCGCAGCGTCCAACACACCAAGATTACCAGCTGCAACTTTAGCTAGTGTCCCGCGTTCGTCAATTTCTGCATTTTGTGCTTCTCTGACCATATCATTCTATGTAATCTGCGCTTGGCTAAGAGCGTTATTCGCCGCTTGCTGCGCTATATATTTCGCCGTGTTGTCACCAAGAATATCGCGCTCTTTTTGCGCCAAATTTCCAAGCGGTCTTTGGTTTTGTGGTTTTTCCAGAGCTGCCACATGTGATTTTTGCTGCGCCTGCGCCGCGAGTTCTGGCTGTTCGGGCTGTGCGATTTTTGCCGCTTCATTAGCCGCTATTATCGCCTGCACCCGCCTCATAACCGCGCCATTTTCAATTTCGCGCATCACCAGCGCAGGGCTAGCATTTTCGCCAGCATATTGCTCGGCAAGTGCCATCATGAACGGATTATTTTCACCCCTCGCCGCCAATTCTTTACTCGCCACTCCAATTAATTTTGCATAAGCATCCGCAGGAAGTTGCTGCCCAGCCTTGAAGGCTTTATCCATTTCGCTATAGGTTGGCAATGCGCCTTCACCGACTAAAACGCTAGCACCGATACCAATCCCCAGCTGCACAGCCATCATAGGCATAGACATTCCACCCTTGGCTAGAGATTTTATTGCCACGCCAAGAGAAAGCCCACTAGAAGCTTCCGTTGCAAAAAGCCCCTTGAATAATTGCGCCCGCTCCGCCTTAACCACCTCGGGAACATTGCCTGTCAAAATATCCCAAGCAGAAGTTTTTTGCCCTGTAATCTCCGCTGCCATTCTTTTTAACTGGGAAAGACCGCTAAAGAAACCAACCCCACCCGCAGCCATGCCCAATGCCGAGCCTGCGACCCAAGCCCCGTCCACGACGCCTTGTGCGCCCTTTGTATTTGCTAAGTTGGTTGGCATTTCCTCAAAAGCAGCTGCAGCAGATTTCAGCTTAAATTTGGACAATAAATTCCCAGTTGCGCTAGAAACTTTGGTGAATCCACGCCCGATAGCCGCCCCAACACGATTTTGTCCAAAATTTTCAGCAAGCGTCTTTTCTGAGAATGATTTGACACCACCTTGTAATTTTTCGCCAACACTGGCTACTGCATTAATACCCGTTTTATTACCAGCCCATGCCACAGCACCAGCACCAGCACCAATAACAGCGGGCGCGAATTGCACAGTCAGCATAGGCTTAATACCAAGTGCGCCATCAGCAGTTTCAATTACATTTTCTGCTACATGCTCTACGGCTTCCTCTACTATGTCTATAGTATCAAATCGGTCATCATTAGCAGCTGGTTTTTTGGTGCTAGCTGGGAAAGTTTTCCGCACATCATCCGCGCCAATTGGGGCTTTTCCAGCCCCCCCTGCCTTTCCTCCCTTAATTGCTGATAATTTAGCCATAACCAAAAAACCTATATAAATCCTGTTCTCATACCCGCATTATACCTTGTTTTTCACACCATCCCCACCAGTTTTTTGTGAAAATTTTGTGACAGTTTTATTGCAACCTCGCCTCCGAGCCTTGTGAGCTGTGATGCGAATGATTCTTATTACGATGTAATTTTTCTGTGTTTAGCAAATCCTGCTCGTCACCGCGCTCTGCTATAATTTCCGCAGGTTTTTTAACAGGCGGCTTCGCCGCAATTTTCGCCGTCCAGAAATTTTTTGGTTTTTCCTGCCCAGCTATTTGCTCTTCTAAAATAACCTTACGAATTGTGGAAACCACAATATTGTTTTTATCATCCTTACTACCTTCAATGATTTTTCTTATGTCTTTTTCTTCGCCTTTTTCAATTTTTTCGCTAGCCTCCTTCAACGCGGAAATCTGCTCTTTAGAAAGCTCCAGTTTTTCTAATTTCTCTTCAGGTTCTTGCGCGATAATCAGAATCTCTTTTTTTGCAAATTCATAGAGCTGATCATGCCCCATTCTTTGCTCTGCCTTTGCCTCTTCTGGCTTGAACCCCATATTAATTAAAACATCATATGGCAATAAAGCAGCGACCATTGCTCGTTCACGCCCTTTTAATTCTTTGAAATTATCCTTCAAAACCGCAACTATTTGCTCTGGTGCTTTGAAATCGGCGAGCATATCTTCAAATGAAGTTTTATCACGCCCAGCAAAAACACTGCGCTGCCTATCTATTATTTGCTCCAGCTCTTCTTCGGAAACAAAGCGACGATGGTTCATCACCTGCCCATCACCAACCAGATTAACCAGCGCAAGTGGCGAAAGCTCTCCATCAGAAATAACTTTTGCAATCCGCTTTGCCAATGGCTCAAATTTAGCGACAAGCACTGGCCCAATATGCGCCCGCCCGCGATCTTTTTCATTCGCTTGGAAAATATCAATAATTTGCTTGGTAATATTCGTCCCTTCACGAATGTCACCATTGTCAAATTTCGCCTGTAATTTAATTATCTGCTCATACGCTGTAAGCTCTTTGCTGGCTTCAGAAACTTCTTTTTTTAATTTGCTCTTAAGAGACTGTGTCAACACCGCAGCGGCGTTAATACCCAGCATCTTCATTTCTAAATTAGTTTCTTTTGCCTTTTCGCCAGTTTTTCCAGCAGCCTCCGCTTTTAATTTTTCTCTTGCTTCAAGCTTTCTCTTTCTTTCAACTTCTGCCCAAGCAGATTCAGCATCTTTATATTTTTTGCTCTCTGTGTCATCCCCAGCGTGTTTCCTAAAAAAAGCTGATTTTTCTTTTTCAAGCTCTTTATTTAATTTAATTAAATCCTCCGCCTCTTTAGAATGCGAGCCGATTTTATTACCTGCCAACTCTTGCTTCACCTTAAATTCAGTGTTTTTTTCCGCAGCTAGCTCTTTGTGGCTGCCATAGGCATAAGCAGCGTTCACCGCAACAGTTGGTAATTCCGCCATAGCACGGCTTAAACCATCTGAAAAAATCTTATTGCTGCGCTCCAGTGCTGTCTGAATCACTTCGTTATGTTTATAATCGCTGTTGGTGGCGATTACATCTTCAAGAGACCTATAAATTTCCGTGCGCTTTTTATTACGAAGACGAACAGCCTGCCCGATTTCAGAAATAGGCTGCAAACCAATCAGCAAACCGCTAACTATTGCTGCCCCTGCCAGCCCCGCATTATGCCCCGCCTCTTTTGAAGCATTAATCTTAAATTCTTCAATTACCCGTTCGGCTATCTTTTTTGAATTTTCATAGACGCCTTTTTTCAAGAAATCATTGATGAATTGCGGGGCAACACTGGCAAAATATTGGAAAAATGGCAGCATCTCCTCGGATACTTCCATCCCCATCCAATAGTGATGTGATTGACCTTTATCGTCTTTCTCGACAGTTACATTGGTGCTTGCCACCAAATTTTTCATTGATTCAGCTTGTGTCTTGGCAAAGTTTTTCTCTGCCTGCTCCGCCGTGATTGGTGAAGCTGGTGCAGGAAACCCTGTATTGTTATAATTACCAGACATAAAAACTTCAAAGTTCTACGAGTTGCCAAAATATTAGGAGAAGATAGCGGGAATGCCACTACCCTCTCAGCTTTAATATAGCAAACCCTACGCCCTCTAACTATCGGTTTTTTGTTACAATTTCGTGACAATGGCGGGTTTTCTACAAATTCCGTTGATTAGCTCGCAAAATCGCCGCCGCCAGCTCGGCGACCATCTGCGCTTGGCTCAACAATAGATTGTTTTTGCTTGATTTTTTGCCAGAGATACCACCACTCACTGTGGTCATAATCGGTGTTTGCTGGCTTCTATTGGCTGGCATGGCGGCAATCCGCGCCAATAAACCAGCCTCCAGCCCATCCTTTGGCAATATATTTTGTTGTTTATTATCAGCCACTTGCAATAATTGCTGAAAAATCCCTTCCAGCCGCGCCAACCGCGCCTCCAGAGAATTTGCTGATATGGCGTTTTTAGACTTTGTAATATCTAGATTCATTTGCTATAATCCCCTAATTAACTCTATTTTTGAAAAACACTAACAATATGAATTAAATATGAATTTTAAGATCCATTTGGTTATTCTCTCGGTAATTCTTGCCGCTTCCTATTTCGCCTATACGATCCTTAACGCGCCGCCTCCGCCTGTTGCCGTCCAGACTGCTGCGCCGATTTCGCCATATTATATCACTGTAATTCGCGCTAGCTGGGGGCTGAATTGCCTAGAAAAGGCAAATAATTATAGTGAAAACACTTCACCGCAGCCCTACGCCGATAATTCCACGCCAATAAAAGAGGATAATGTTCTGCTGCGCGTTTCCGCCATTTGCAACGGAAAGCCCACTTGCCAAATTCCCCTTAATAGCAATGCGCTAGGGGCTGACCCGATGCCCAATTGTTCAAAAACTCTTCAAGTTGATTATCGTTGTTTTGCCGTTGACCGCCTGCGGATTGGCAAAGCCGATAGCGGCGTACTTGGCATTGATTGCGAAACTCCGTTTAAGGAACAGCGGTAAGCATGGCTAAAACACCGCCCGCAAAACCCCTGACTTTATTTATTATATTGGCGGTTTTTGTTGGTGTTATTGTTTTTTATGAAGCGCAACTGCGTGGTTTGCGTTCGCAAGTAAAATCCCTGCAAGAAGCTATGGAAACCGTGAAAAAACTGCCGTCCGTGCCGCAGCAATCACAGCCAGCAAAAGAACCCGAACAAGCCTATTACCCGCCAGTGATTAATGCAGCGAACAACAATAAAAACACCATTCAATCCGTATTTTCCGATGAGCAATCCGCAAGCGACACTGAAAGCGGAATAGACAAAATCAAAACCCGCTATGAAGAATTGCTAGTGACTTATTTATTCCTGAAAAAATGTGGCAAAACGGATGCCACAGACTATCAGCAAATCATGTCTGCCTTACAAAAAGATATAGTTCGTTTGCGCGCGCCAATTCGCTTGCAATATGATATTTTAACCGCTGCCAAAGGCTCTTACGAAGGGCTATATTCACGCAGCGACTGCGCTCCGTCAGCGGTTGCAAGCACAGCTCTGCAATACGGCGCATATATCAAGAGTCTTGCAAAATAATCCGTAGGCGTAATAATCCATGATAGGTTATACTGTCATTTGCCAGCTCTATATTGCTGCTAGTAACGCGCATAGATACTAGGGTTTTTCCCGTAACCGCGATATTCCCATTATGCAGCAAACCATAAACCATATCCATAATATCGGCGGCTTGTTTATGCCCTGCCTGCCTGCTCCAGATATGTAGGTTTAGTTGATAATCCGCCACCGCCTTCGCCAGATTAGAGGCATCGCCAACCGCCACATCCCCAATAACGAGATAAGGAAAATCAGTGCCTTGCGGAACGAAGTCAAACACCCCGCTAACCACCGCCATCAGCGGCACACTACCCACTAATTTCTCATAAATTGCTTTTTGTAAATTATAATAATTCAAGTTTGCCATATATTACCCTTTTGTTTGACACTCAATTGTCACCATATTGTCATAAAACATTCACAAAAATATCCATGAAACCCAACGCATATTTTGCTAATATGGGTGAATGGAAACGCTATTTGACATACCCAGAGCGAATGACCACCAAGACAACGCACGGCGTGCCTTTGAACAATTTTTTGTGAGTTATCAACCCATGCTAAAACAAGCGGAAGATTATTTGGATGAAGTTATTGAAAAAACCGACCCTATTTATGGCGTTGCTTATGTGCCATGGAAAAACGCCCTGCATGACCTTCTGACAGGCGCATATCTGATTATTAAAAAAATTCCACTCCCAGACAAAGAGGCTTTTATGGATGCTTTATGTATGTTCAGCTTTGACAGCACGATTGAATTCTTGCGTGATTTATTCACGCTTTGCCAATTGCAGCTAAAAAAAGATTGGGAGAAGGAATTCCGCGAACATATAGACCGCCTGCTCTTTGCCATCTCCACCATCAACCAACAACATCAATACGCCACTGTGCCAGTTCGTTGAGGTTTTGGTGGTCGGTAGTGGATACAGTGCGAACTGTTCGGACAAAATTATCGAAGAAATCAAACGCGCCAGCAAGTTGTTCGATTCCGTTATGCTCCCGTAGCTACACCGTTAGAGAAACACGATCTATCATAAGTCAAGCCCCGCACGAGGCGTACTTTCATTTCTTCAAAATTGAACTGCCATATCAGTTCTCCCCTGCTGTTACATGAGGCTCTATTCAATGGATTAAGTTGATAATGCGTATCCTCAAGAGTCAACACATAAACAAATGCTTCCTCCATTTCATAATGATCATCGAAAACCTTAGGTAGCATTGCGATATTATAGGTTTGGGTAGTCCGATTTTTTATGGCTTCCACGCTAGGATAGGCAAGAGCCAGCTGCGGTAAAGTTTCTTCATACATTTTAACGGGGCTGATTAGCATATGGTTTCCGATGGCAATAGTGACATTGTACTCATCGTCGTTGGATACAATTTTTGTAAGCTCACTGTGCAAAAAATCATGAACGCATTGTTGCGCCCTAGTCATCTCACTCGGTATATATTCGCCACGCTTAAAACCAAGAGGCATAACAATAGGGTCTTTACTACTCTCTTTGCGTTTGAATTTAGTAATGGTAAAACATTCTTCAAGCTTAATAGCTAATTCGTTGATAGTCCCAAGCTCGCACAAAGCAGCATATAAAATGCTTTGTCCAACTGCGTTGAGTCTTCCCTTTTCTTTTACCAAATGTTCTGGTGGATAAATTAGTTCCGATACATTCTCAAACAGCCGATGATCATCGTTTTTCCTTGAGCGATAGATGGCTGGATTTTTTAACCCAACGGCTACCCCAACAGAATTCTTCATTATACTATTAATTAGAGGAAAGCATTTATCATCAGGCAGCTGATCAGCGCATGTCTTCTTTAATAGATCGATTTTTCTTTTAACATCGAAGTAGTCAGCGCGAAACCTAGCCATAAAAATCTCTGATTTAATACCACTCACTCTAAGATATAGTAGTTTATCCACCTGCTAGCAATATTAATCAAGCTTCCCAAACATGACTGTGACCGTCAATTCTAAGCCAATATCTAGAAATCCAGTCCTCTTTGGTCACACCGCAGCATGGCTGAAATCGAACTCCCCACGGCTGGCAGTGGGAGTGAGGCTTGGCGGGGTTGGTGGATGTTTGGTAAGTTATGGTGGAGCATAGCGGAGTCGAAC
>SXGU01006582.1_pt1 | contig 15598 bp, 14 predicted proteins | sample 3174531 | NCBI WGS metagenome assembly SXGU01 (sample SAMN11356863, study PRJNA531348) | freshwater metagenome | isolation source: freshwater sample F1-140 | place: China: Fuxian Lake, Yuxi | collected 2017-12-25
CAGGCCGTGCGCGCGCGGGAAGCTGCCTTCGCCCCATGAGCGCAGGAACCTGCCGTCGCGGTCGAACACCATCATCGGGTGCTCGCCCCGATTGAAGCAGTAGACGTTGTCCTTCGAGTCCACCGCCACCGCGGCGACGTCCTTGAACTCCCAGCCCTCGGGCAGTTGCGCCCAGTCTTCGACCACCTTGTAGCGGTGTTCGCCGCTGCCCAGTATCGCGCCCATGCGTTTCCCCTCGTACGAGTCTTCGCCGAGCCTAGCATGGCGCTCGCGCGCGGGCGTAGAATCGTCCGCGACAGGAGGGGGCGAACATGGACCGACAGTTCCACGCACTTCCGATTCACGAGCTGGGCCCGGGTGCGGGTTTGCGCCGGCCCACCCAGGGTGCGCCCGGCCCCGCGACGCTGGAATCGCCGGCGCGGGAGGTCATGACCGACCTCACGCGGGCGACGCCTGCGACCATCCGCCCGCAGGCACCGGTGGACGCGGCCAACCAGTTCATGATCGCGCGCGGCGTGCGGCTGCTGCTGGTGGTGGATGACCGGGAGAACGTGCTGGGCCTGCTCACGGCGACGGACATTCTCGGCGAGAAGAGCCTGCGCGTGTCCATGGAACTCGGCCGCAAGCACGGCGAGCTGACCGTCGCCGACATCATGACCGGGTCCGAGCATGTCGAAGTGCTCGCCTTCGCCGACGTCGATGGCGCGCGCGTCGGCCACGTCGTCGAGACCCTGCGCCGCGCCGGCCGCCAGCACGCGCTGGTGATCGAACAGGAGGTGACGCCGGCGAAGCTGTCCATCGACCCGCCGGTGAAGCGTTCCATCGTGCGCGGCATCTTCTCGATCTCGCAGATCGCGCGCCAGCTCGGCGTCACGCTGCAGACCGGAGGCGAGGTCGCGCGCACTTTCGCCGAGATCGAGTCCGCGATCGCGCGCTGACCTTGCATAATGTGCGCCTGCCAGATTCCGGAGCCCATGCAATGCCCGCCGCCTTGATCCGCCGCACCTGCCTTGCCGTCGTCCTCGCCGCACTCAGCGGGGCATTCAGTGTCCCGGCCTTCGCGCAACCGCAGAAAGCGCCGTCCACCTACGAGCCCAGGTCGGGGCAGGAGGGCAAGGACGTGGTCTGGGTGCCGACTCCGCAGGTGGTGGTCGACAGGATGCTCGACATGGCCAAAGTGACGCCGAGCGATTTCGTCATGGACCTCGGCTCGGGCGACGGCCGCACGGTGATCACCGCAGCCAGGCGCGGCGCCCGCGCACTCGGCATCGAGTACAACGCCGACATGGTGGAACTGTCCAAGCGCGCCGCCGAGAAGGAGGGCGTCAGCGGCAAGGCGAGCTTCGCGAAGGCCGACCTTTTCGAGACCGACTTCTCCAGGGCCAGCGTGATCACCATGTTCCTGCTGCCGGACATCAACCTCAAGCTGCGCCCGAAGATCCTCGCGCTCAAGCCGGGCACCCGCATTGTCTCCAATACCTTCACCATGGGCGAGTGGCAGGCGGACGAAACCGCCACCTTGTCTGCCGATGTCGGTTGCACCTCCTCCTGGTGTACCGCGCTCCTCTGGATCGTCCCGGCCCGCGTCGCCGGCACGCACAAGCTGCCGCAGGGCGAACTGGTCCTCAAGCAGGACTTCCAGGCGCTCTCGGGAACGCTGACGACCGAGGGCAAGACCTACGTCCTGGAGGGCAAGGTGCGCGGCGAGGAAGTCGCCTTCAGCGCCGGCGGCCGCGAGTACCGCGGCAGGATGGTCGGCAAGCGCCTCGAACTGCGCTGATTCGCCGCCGGGCGGCTCGCGGAGTAAAGTCACGGGGCGATGGCAAGCAAGGGCGCATACATATTGGTGGTGGAAGACGAGGCCGCGGTGCGGCGCAACCTGGTGCGCTTCCTGACCCTCGAAGGCTACGAGGTGCGCGAGGCCGCCAACGGCGAGCAGGCGATCGAAGTCGCGATGCGCGCGCCGCCCGACCTCGTGCTGTGCGACCTGCTGATGCCGGGCGCAGACGGCTTTTCCGTGCTCGCGCGCCTGCGCGCGGAACCGCGCACGGCCGCGACGCCGTTCATCTTCCTCAGCGCCAACGCGGAGCCGCGCAATACGCAGACCGGATTCCTGCTCGGCGCCAATGAATACCTCACCAAGCCGGTGGACCTCGACGTGCTCGCCGTCGCGATCGCCAGGCGGCTTGCGGAGGCCGGCGGGCCCTGACAGGGTTGTCCTCCCGGTCGACGCCGGGTTGTCAGGCGCACGGCAGGGTGACCGTGAAGCGCGTGCCCTTGCCGAGCTCGCTCTCGACCTCGATCGCGCCGCCGTGCAGGTCGACGCAGCGCCTGACAATGGCGAGCCCGAGGCCGGTTCCCGAGATCGCACCGACGTTGCCGGCGCGGTAGAACGCCTCGTACAGGTTCGGCAGGTCTTCCTCCGGCATGCCGATGCCCGCGTCCGATACCGTGAAGCGCGCGCGGCCGTTCACCGCGCGCACCGATAGCGTGACGGTCCCGCCGTCGGGCGAATACTTCACCGCGTTGGCGAGCAGGTTGTCGAGGATGTGCCGCAGCAGCACCGCATCGAGGTTCACTTCCTCGTCGGCGCCGGACGCATCCAGCGCCACGTCGTGGCGCACACCCTGCCTGGCGGATGCCTCGGCGGCGGCGCGCGCGTCCGCAACGAGGCGCTCGCACGTCGCCGCCAGCCTCACGGGCGCGGGACTGAATTGCAGGCGCTCCGACTCCGCCTTGCCGATGAACAGGATGCCCTCGAGCATCGCCGTCATCCGCTTGACCGCGGTCTCGATGGAGTCGTAGAGTTCGCCGCGCTCGTTTTCCGGCAGGCGCCCGCCGTAGCGGCGCAGGAGCTGGCTCGAAGACAGGATCGTCGCCAGCGGCGTGCGGAACTCGTGCGAGGTCATCGACACGAAGCGCGACTTCAGCTCGTTCAGTTCGCGCTGCTTGTCGAGCGCGGCCCGGATGTCCTCCTCGGCCTGCTTGCGCGCGGAAATGTCGACGAAGGTCCAGATGACGCCCTTCACGGGGTCGCCCGGATCCACCGCAGCGCCGTGCAGCTCGGCCCAGAACAGCCTGCCGTCGCGTCGCCGGACTTGCCACTCGGTGCTGAACGGGCGGCCGGTGGTGAACGCGAGGTCGGCGATTTCCCCGAATCGGCGCCCGTCGCCATCGTCGGGGAAGTGCGCCTGCAGCGGTTCGCCGATCAGCTCATCGGGTTCGCAGCCGAGCATCGCGGCGAGGCGGCGGTTGACCCACCGATGCCGCCGCTCCACCGAAAACGTGATGCCGACGAGGGCGCTCTGCAGGATCGCCTCGCGCTCGGAGTTCGAACGCTGCAGTTGTTCCTCGAGGCGCTTCCTGCGGTCGATGTCGCGCACCACCCAAACGGTGCCCTGCGAGAGATCGCGCGCGTTGATCGCCTTGCCGGAGAGCAGCACCCAGAACAGCGTGCCGTCGTCGCGCCGCATCTGCAGTTCGGTTTCGTATGCCTTGCCGGCGAGCACGGCGCCGGCGACGGCGGTGCCGGTGGCGATGTAGGACTCGCGCGTGGCGTAGCTTGCCTCGAGCGACTGTCCGTAGCGCGCGGCGAGGGGGGCGCCGAAGATCTGGCCCATCGCCTGGTTGGCCCACTTCAGCCGGCCGTCGGGCGTCAGGAAGGCGATGCCGACGACCGAGTTCTCGAGGATCAGCTCGCGCTCCGCGAGGCTGCGCTTGAGTTCGTCTTCGAGGCGCAGGCGCTCGCCGATGTCCTGCACGAAGCCGAGCGTGGCGCGGCGGCCTTCCCATTCCACCTGCACGGAACTGACGTCCATGGAAAGCGTCGAGCCGTCGTCGCGCAGGATGCGGTAGGTGACGTTCAAGGTGTCGCCGGTCGGCCGCGACACGGCGTCGCGCGCGAGCGCGGTCATGCGCTCGCGGTCGTCCGGGTGCACGCGATCGAGGATCGACCTGCGCGACAGCAGGTCCTGCGGCGTCGCGCCGACCATGCGGGCGAACTGCGGATTGACGTAGCGCAGGCGGTTGTCCTGCACGATGACCACGCCGATCGGCGCGCCCTCGATGACGCTGCGGTAGCGACTCTCGGAGGCGAGCGCGCGGCGTTCGCTCTCCAGCAGCGCGGTGACGTTGGTGACGGCGCCGCGGTAGCCGAGGAAGCCTCCGGCGGCGTCGAAGCGCGGCACGCCGCTCACGCTCATCCACACCTCGCCGGCGGGCGTTTCGCGCCGCTGCAGCAGGTTGCGGAACGGTTCGCGGCGCGCCAGCGTCTCGAGGTGCGATTTCCACGGTTCCGCGGCGACGTCCACGCCCGCGGCGATCGCGACTTCGGTGCGGGTGCGGCCGAGGTAGTGGCTCGGCGGCCGGGCCACGGCACGCTCCAGCGCGCCGGAGAACCAGGTGTAGCGGTTTTCCGCGTCGGTCTCCCAGAACCAGTCGCTGCTTGCGTTGGCGAAGTCGCGAAAGCGCGCCTCGCTGCCGGCAAGCGCCAGCTCGGCGGTCTTGCGCTCCGTGACGTCGGAGATGAAGGAGAGCGTGGCGCGCTCGCCGTCCCACTCGATCATCACCGCCGAAAGCTGCACCCACTTCGTCTCGCCCGCCTTGGTGAGGACGCGGAACTCGTAGCGCGGCTCGACCGCCTCGCCGCGCAGCCGGCGCACGTGGTGGTCGATGACGCGCGCGCGGTCTTCAGCGTGCACCAGCGGAATGAACTCGGCGCCTTTGGTCTCCGCCGCGTCGTAACCGGTGATGGCCAGTGCCGCGGGGTTGGCGTAGCGGAACCTGCCGTCCTGCGCGACGAGTATGCCGACGCTCGCGTTCTCCAGCACCTGGCGCAGCCGCTCCTCGGCATTCGCGGTCGTGGCGAGCCTGGCGGCAGGGGGAGGGCCGGGTTTCATGGTGGCGTCGGGTGGTGAGCGCGGTTCGGCAATGATTACACGACCTGCGGTGGTGCCGCTGCATCTCGTCAGCCCGCAGGTCTGGGGCTAACATGCACGCCATGAAGATCCTGCTCATCGCTCTCGCCGCCGCGCTGCTGCAAGGCTGCGGCACCGTCCACAACACCATGCGCGATGGCGACGACGAGCGCGTGATCCTGCGCGGCAACGACCCGGTGGCCTATTTCACCGCCGCCGGGCCGGTGAAGGGCGACCCGGCGATCAAGTCCACGTACGACGGCGACGTCTACCGCTTCTCGAGTGCGCAGAACAAGCGCCTGTTCGACGCCGAGCCGAAGAAGTACGCGCCGGCATGGGCGGGCTTCTGCGCCAGTGGCGTGCACTATGCGCTGAAGGCCGCGATCCACGCCGACGTGCACATGATCTACAAGGGGCGCCTGTACCTGTTCGGCAGCGAGCGCAGCCGGGCGAACTGGCTGCTGGATGCGGACGACAACATCCGGCTCGGCGACGAGTACTGGGAGAAGGAGTCGAAGGACGTGCCGTACCGCCTGCAGAACTTCAAGCGGCTGCTGTTCAAGGTGGCGCACTACAAGACCGACGCCCAGCTCGACGCCGAGCGCCTCCGTCGCCATGGCAAGCTGCCGGCCGGCGCGCCGCCGCCCAGGTAGGCGGGCCGCCTTGCGCCGCGTCGTGGTTCTCGCTCTCGCGGCCGCGCTGGCAAGCGGCGCGGCCCAGGCGCAGACGCGCTCCGATACCGCGCGCGAAAAGCGCTGGGCAGAGCAGATCGTTCCCAACCTCGTGGTGGGCGACGCCGTCGAGCTGCGCACCGACGACGGCATCCGATTCCTGGCGCTGTACGCGCCGGCGGCGAAGCCGCGCGGCGCGGTGCTGCTGACCCACGGCCCCGGCCTGCACCCGGATCACGGCGTCACCGGCGAACTGCGCGTGAATCTCGCCGACCGCGGCTACGCGACGCTGTCGCTGCAGATGCCGGTGCTGCCCGCCGAAGTCGACGACGGTTCGGCATACGCCGGGCTCTACCCCGAGGCCGCGCGGCGCATCGCCGCAGGCATGCGCTTCCTGCAGGACAAGGGCGCCGGCCGCATCGCCATCGTGTCGCACGCCATGGGTTCGGGCATGGCCTACGAATACCTGCGCCGGAACCGCGACGCGCCGGTTGCGGCCTGGGCCGCGCTGTCGTTCTACGGCGTGTTCGAGGACATCGCCGGGCGCCCGTTCCCGGTGTTCGACCTGTATGGCGAGGGCGATTACCGCGGCATCCGCGGCCCGGCCGGCGAACGCGCGCAGATCCTGCGCTCGATTCCCGGCTCCCGGCAGCTCGCGGCGCCGGACGGCGGGCGTTTCCTCGCCGACGGCGAGAAGACCGTGCTGCGCGAAGTCGCCGCGTTCCTCGACGCCATCGCGCGCTAGGTGCCAGGGGCGAATCCCCCTCGTGCACCCCCTAGGCCAACGGGCGGCCGAGCCGCTCGATCAGGGCGTTCGTCCACGCGCGCGTGCCGAGGCTGCCGCCGAGGTCGCGCGTGCGCGTCGCGGGATCGCGCAGCAGCGCATCGACCGCTGTCTCGATCGCCCGCTCGGCGGCGCCAAATTCCTTGCGCCCGTGCCGCCGGCCCAGCCAGCCCAGCAGCATTCCGGCCGATAGCACCAGCGACGCCGGGTTGGCGAGGTCCTTGCCGGCGATGTCCGGCGCGGAGCCGTGCTGCGCCTGCGCCATGCAGTGCGCGTCGCCCGCGTTGATGGAGGCCGCGCGGCCGAGGCTGCCGGAGAGCTCGGCGGCCTCGTCGGAGAGGATGTCGCCGTACATGTTGGTAGTCACGATCACGTCGTAGCGCGCGGCGTCGCGCACCAGCAGCGCGGCCATCGAATCGACCAGTTGTTCGTCCAGCGCAACGTCGGGAAACTGCTTCGCCGCGTCGCGAACCTCTCGCAGGAAGAGGCCCTCGGTCACCTTCAGCACGTTCACCTTGTGCACGGCGGTGACCTTGAGCCGGCGCGTGCGCGACAGTTCGAATGCGGCCTGCGCGATGCGGCGCGATGCCGTGGCGCTGATTTTGCGCACCGAGAGCGCGAGATCGGGCGTCGGCATGAACTCGCCGATGCCCTGGTGCATGTTGCGGTCGGCGTAGAAGCCCTCGGTGTTTTCGCGCACGATCACCAGGTCCATCGGCGTGCGGCCCCAGTGCGGCAGCCCTTCGCGCGAGCGGCTCGGGCGGATGTTGGCGTAGAGGTCGAGCGCGATTCGCAGGTCGCCGGAGGGATTGCGCCCGCCGGCGGCGCGCGGGGGATACTCCAGGTGCGAGACCGGCCCGAGCACGATGCCGTCGCTCGCGCGGCAGGCTGCGAGCACCGCGTCCGGGAACGTGTTGCCGTCGCGCGCGAGGCTGGCATGGCCGACCAGGTGCTCTTCGAACGACAGTCCGAGGGCGAGCCTGCCGTCGAGGAATTCGAGCACGCTGCGCGTGGCGGCGCTGATCTCGGGCCCGATGCCGTCGCCGGGCAGCAGGGCGATGCGCATCAGGCGAGCGAATAGCGGTGGAACTTGCGCGCGATCCAGGGCTTGCGGGCCACCGACATCTCGCCCCTGGCGGGCAGCATGACGGTGGTGCAGACCGTGGCGGTGGTCGCGCCGAACACCGCAGGCTTGGGCGGGCGCAGCACCGAGTCGGGCTTGCCGTACTCGTCCGCCAGCGCCTGCTTGATGGCGGCGATGGTGACCTTGCCCTTGCAGCGCCGCATCGCGGCCTCGGTGCGGCGCTGGCGATAGAGGCTGCACACCGTGGCCGGCAGGCCGGTGTCGCGCACCCTGGCGCGGGCCGCGGCGCTGATCCAATGGTTGGCGTGCACCAGCAGGCCGTCCTGCGGCGTGATCCAGAACGCCTCGTCCGGCGCCATCTCCAGGTTGACCGCTTCGCCCTCGGCGGCGGCCAGCATGACGTTGGTGGAGCAGGCGCGCTCGTTGCCGAGCGCGGTGCGCAGCGCGCCGGCGAGGTTCTCCGACTCCAGCAGCTTGCGGCGGATCAGCGCGAGCGGCGTGCGCCCGCCGGTCCTGAAATCGCGGTCGCAGGCGAGGAAATTGCCCGTGAGGCTGACCCCGGCGGCGTTCAGGCCGTGGCGCGCCAGTCCCCCGGCCTCGACGAAGGTGAGGATGTCCGGGCCCTGGTTGCGGCGGATGCGCAGCACGACGCCCGTGTCGGCGCACTGCTCGCGCCAGTCCCAGTTGTGGGCATGCACCAGCTGGCCGTTGGCGGACGCCTCTGGCAGCACGATGACGGCGGTGCAGCCGTCGTCCTTCTCGGGCGCCGCGCCGACCATGTCGCGCGCGCCGAACATCATCTCGGTGCGGCAGTTGACCAGGATGATGTCCTCGAGCTTGAGCCCGGCGCCGTCGGCGATGCCCTGCATTTCCTCCAGGTACGCCGCGTCGAAGGCGCTGACATGCGGCTTGAAGTCGCGCGCCAGCTGCCCGACCTGCGCCGGCTTCACGCCGCGCCGCTCGAGCTCGCCGCGGTAGAGCTCGACGCTGCGCAGCACGCGCCCGGGCACCGCTTTGCCCAGCGTCCTGCCGCGCTCGTAGGGCGAGCCGCTCAGCTCGATCAGGGGGAAATGGGTCTCTTCCATGCGCGCCTCCGCGTCAGATCGGCTTCACCGACAGGTCGCCGCGGTAGGGCGTGACGGCGAGCGTGGGCCGGTGCGGCGCTGCCGGGTCGCCCTCGGCGGGCATGCCGGAAGCGAGCGCCAGCGCGGCAAGCTCCGCGCCCGTCATGAAGCGCACGCCGGGCTGTCCCGCCATGTAGGCGAGCAGCTCCTCCAGCGCGGCGATGCGCGCGGCGCGCGTCGAGCCAATGTCGCCGCGCAGGTGCAGGGTCAGCGGCACCAGGCAGCCCTCGCGATGCAGCGCGTCGAACTCCTCGCGCCAGATCTTCATCACGCGCGCATGGGTGTGACGCGCGGAGAACGGCAACGAATCGTCCAGCGCGTGCACCGTGGGCAGTTCGACGAGCCTGGTCGTGACGCTTGGCGCGATCAGGTACGGGTGGTCGTCATCCTGGAACGAGGAGTCGTAGGCGAAGCCCAGTTCCGCGAGCAGGCGCAGGGTGTCCGGCCCGAGTTCGCCGCCGGCGGCGCGGAAGCCCGTCGGCGACTGGCCGGTGATCTGCGCCAGCGTGTCGCGCGAGCGCAGCAGCGCATCGCGCTCGCGCGCACCGAGCGTGGGAAGCGGCGTGAGGTCGGCGCCCCGGGCGGCGATTTCATGGCCCGCATCGTGCAGCGCCCGCACCGCGTCGGGGTGGCGCAGCGCGTCGCTCGCGGTGACGAACGCGGTGGCGGCGACCTTGCGGCGCTCGAGCATCTTCAGCAGCCGCGGCAGGCCGGCGCGCACGCCGTAGCGGCCGTAGGAGAAGCGCCCGTAAAGGCGGTCCTCGGTGGTGGACTTGAGGTCCAGCACCTCCGCGTCGAAGTTGACCGAGACGAAGACGGCCGAGCGCACGCCGGCGGGCCAGGGAAAGCGTTTCATGCGGTGGTCAGCTCTTCGAGATGCTGCGGGTGCTCGAGGCACCAGCGCGCGAACTGCGCCGAGCTGAAGAACCGCACGCCGACGTGCTGCTTCATGTAGGCGATGGCCTGCTCGAAGATCCAGGTGCGCACCGGCGTGCCCGAGCCCCAGCCCGAGCGCGGGTGTACCGTCAGCACGACGAAGCGGTCGCCCGCGTAGATGGCGTCGAACTCCGACTTCCACTGCGCCAGCACCTCGGAAGGCGGGGTGTAACTGAACTTGAAGAAGGGAAAGTCGTCCAGGCTGTAGGTGTTGTTCGGCAGCTCGACGATGCACTCGTCCTCGCCCTTGCCGAAGCGAAGCCGGTAGGGCAGGTCGTAGTCCTTGTCGCTGGAGTCGTAGAGGTAGCCCATCGCCTTCAGCACGTGCATGGTGTTGGCGGTCTTGCGCCCCGAAGGCGAGCGCCAGCCCTGCACCGGCTTGCCGATCAACTGGCGCAGCATGTCGTCGGTCCGGCGCAGGAGTTGTGTTTCCTCCTCCTCGCCGAGGTCCCAGGCCTCGTGCAGCCAGCCGTGCGCCGCGACTTCGAAGCCGGCGGCGTCGATCGCGCGCACGGTTTCCGGGTGGCATTGCGCGTCGTAGCCCGGCACGAAGAACGTGCAGGGCACGCTCTGGCGCTGCAGCATCTCGATGTGGCGCGGGATGCCGCAGCGGGCCGAGTAGCGGCCCCAGGAGTGCGTGCCCACCGGCGCGATGCCGCGGCCGACCTCGTGGCTGGGGCCGTCGAAATCGACGCCCAGCGTCACTGCACAGCGGATGTCGTCTGGGAGAGTTGTTCGCATGCGCCGAGGAGAACCTTGAATGTGTCCATGGAAAGCCCGCGTCGCCCGTCCTCGATGTCGTGCACGAGGCCGATCAGCGTTCGCAGCGCGGGCGTAGCGACGCCCGCCTGCCTGCCCAGTTCGGCAACCCTGCCGAGGAGCTCGTCCACTTCGGTGCGGCGCTTGCGCACCGCGAGGTCGCGCCAGAAGCCGGAATGCGTCTTGCCGGCGTTGCGGCGGCGTTCCGCCAGGTGGTCGAGGCAGGCGCGCGCCGCCGCCGCGCTGGCGCCAGGCATGAAGGCCGCCGGATCGAAGGACGGTATCGCTGCGGGCCGGATGCCGCGCGCGAGCGCGACCTCCAGCACCTCGCGGCCGAGCGCGTCGAAGACGACCTGTCGCGCGGGGTCGCCGAAGTTGCCGGCCATGCCGTCGTCGTTCAGCGAGCTCGCGAAAAGCATAGACGCGTACGAGAGCTTGCTCCAGAGTACGCCCCAGATGTTGCCCGTCAGCACCGCGTCGGGCTCGAAGGCCTGCAGCAGGCGGTGCATCTCCACCGTGCGCGGCTGCGTCGTGCCGTCGATCTCGCCGACATAGACCTCGCCCCGGCCGCCGTAGAGGATGCGACCCGGCCCGAGCCAGTCCGCGCCGAAATTGACGAAGCAGCCCATGGTGCGCTCGCGGCCGGCGATCTCCGCGATGACGGTTTCGTTCAGCCCGTTCTGCGCCGAGGCGACGAAGCCGTCCGGCGCGAGGTGCGGCAGCAACTGGCGCACCGCCTCCGCCGTCGCCTGCGCCTTCACGGCGAGCACGATGCGCGAATGCACGCCCTGCACCTCATCGGGCGTCGCCGCCCCAACGCGCTGCGTGAAGTTGTCGATCTTGCCCTCGATCGCAAGGCCGGTGGTGCGGCAGGCCTGCACGTGTTCCTGCACGATGTCGACGAGCAGCACAGGTATGCCCGCGCGCGCCCAGTAGGCGGCGATGGTGCCGCCGATGGCGCCGCCGCCCCAGATCAGGATGGGTTCGCTAGGGGTCATTGCGGTCGATTCTAGCCAGCCTGCCGGCGGAACCTCAGCACGCGTGCGAAACGCGCCACACCGGTGCGCGCCTATGCGCTAGCCTCGAATCGCCATGCAGACATCGATGAACGCGGTCGAGATCGTCAACCCCGGGCCCGCGGGAGTGCTGCGCCCGGCGACGCGGCCGGTGCCGGCGCCCGGCGCGCAGGAGGTGCTGATCCGCGTCGAGGCGATCGGCGTCAGCCGCCCGGATTCCCTGCAGCGCCGCGGCATGCATCCGCCGCCCGCCGGCGCGTCCGACATCCCCGGCCTGGAAGTCGCCGGAACGGTGGCCTCGCTGGGCAGCGGGGTTTCGCGCTGGCGCGTCGGCGACGCCGTCTGCGCGCTGCTGCCCGGCGGCGGCTATGCCGAGTACGCCACGGCGCACGAGCTGCAGGTGCTGCCGATTCCGGCGAACTGGAGCGTACAGGAGGCCGCGACGCTGCCGGAGAACATGTTTACCGTCTGGGACAACGTGTTCCGTCGCGCGCGCCTGTCCGCCGGCGAGACGCTGCTGGTGCACGGCGGCACCAGCGGCATCGGCTCGACCGCCATCATGCTGGCGCGCGCATTCGGCGCCGCGGCGATGGCGACCGCCGGCAGCGACGCCAAGTGCGCGGCCTGCCTGCGCATCGGCGCCTCGGTCGCCATCAACTACAAGGCGGAAGATTTCGTGCCGCGCGTCATGCAGGAGACCGGGGGGCGCGGCGTGGACGTGGTCATCGACATCGTCGGCCAGGACTACGTGCAGCGCTGCATCAACGTGCTCGCGCTGGACGGGCGCGTGGTGCACCTCGCGACGCAGGGCACGGACAAGCGCGCCACCGTCGACATGACTTCGCTCAGCAAGCGGCGAGGCACCATCATCGCCTCGGGCCTGCGCCACCGCCCGCCCGCCGAGAAGGGCGCCATCGCCGCCGGGCTGCTGCAGGAGGTGTGGCCGAAGCTGGCGGCGCGCGCGCCCATCGCGCCGCAGGTGGACTCGGTGCATCCGCTGACGGACGCCGCGAAGGTGCACGAATACTTCGACAGCGGGGCGCATGTCGGTAAGATCGTGTTGCTACCCCGTTAGGCAAAGGAGACAGCCATGGAAAAGCGCAAGGTGTTCCGCTCGTTGCTGCTGGGCCTGCTCGCATGGGCGTTCGCCCACGCGGCGTTCGCGCAGGCGTACCCGAGCAAGCCGGTCCGCATCATCGTGCCGTTCCCCGCGGGCGGCGCGAACGACCTCAACGCGCGCTCGCTGCAGAATCCGCTCGGCAAGTTGCTGGGCGGCAACGTGATCGTCGAAAACGTCCCCGGGGCGTCGACCAAGATCGCGATGGACCAGTTCCTCAAGGCTGCGCCCGACGGCCACACGCTGCTGCTTGCCGGGCACGGTGCCCTGATGAGCTACTACTACTCGGGCATCTACGACACCAAGTTCTGGGACCAGATCGTCATCCTCGGTCAGACCGGCCGCATGCCCTGGGTGATGATCGAGGCGAGGGCCGACGCGCCGTACAAGACCTGGGCCGAGCTGGTCGACTACGCGAAGAAGAATCCCGGCAAGCTCTCCGCCGGCGGCCCCGCGCCCGGCGGCATGATGAACCTCACCGTGCTGGAGACGGCGAAGAATTCCGGCATCGACGTCACCTACGTGCCGTTCAAGGGCGGCGGACCGAGCGGCGCCGCGCTGCTCGGCGGGCACGTCGCGTACCGCGTGGCGCAGGGCTCGGAGGTGGTGCCGAACGTGCGTGCCGGCCGAACCCGGGCGCTGGGCGTCGGCGCTCCGACCCGCATGCCCGAGATGCCAGAGGTGCCGACCTTTAAGGAACTCGGCATCATGTTCGACATCCCGGTGTTCGGCTTCGACCTGTGGGCGCCCGGTGGCACGCCGCCGGCGATCGCCAGCCAGATCACCAAGGCGCTCGAGCAGGCGGTGAGCGATCCGGGCTACATGGAAGCCTCGCGGCGGCTGGTCTACGACCCGGTGTTCACCGGTCCGGCGGCGCTGAAGGTCAGCATTCGCTACATGGAGACGGAAGTCGGCCCGAAGATGCTCGCCGCGTTCCCGCCCGAGCCGAAGAAGTAGCGCGATGTCGAAGGCGCAGGTAGTCGAGGAGATCTCGGCGAAGAACGTGCGCGCGCACGTCGAGAAGATCGTGCGCGAGATCCCCCATCGGGCCGCCGGCTCGGAGAACGGCCGGCGCATGGCGGAATACAGCCGCGACGCCATGGTGGCGGCCGGTGTGACCGACGCCGTGATCCACGAGTTGCCGGCGATCGTCAGCTTTCCCGAGCACGCCGAGTTCCGCGTGCAGTCGCCGGTAGAGATCGCGATCCAGGCCAACACGCTGGGCCACAGCCTCGAGACCATGCCCGAGGGCATGACGGGCGAGCTGGTCTACGTCGGCGCGGGCGCGGAGAGGGATTTCGACGGCAAGGACGTGCGCGGCAAGATCATCCTCACCGAGCTTTCCTACTCGCCCGCGCGGCACGAGAAGCAGCGCATCGCCGGGCAGAGGGGCGCGATCGGCGCGGTGATGATGAACTGGGGCGGGCCGGAGAACACCGCGGTGCCCTTCGGCTCGGTGAAGCCGGTGTGGGGCAACCCGACTCCCGACAACGTGAAGACCGAGATGGCGGTGATGCCCTGCATCGGCATCGCGCGCGTCGCCGGGCTGAAGCTGAAGGAAATGTGTACCAAGGGCGCGGTGCGTGTCTGGCTGCGCACGCACGTGAAGAACGGCTGGCATCCGGTGCAGATCACCGTTGCCGAACTGCCGGCGGCGAACAGCCCGGAGCCGGGCGACTTCATCATGGTCGGCGGCCACCAGGATTCCTGGCCCGGCGAGGCGGCCACAGACAACGCCGCGGGCAACTCCTGCATGATCGAGCTGGCGCGCGTGTTCAGGCAGCACCAGTCGAAGCTGCGCCGCGGCATTCTCTTCGGCTTCTGGACCGCGCACGAGACCGGCACCATGGCCGGTTCCGCCTGGTACGCCGACCGCCATTGGGACAAGCTGCGCGACCACGCCTGCGCTTACCTGCAGATCGACCAGCCCTCGTGCATCGGCACCACGATCTGGCACACCACCTCGAACGTGGAGCTGAAGGCCTTTCACCAGCAGGAGGAGAAGACGCTGTTGCCGGGGCGCGAGATTTCGTGGAAGCGCGTGGCCAAGAGCGGCGACGCGTCCTTCATCGGCGTCGGCATCCCCATGTTCCAGGGCGAGGGCGCCTTCACCGAGGCCGAGCTCAAGGCCACGGCGCTGGCGACGCGCGGCTGGTGGCACCACTCCATCGAGTGCAACATCGACAAGCTCGACTGGGACTACATGCAGCACCACATGCGCGTCTACGCCGCGTACCTGTGGGAGCTGTGCACCGCGCCCGTGCTGCCCTTCACCTATACGCCGGTGGCCGAGCAGATCGTCAAGCGCCTGATGGAACTGGAGAAGGCGGGTGAGGCAGTGGGCCTTGGCGCCGTGCTGGCGCGCGCGAAGGAGTTCGACAAGGCGGCGCAGCGACTCGACGCCGCGGCCGCCGCTGCGCGCGCCACGTTCGAAGCCGGCAAGGGCAGCGAGGACGCTGCGCGCACGATCAACCGCGCGATGAAGCGCGTCAGTCGCCTGCTGGTGCCGCTGATGAGTTCGGCGATCGGCAAGTACGGTCACGACCCCTACGGCTACACGCCGCAGACCACCATGATCCCGGGGCTCTACGACGTGGCGCGGCTGCCCGCGCTGCAAGGCGGCGAGGAGCGCTGGATGCTGGAGACGAAGGTGGTGCGCGATCGCAACAAGGTGGCCGACGCGCTGGCTGGCGCAATCGCGATTGTCGAGGATGCGTTGAGGGCGTAATTGCGCATGGTCGGCCATTTTCGATGACTCCAAACAGGCTCGAATATGGCGGGCAATCACAAAGATGGAATGGGGAGCCGAATACGCTGGGTCAGTTCTTCTCGTCGTGGGCGGGTTTCTCTTCCTATGGCGTAGGAAGCGGATATTTGATCGTACCAACCAGTACGGCGTCGAGCGATTCTCAAGTTTCTGGGGCAAGCTCGGCACCAAAGCAAAGGATGGATTGCTCGGCGGCGGATCCATTTTGTTTCTCTCCTTCGGACTCCTGATAGAAGTGGCTCCGCAAATCTGAACAGCGGTATAAGTGGAAACTCTGGGTTTTGAGCCGGGCCGGACTCGGTCTGGCAAAGAGGAGTTTCTGATGAAGAAGAAGGCATCCGGGCGGCGCGGCCGCCGCACGCACACGGCGGTGTTCAAGGCGCAGGTGGCGCTGGCCGCTTTGCGGGAAGACCGCACCATGGCC